>SMVB01280677.1_pt1 | contig 27187 bp, 18 predicted proteins | sample 2456461 | NCBI WGS metagenome assembly SMVB01 (sample SAMN11095934, study PRJNA526329) | marine sediment metagenome | biome: Marine sediment; feature: Surficial sediment; material: Deep marine sediment; isolation source: Hadal surficial sediment | place: Pacific Ocean | collected 2014-05 | depth...
ACATTTATACTCTCATTAATGATAGCAAAATGGCCGGTCTGTGGAAAATACTTGAACGCGCTGATGGCGTTTCTATCCTCACCCGAAGTGTGACGGCCATGCGGGGACAAATTCCGATCAGACGCCCGTGATCGCTATCGCCGTCGAAACCATCCCCAACCCGAGAACGCCGACACTGTCAGAGCGGCCCGGACACGGTCTCGAAAACGTGAACCGGAAGGCAGGCAGGCTACTACCGAGGCGGCCCGCGGAACACCTCCCGATCGGGCCCGCCGGCCTGGTGCCACTTGATGTGGGCCGCCTCGATGCCGATGACGCGGTCGTCGAGCAGATCGGTGGCGATCTCGCGTACAGAATGAGAAGCGGCTTGTGGGGAGCGCGCTGGTCGCCGCGGCGCCAGATGTTGAGGTTGGCGAAGAGTCGTTTGATCTCGCCGCTCGTCATGGCCGCACTACTCCCAGAAACCGTGCCGCCCGACCGGAGGGCGCGGCAGCGGCGCTCGCCCCGCGGCCGCCAAAACTTGACCTCGTCGAGGGTGGGGATCCCGCTCAGACCGTCGAGCGAGGTGCCGACCGCTTCCCCCGATGCAGTGATCTCCGAATCGGCGACGCTACCTCCGACGACTCCCATCCGCGTTCGTCCGAGCCCGAAGATTTCCCTGCGGGTCGTACAACTCCGCGGCATCGCCGTTGATATCCCAGATCGACCGAGTGGTCCACAGATAGTAGCCAGGCGTACTGCGTGCTCTGGCGCCCGACGTGACGATCATGCTGCCCCCGGCGGGTATCTGCCCGATCACGAACTTCATTCGCCGGTCGCCCGTGAGGCTTACCAGCTCCCATCCGCGAAGATTGATGTCGGACGGCGTCTCTCTTCCCTTCCTTTGCCTTGCGCGCCTAAGATGAGCCGTGGGATCCCCTCTCCACACAACCGGGTGAGCGTGTGTCCGACTTGACCGGAAGAAAAATCGGGCGCTTCGACGTCAAGGAGCAGCTCGGCGTCGGCGGCATGGGCGAGGTCTACAGAGCCCATGACCCGCAGCTGCGTCGCGACGTGGCGATCAAGAGGCTGCCGACCGAGCTCGCCGAAGATGCCGAGCGGCGCCGGAGCTTTCTGCAGGAGGCCCGCAGCGCCGCCCGCATCAGCAACCAGCGGGTGGCGGGGCTCTTCGATGTGCTCGAAGAGGGCGACGAGCTCTATCTGGTGATGGAGTACGTCAAGGGGACAACGCTTCGCGAGCGGATGAAGACGTCGATCCCGTTGCCCGAGTTCCTCGATATCGCCGTGCAGTGTGTCGAAGGCCTGTCCGCGGCGCACAACGAGAGCATCGTCCACGGAGATATCAAGCCCGAAAACATCATGATCGGGCCGCAGGGCGACGTGAAGCTGCTCGACTTCGGGGTGGCCCGGTGGGCGGCGGCGGGTCAAGAGGCAACCTGCCTGACGACCGACCTGGTGCCTCTCGCCGGTACCGTGAGCTACATGCCGCCCGAGCTCCTGTTGGGCAGGCGCACCGATCATCGAGCGGACATCTTCTCGCTTGGTGTCGTTTTCTACGAGATGCTCACCGACCAGCATCCGTTCCGCGGCAAGACGCTTGCGGCAACCGGCGACCGCATCCTGCACGAGGCTCCGGCCCCCGTCTCGCAGGTTACCTCACTGACCCGACCGGACCTGCAGGCTGTGCTCGATAAGATGTTGGCCAAGGACGCGAAAGAACGCTACGCGACCGCCGACGATCTGGGCCTTGACTTGCGGGCCATCCGGGCAGACCTGACGAGTCCCTTCGTGCGCCCACCCGTCCCCGCTCGTGAGTCTCGATTTTCGCGCCGGGCGATTGTCGCCGCCCTGGTCGCACCCGTCGCCGCCATTGCGCTGCTATGGGGGGGAGTTGGGTTTTTTGACCGGCCGGTGGATTCTCCCCCGCCGAGCCCGACTGCAGCTGCGTTCGATGCTTCCGACTGGATCATCGCCGTGTTACCCGCCGGCGGAGCCGTCGCCGAGGATCCCGAGATCGCGGCGCTCAACGACGGCCTGGTCGCGACCTTGACCGCGAGGCTCACCCAGCTGACGCGCACGCACGACCTTCAGGTGATCCCGACGAGCGCCGTGCGCGAGCGTTCGATCGACGGGCTCGAGATGGCGCGGCGTGAGCTCGGCGTCACGCTGGTCCTCAACTTCGAGGTCCATCGCATCGGCGACCGCTTCCGCGTCAACGTCAGCCTTGTCGACACCCAGGAGCTTCGACAACTCGACGCCGACACCATCGATGCCGGCGTCGACGACCTCATCGCCCTCGAGGAGCAGGTATCGGTCCGCGCCCTTCGCATGCTGCGCATCGAGCTGTTGCCCATGGAACAGGGGCTGCTGGCGGCGGGCACGGACAACCCGAGGGCCCATGCCTACTACCTGCGCGGCCGCGGCTACTTGGAAGAGCTCGCCGACGCGAGAAGTATCGACACGGCGGTGACCCTTTTCGAACAAGCGCTGCGCGTCGATCCGGAATACGCGCGGGCACACGCCGGCCTCGGCATGGCCTTCTGGAACAAATACGAGCTCACGGAGGACTCTGCCTGGGTTTCCCGCGCCACGGCGGCGTGCGACGAGGCGGTGGCACTCGAGGAGCTCGACGCCGCGGGCCGCCTCTGCCTTGGCGTCGTCTACAACGGCACCGGACGGTACACCGAAGCGGCTACCGAGCTCGAGCAAGCGGTACGGCTGGAACCCACCGACGACGCCGCCTACATCGAGCTCGCCAACGCCTATCTCGGGGCCGGTCAGCTCGATCGCGCCGAAGCGACCTACGAGGAGGCGATCAGCGTACGGCCACACTACTGGGCGGGCTATTCGTGGCTTGGAACGTTTTACTTCCGCCAAGGCCGTATCCCGGAGACGATCAACGCCTTTGAGCAGGCAGCTCAGCTCGCACCCGATAGTTACCGCGGCTTCAGCAACCTCGGTGTCGCCTACTACTACGCCGAGCGATGGGTCGACGCTCAGCGCGCCTTCGAGCGGGCCCTGGAAATCAACCCCGATTACTCGTTTGCGATCTCGAACCTCGGAACGCTCTACTTCTACGAAGGCCGCTATGCGGATTCGGCGCGCATGCTCGAGCAGGCCGTTCAGCTAGAGGATCGCAACTACATTCGCTGGGGCAATCTCGCCGATGCTTACTACTGGGCGCCCGGGGAGCGTGACAAGGCGGCGGGCGCCTACCGTCGCGCCATCGCGCTGGCCGAGGAGCAGTTAGCCATTAATTCGGGCGATCCGGAGGTCCACCAGATCATTGCTCGCCATTACGCGATGGAGGGCGAGCCGAACGACGCGCTGCAACACATCCAGGCGGCGCTGCAGCTCGCACCCACCGAGCCCGATGTCCTTCAAGGGGCGGCGCACGTCTATATCGTGCTGGAGGAGCGCGAGCGGGCCCTGGAGTACCTCCTGCAGGCGATCGAAGCCGGCTACCCGCGCGCCGAGATCAGGGTCGATCCCCTGTTCAGGGAGCTGCTCGACGATCCTCGCCTCCGCCGCGCCCTCGAAGAGGTGCGCCGCTAACCATCCCCGGACTCAGGAGTCGATCTCCATCCGCGGGTCGATGCGCGTCGGGCCTGAGCCACAGTCGGCGAAGATGTCGTAGAGATACGAGCCCGACGCGCTGGCGTCGATCGGACCGGAGGTGACTGCGTTGCCTCCCCCCCGACTCACGTTGAAAGGAGGGGTGGGAGACGCGAACGGCCACGAGCTATCTTCCTTGACCCGGATCGTCACGACGGTGACGTCGGAGGCCTGCATAAGTTGCCAGCGCGCCCGATCGTCTCGCCCTTTGCTGAGACGCGCCGTGTAGGGAACGATCCGAACCTCGCCGAGGTCATTGCCTGCGCACCGGATGGTCATGTTGATGGGGATGTTCGCCATTGCAGGGCTGGCGCTCGCCTCGGAGGCCGGCGCAGGGAAGTTAACCGTTAGGGCGAGGCCGACGAAGGCCATGACTGAGAGCAGGAGCGATAGTCGACGCAAGTGCGACCTCCTTGCAGAACACGAGAAGAATGAGAAGCGGCCAAGATCTTGCAAGATCGGGCGGCCTCGCGCAAGCGTCGCGGGTCGGTCATCCAGCTCGCCGAACGCCTCGGCTCGAGCCAATCCCGCGTCCCCAAGTTCGAATCGGGCGATCCGTCGGTGTCGCTCGACCTGCCGGCGACGCTACCTCCGACGACTTCCATCCGCGTTCGTCCGAGCCCGGAGATTCCCCTGCGGGTCGTACAACTCCGCGGCATCGCCGTTGATATCCCAGATCGACCGAGTGGTCCACAGATAGTAGCCAGGCGTAGTGCGCGCTCTGGCACCCGACGTGACGATCATCCTGCCCCCGGCGGGTAGCTGCCCGATCACGAATTTCATTCGCTGGTCGCCCGTGATGCTTACCAGCTCCCATCCGCGAAGATTGATGTCGGTTCGACCGGTGTTGGTGATCGTGGCTTGCTCGGCAGCAAGGTCGACCGAGAGGCTGACGCTGGGGGTCTCGGCTACTTCCGGCGCAGGAGTCGCCGCCGGCTGAGGGCTCGCGAACGGCTGGCTGTCGGCCGCTACGGGTGCCGGCATTGACGGCTCAGGCGTCGCCGCAGGTTGAGCCTCCTCCCGCATCGCAGGCAATTCGGGAGAGCTGCCGGGACCATCGAGGTTCCATGTAACGTCGATGGTCCAGTGGTCGGCGTTGACCGCAATCTCGTTTGCAATCGTGCCGGTGCCACTCAATGTATGAGTCGCGTGCGCCGGAATCTCAGCCCGTCCGGTCACCGTATGGATCTCGACTCCGATGCTGGTCCGGAGCACGACACGGGCCTTGGCCCACATGGGTTCGCCATTTTCGTTGTGCACAACGGCAGCCCACTCGTACGCGACCCCACCTGGGCGTCGTGATCCTTCATGTCCTCGCCTTCTTGGAGGTAGAAGTCGAGCTTCTTGAAGATCGTTGGGGCCTGGGACGCAGGTGCTGCAGCAGCGGCAAAGACGAGGCTGAGGACAATTGCCAGCGTGAGGATCCGACGGGTCATTTCTCTCTCCGCTCCGGCCTCTCGACGAGAACTCACGCAACCAGCGCCGGCGGGAGGATTCGCTAGGCATGTTTACGTACCTACGGGGAACTATATGAAGATCCTGATTTCCTGAACAGGGGGAACGGGAGATCTTCGACTCCGAGATACGGCTCGGGTTCGCCAATGTTCGTCGTGCTCTGCCGTTGAGCACACCGAACCGTTCTGCGATCCTCCAGCGATGATGAGCGATCTGGATCACTGCGCACGCTCGGCCGCCTTCGAGTGATCGGAGGCCAAAAAAAACCATGCCGATCAGCGAGATAGAACGCCACAAGGCCGAGAAGGTGCTCGCCGCATACTGCACGGAGCGGACCGACCCCGCCGTGCGGGATCAGGTGGAGATCGTCTTCCGCCTGGAAGGCAACTACGCCTACGTCTCGGAGCGCCGGCCGCATTGGCGGGACAGCTCGATCGTGCGGGATCACGACATCGCGAAGTTCCGCTTCGTCGTGAATCAGCGCGCCTGGACGCTGTACTGGCGAGACAGCAACCTGAGGTGGCACGTCTTCCCGGAGTGTGCGCCCTCACGAGATATCGCTGCGCTGTTGCCGGTCGTCGACTCGGAACCGATCTTCTATGGATGAGGGCGGCGACGGCTTCATCGAGCTTTGCGCTAGCTAGCGACTCCGCCGCGGGCCAATGCAAGTTGCTTCCATCGTCGGCGATCGTGAAGTCCCTGAGCTGGTCCGGGGACAAATCACCCAACACCCGCACTTCATCGACCTTGGTGCGCAGCATGCCTGAAGCGCAGTCAACAACCATCAACTCGTCTCCCACTAGCCATGCGTTGGCGATCAGATCGTGCTCGGCGCCGACGCAGAACGCGATGAGCACGCCCTTTGGCACGTCGGTACCTCGATGAACAAACATGTTGCGAATCGTGCGGAGCATGGCGTGGCTCAGGACCTGCGACGGCAACCCGACGCTCGCGAACGTGCTGAAGGTCCTGGCTGTGCTCCGGATCGACATCGAGTTTCGATCACGCGCAGCGTGACGCCGCTCCGACCCATCGGCCCGGCTCGAAGAACCGGGAGAAGTCGGGTCGCCGGCGTCGCTGGCAAACAACGCTGCCAAACCGCTATGCTCGCCCGTGCCACCCGCCAGCAACCGGAATCATCAACTCTCGACCGTCGCGAGCCCGCCCCGATGCAGCTCTTGATCAAGAGTTCCTGCTCCTATCTCTTTCGCAGCGCCGCGTCCCTCATTGTTGCGGTGCTTCTGATTACACTTGCCCACTCCGCGCTAGCCCAACAGCAAGGCCCCGCCGCCGAAGACGTCGACCACGCCGGCATCATCCGCTCCTGGACCGACATCAACCGCGCCCGCGGCCAACGCATCTACGACACCCACTGCTACGGCTGCCACGGCTACGACGGCGAAGCCCGGTTGCCGGACGCCCGCGCCTTCAATCGCGACGAACTGCGTGCCGGCAACGACCCCTACACGATGTGGCTGACGCTCACCGAGGGGTTCGGGCAGATGGTGCCGCAGACCCAGTACACGCCGGAGGAGCGCTACGACGTGGTGCACTTCATTCGCGAGGTGCTGATCAGGGGGCGCAACCGTGAGCAGTACTTCGAGATCAGCGACGAGTACCTGGACTCGTTGCCCAAGGGGACGCCGCGGGAGGATTTGGTGCCGCCCGATGGACACCCGCGCGACTATGGGCCGGTGCTGACATCGCAGTTTCGGCGCGAGATCAACCGGGCGATGACGTTCGATCTCGGCGACGACGTGTTCGCCACCTACGACCTGCACCGCATGCGGCAGCACTACGTGTGGGACGGCTTTCTGGACCTGTCCGAGACCCAGCACATGCGCTACCGCGGCGAGCGGCAGCCGATTCCCGCGGGCGAGCCGTTCGACGGGCTGCAGGACTACCACTGGGCGTACGGGCCGGAGTTCGAGGCAGCGCCGGAGAACTCGCTGATGCAGGGGCTCGAGAACGGCAAGTCGATGGGGCCGACGGATCCCGAGCTGATGCGCTACAACGGGCATTACCTGGATGGGCGCACGGCGACGCTTTCGTTTTCGGTGTTGGGGCGGGAGGTGTTGGAGCGGCCGCGGGCACATCGGATCGGCGACTTCGTGGTGCTCGAAAATGTGATTCGGGTGGCACCGGGGTCTGCGGAGCTGCAGCTTGTGGCTGGTGCGTTTGGCGGTGAGTCGACGATGAGCGGCATCGTGGGCATCGAGGCTGGGACCCCTGGTGAGCCGGCCGGCGCGTTCGAAACGACGGGGTCGGCGCACAACACGATCGTCTTCGCAGGTGACGCGATGGCGACCCGCGGCGCCACGCTAACAGCCGCTGGTGCAACAACAGGCTTCGTCGCCGCCGCCGTAGCAGGCGACAACGACAACCTCCGCTGGGAAATCGTCGCGACGGACCTCACAACCCCCACCGGCGACCCCCTCCGGGAAGCATCCCCGGCGCAACGCCTCGGGCTCCACATCCCAGCCAGTGACGAACCTCTGGTCATCCGCGTCCTCCGCTTCGCCGGCACCGGCCCCGACGACTTCGATCGCTTTCGTGACTATGCCGACCTCATCATCCAGAATGGCGCGCTCACAACGCCCGACCTCTTGGCCGTCACCTCCGGCGGCGCCCCCCGCTGGACAACCACCATCGAGACGACCGGCATCCTCGACGTCAAGAAGGCCCGCTACGACCCCATCGACTATCGCCGCACCGAAGGCGTAAGCCCCTTTCGCATCAAGGACCGCCCCCGGGTCGAGCTGCTGGACAACGCCGCCTACGTCATCGACGAGCTAACGCTGCCGGACGACAACCCGTGGAACGCCTGGATGCGGATGGCGGCGCTCGATTTCTACGACGACGGGCGTATCGCGGTCGCCACACTGGGCGGCGACGTCTGGACGGTCTCGGGCGTCGACGAATCGCTCGCATCGCTCCAGTGGCGCCGCTTCGCCACCGGCCTGTTCGAGCCGCTCGGCATCCGCGTCATCGACGGCACCGTCTACGTGACGGTGCGCGACGGCATCCTGCGCCTCCACGACCTCAACAACGACGGTGAGGCCGACTACTACGAAGACTTCTACACCGACCCCGACGTCTCGAACGGCTTTCACGCCTACAACTTCGATCTGCAGACGGACTCCGAGGGCAACCTGTACTTCACCAAGCCTGGGCGCTACACCGACTACTCGCTGCCCGGCGCGCTGATGAAGATCTCGCCCGACGGCGAGGACATCGAGGTGCTGGCGCGCGGCTTCCGGGTGCCGAACGGCATGGGTCTCGACCCGGTGACCGACACCATCTACGTGAGCGGCCAGGAGGGGCAGTGGGTGCCTGCATCGAAAATCTCGATCGTGCCGGTGGGCGAGGACGTGCAGCCGTGGTTCGGCGTCTCGCAAACCGCCGAGCAGGTCTTCGACACGTTCGTGCAGCCGTTCATCTGGATGCCGCGCGAGCTCGACAATTCGACGGCCGGCCAGCTGATGGTGCGCGACGAGCGGTTCGGGCCGCTCGACGGCAAGCTGATGCACGTCAGTTTCGGCAAAGGCTGGATCTACTACCACATGCAGGAAGAGGTCGATGGCGTCACCCAGGGGGCGGTGGTGGCGATGCCGTTTCAGTTCGACGCCGGGGTGCAGCGGCTGCGGCAGAACCCGGCCGACGGGCAGGTTTATGTGGTCGGGCTGACCGGTTGGGATGCCGAATCGACGGTGGCCGACGGCAATCTCACGCGGGTGCGCTACACGGGGGCGCCGGCGTACATGCTCACCGAGACCCATGTGGTCAACGACGGCATCGAGCTGCGGTTCACCTTCGAGCTCGATGCCGACAGCGCCACCGATGTAGCCAACTACATGGTCGAGCGCTGGAACTACCACTGGACAGCCAACTACGGCTCGGCGCACTACTCGCTCAACAACCCCGGCGAGACCGGCAACGATGCGGTGCCGGTGCGTAGCGCCGAGATAGGCGAGGACGGCCGCTCGGTGGTGCTGCACTTCGACAAGATGGTCCCGGTGGATCAGATGATGATCCGCATGGATATCGCGGCGAGCGACGGAACCCCCTATAAGGAAGTGACCTACTTGACCGTGCACCGCGTGCCCGGGGGCTGAGCCGCATGGAACACAGAAAGCGGTTATTTGCCGCGAGCTTCACGACGCTGGTCGTCGCCGGCGTCGGCTTCGCCATTCGCGGCGCGATTCTCGGGGATTGGGCGACCCAGTTCGGCTTCACCAAGACGGAGTTGGGCACGATCACGGGCGGCGGGCTGGTGGGTTTCGGCATCGTCATCCTGTTGGCTTCTGCCATCGCCGACCGGGTCGGTTACGACAAGCTGCTGTGGGTGGCGTTCGGGCTGCACGCAACATCGGCGGTGGTGACGATCGTCGCGTCGCCGATCTACGGCGACGGAGCCGGCGGCAACGCCTCGGCCTACTGGATCCTCTACATAGGGACGTTTCTGTTCGCCATCGCCAACGGGATCTGCGAGGCGGTCATCAACCCGCTGGCGGCGACGCTTTATCCGGAGGACAGAACCCACTATTTGAATGTTTTGCACGCCGGCTGGCCGGCCGGCCTGATCCTCGGCGGGGTGGCAGCCTACGCGTTCGCCAGCGCCGACGCACGGGTTACGCATGTGCGCTGGGAAGTCCTCGTCGGTCTGTTTCTGGTGCCGACAGTGCTCTACGGGCTGATGCTGTTCCGGGTGAAGTTTCCGGTGTCGGAGGCGCGGGCGGCCGGGATTTCGCTCGGCGAAATGGTGCGCGAGTTCGCCGCGCCGGTACTGCTGCTGCTGCTGTTGCTGCACGCGATGGTCGGCTATGTCGAGCTCGGCACCGACTCGTGGATCGTCAACATCATGCAGAACGTGATCGAGGGCCAGGCGTTCCTGCTGTTCATCTACACGTCGGCTCTGATGTTCGTGCTGCGCTTTTTCGCCGGGCCGATTGCCCACCGCATCAACCCGCTCGGGCTGCTGTTCGCCAGCTCGGTGCTGGCCGCACTGGGCCTGACGATGCTCGGCTCGTCGAACACGGGGTTCGCGATCATCGTCGCGGCGACGATTTACGGAGCCGGCAAGACGTTCCTGTGGCCGACGATGCTCGGCGTCGTCTCCGAACAGTTCCCGCGCGGCGGGGCGCTGACGTTGGGCGCGGTGGGAGCCGTCGGCATGCTGTCGGCCGGCCTGCTCGGCGGGCCCGGGATCGGCTACAAGCAAGACTACTTCGCCTCGCAGTATCTCGAAGAGCGGCATCCGTTTGTCTACGAGGAGTTCCGCGCGCCGACCGAGCACGGCTTTTTGATCTTCCCGAAGATCGCCGGGCTGGACGGCGCCCAGGTGGGGACGATTTTGGAGACGCCGCCGGCGGATTTGACGCCGGTCGAGAACGAGTACCGCGGGGCGCTGCTGCGTGCCTCGATCTACGGCGGGCAGGCGGCGCTGCGCTGGACGGCGATCGTTCCCATGATGATGGCGATCGGGTACCTGGGCTTGATCCTGTACTTCCGCGCGCGCGGTGGCTACCGGGCCGTTCGCCTCGACGCTGACTGAAGGAGCCGCCATGGACCTGGCCATGCATACCTGGATGCGCGCCGAGCCCATCGAGGCCGCCATCCGCCGCATCGCGCCGCTCGGCTACAAGGCGCTGGAGATCAGCGGCGAGCCCGACAAGCACGACGTCGCGGCGATCCGCGCCTCGCTCGACGAGCACGGCATCCGTTGCTTCGGAGCGGTCACGATCATGCAGGGCGAGCGCAACCTGCTTGCCGTCGACGAGGGCGCCCGCGCCCGCACGATCGCCTACATCAACGACTGCATCACGATGGTCAAGGAGCTCGGCGGCGAGGAGATGTCGATCGTTCCCGCCACCGTCGGCAAGGTCACGCCCGACGCGGTGCCCGACGACGAATGGCAGTGGGCCGTCGACTCGCTGAAGGAGATCTACGACCACGGCCTCGCCTCCGGCGTGCGCCTCGGCATCGAGCCGATCAACCGCTTCGAGACCTACTTCATCAACCGCGGCGACCAGGCGATCGCGCTCGCCGAAGCGGTCGGCCCGGAATGCGGTGTGTGCCTCGATATCTTCCACATGAACATCGAGGAGACGGATGTCCTCGACGCGATCCGCCGCGCCGGCGATCGGCTGATCGATTTCCACGTAGCGGACAACAACCGCATGGCCCCGGGGATGGGCACGTTCGACTGGCCCGCCATCGTCGCCACGCTCAAGGAAATCGGCTACGCCGGCCCGTTGTCGGTGGAGTTCTGCGCCCCGGTCGACCGCACGCCCGCCAACCCGCACCCCGACGCGCTCGAGCAGGAGCCGGTCGACATCACGCCCGAGCAACAGAAGTACCTCGAAGAGCACGGCTCGGCGACGATCAGCGAGGGCTTCTACTCCTATCTGGTCGAGACCTCGGCCAAGACGCTGCTGCCGCTGACATGAACTCCCCAGCACACGAGACCTCCGCGACATGACCGCCGACGGGTTGCGCGGCGACGACGTCTTGCGCATAGCCGACATCGAAGCCCGCTGGATCCGCTGTCCGATTCCCGAGGAGCGGCAATTCGTCTCCGATTTCGGCCGCCTCGAGACCTTCGACATGGCGATCGTTCGGATTCGCACCCAGGACGGTCTCGAAGGCTGGGGCGAGGCCAAGGGCGCGGTCGGCAGTGCGGGCGACTGCGCCTCGCTCGTAACCTGTATCGAGCGCGAGCTCGGACCGCGGCTGATCGGAACAGACGCCCGCCGGATCACCCGCGCATGGGAGACGCTCTACAACGGCACCCGCGATCACTACGCGCTGAGCCGCGGCCGCGGATTTCCCGCCCTCGGACGCCGCGGCACCAACGTGGCGGCAACAGGCGCGATCGACGTCGCGCTCCATGATCTGGTCGGCAAGGCGCTCGGCGTGCCGGTCGTACAGCTCCTGGGCGGCGCCTGTCGGGATGAGATGCCCGTTTATGCGAGCGGCGGCTGGGCCGACGCCGACGGTATCGGCGCCCAACTCGAGGGCTACACCGAGAAGGGCTTTTCGGCCGTCAAGATGCGCATCGGCGCGATGGACAAGACGGTAGACACCAGCATCGACCGGGTGCGCGCCGCGCGCGATCACCTCGGCCGGGACATCGAGCTGATGGTCGACGCCCACGGCACCTTCAGCGTCGCGGAGGCCAAGCGTTTCGCCCGCGAGGTCGAGGGCTGCGGTCTGCGATGGTTCGAGGAACCTCTCAACGCCGACGACCACGCCGGGCTCGCCGAGCTGAGGGCGGTGACGACCGTTCCGATCGCCGCGGGCGAGAGCGAGTTCACGCGTTTCGCCTTTCTCGATCTGCTGCGCACGGGGGCCGTCGACGTGTTGCAGCCCGACACGGCAATTGTCGGCGGCATCACCGAGGCACGCCGCATCGGCGAGTTGGCCGGCGCCTTCCAGCGCGAGCTCGCCCCGCACCTGTGGGGCTCGGCGCTGTCGTTCATGGCCGGCATGCACGTCGCCTTCGCGTGCCCGGCCGCCGCCATCCTCGAGTACTCGCTCGGCGACAACCCGCTTCTCCACGACCTGGTGGAAGAAGACATGGGCCCGACCGACGGGACCTTCGCGGCGCCGACCGCAGCAGGCCTCGGCGTGACCCCAAAGGCCGACTTCATCGACGAATTCACGGTGAAACAATGACGCCGCACCCCGCCCCTCAACGCATCCCCGCACCGGAGTAAGACCGATGCCGCGAATGCTCCGCATCAACCACGTAACCCTGGTGGTCGACGACCTCGCCGAGGCCTGCCGCTTCTACGAGGAGGAATTCGGCCTCGAGCCCCTGCCCGCCTTCGAGTTCGACTTCCCCGCCCAGTTCTACAAGATCAACGACGAGCAGCAGCTCCACCTGACCGAGTGGGAAGACAAACCGTCGTTTCGCGGCCACGTCGCCATCCAGGTGGACGACTTCAGCGCCTGCTTTCATCGCATGAAGGCCCGCGACGCGATCGACATCGCCCCCTGGGGCAAGGTCAGGCGCCTTCCCGACGGCGGCATGCAGATGTTCATTCGCGACCCATCGAACAACCTGGTCGAGATCACCTGCCCGGCGGGCGACCCCATCGACGAGAGCATCTTCGAGGAGGAGATTGTCGAGTCCGAGTCCGACCTCTACGTCTCCGGCCGAGATGACGCCCGCGGCCTGCAAAGCAAGGACGCGACGCTCTATCACGACGAAACTGACGATTGAGCCCGGTGCACACGCTGCTTCTCGAGACGATTGATGCTGCTGCTCTCGCGGTGCTCGAGGAGCAATCCACCATAACGCTCGCCGACGCCTCCGCCACCGCACTCGACAACCAAGCTCTTGCCGACGATCCGGTCGCGGCTCTCGATGAGCCGGTGCTCGCGGATGTGGACGCCATTCTTACCCGCGGTCGCGGCCGGGTAACCAGCGAGCTCATGGCGCGCTGCCCCGCCCTCCGCGCCATCGGCCGTTGCGGCGTCGGCCTCGACAACATCGATGTTGATGCCGCCAGCGCCGCGGGAATCGCCGTGATCAACGCCCCGGGCGGCGCGACCGCCACCACCGCCGAGCACACCGTGATGCTCATCCTCGCCCTCGTACGGCGCCTCTTCCCGCAGGTCGCTGCCGTCAAGGGCGACAATTGGGACATCCGCGACGCGGTCAGCACCGATGAGTGCGCCGGAAAGACGCTCGGCGTGGTCGGCCTCGGGGCGATCGGCTCGCGCGTCATCGAGCTATGCGCAGCGCTTGGCATGGAGGTGGTCGCCTACAATCGCACGGGCCCCGACAATCTCCCGAGATCGATGCGCCTGCTAACCCTCACCGAACTCCTCGCCGAAGCCGACATCGTCACCCTCCACGTCGCCCTCACCCCCGAAACCCGTGGCCTTATCGGCCAAGCCGAACTCGCCGCAATGAGACGAGACGCTTTCCTGGTAAACACCGCCCGCGGCGCACTCGTCGACACCGATGCGCTCCTCGAGGCACTCGACTCGGGCCAGCTCGCGGGCTACGCCGCCGACGGCGTCGATCCCGAACCGCCCGGGCGCGGCGATCGCCTCATCCACCACCCGAACACCCTCATTACGCCGCACTCGGCCGCTCTCACCGAAGCCACCTACCGCCGGATGTGCCTCCGCACCGTCCACAACGTGCTCGGCTACCTGGCCGACTCCGAATACGAAGCTGACAGCGTGTTCAACGCTGATCGGCTGCCGGCCGCGCGACGGCGCTGACAATAGTCCGGCGGTTCGAGCCACACGCCGCCGGCGGCTTCGACCGTCTACGAGCTCAGCGAGAGAGATCGCGACACGCTCTGCATTGGGCGCCAGCGAGACCCCGTAAATCTCGCCCGGTTCGCCGATCCTTCGCACCCTGCGCCCGTGGTGGTTGATGAGGACGAGCTGGGGATCAAACCAGCCGCCGTCCGCGTGAAACAGGATGCGCCGCGTTTCCTCGTCGAGGTTGAATGCCGCCTCCGCGGCGAGCGAAATGAGGACCAGAACGCACAGCACGAGCATGAAGGCCTGGTAGGGGCCGACGGGCTTGGCGGGCTTGGTTGCGGTGGGACTCAATGGACTCTCCGTCGGGAAGTCCCGGCTAACGGCGCGTCTGGTAGATAGGCGGCCGGTATCGAGGCGAAGGGATTGGCTTGCCCTTGCCACGGGCGACCTCCAGCCACAGATTGTCCCGCCCGACCAAGTGCAGGAACTGGCGAATCCGCTATGGCTTCGCCTCGCCGTTGACGTCCCGGGGGCCCAGCCCCCAACCGTGGGGTGACAGCCGGCGGCGGGCCTCACGAACTCCGACACGTCTAGGAGACGGTCACCCGTTGCCGGCGTGACGAGACACTGCGAGTGGTTCCGCAAAACTGCGTGATTGCGGCGCTCTCCCTCTACAATCCCCCCATGCTCACCCGTCCCCTGCTCGCCTTCGACATCGAAACCATCCCGGACCCCGACTACGGCCGCCGCGTCATGGGCTTCCGGGGCGAGCATGCCCACGTCATCGAGGACATGGTGCGGCAGCGCCTCGAGGAAACCGACGGCAAAACGAAGTACCCGGCTCTCCCCTTTCACCGCATCGTCACCATCGCGGTCGCCGAACTCGATCCCGACACCGGCAGATTCGAGTGCCGCACGCTCGGCGGCGACGCCTTCGACGAGAAGTCTCACCTCGAAGGGTTCGCCGCGCTGCTCGAGAACGCGTCGCGCTCGCCGCGCCTGGTCTCATGGAACGGCAACGGCTTCGACCTCCCGGTGATTCGCTACCGCGCCATGCTCCACGGCGTCCCGATGCCGGCGCTCTACCGCACCGACGGCGAGTGGAAGTGGAGCAACTACCAGAGTCGTTACCACGACATGCACGTCGACCTGATGGACGTGCTCGCCGGCTACGGGGCCTCCAGATGGGTGGGGCTGGGGAAGATGTGCGACCTGCTCGGCATACCGAGCAAGGAGTTCATCGACGCCGATGTCTACGAGCACATCCTGAGCGGGGAAGAAGATCTCGTTCGGGAGTATTGCAAACTGGACGTGGTCTCGACGTTGCTGGTTTTCCTCAGCTGGTTGGTGCAGCGGGGGGATCTGGAGCCGGAGAGTCTGGCCGATCTCGTCGACGGGATTCGGACGGCGCTGGCCCAGGAGAGCTTCGAAGGGTGGCAGGAGATTGCCGCGGGACTCGACGGGTGGCCGGCGCACGAGACGGGACCTGAAGTTCGCGGCGAACGTGATGGGGGTGTCGAACCTGACTGAGGTGCCGAACCTGACGGCGGTGCCGATCCTGACGGAGCCGTCGATCCTGAGGGAAGCGTCGAGCCCAACAGCAGCAACACGGCTCCCATGAACGTGAACGCCATCCGCGCGATGATGGCCGCGGCGCACAACTGCGCGATGGAAATGCTCACCAACGCGAGCTACATCCAGAAGGAGCTGCCCAACGTCAAGATGCCCGACGCACTCCTCGCGACGACGGAGGACCTGTGCTCCGAGTTCATCGGCACCAAGCACGACAGCGTCTCGGAGCTTTCCGAGCTCGATGAGTTACTCGACGCACCAGAGCCGCCGGCCGCTGATCACCGTCGGTGAGTTCACCCGAACCCCCTTGAAAAGCCGCTGAATCCATGGTCGAATCCTGGCCTCGAGACATCAACCCACGCGAGGAGCGTGGCTGGGCAACGCTCTCCGGGAAACCCCGGATTCAACGAGCGGCTCGCATCGAACAACCGTGGGCGCTAGCCGCCCGGAGGCTCAATGAGCAACTGGATCGCCGATTTCCGCTACGCGTTTCGCGCCCTGACACGCCAGCCGACGTTCACCCTCATCGCGGTGCTGACGCTCACGTTAGGGATCGGTGCGAACACCGCGATCTTCAGCATGATCAAGACGGTGCTGCTGAATCCGCTGCCGTATGAGGATCCGGAACAGATCGTCGTGCTGTGGGAGGTCAACCCGGAAGGCAACCTGGAGCAGGTCTCGATCCCGACGTATATCGATTGGCGGGACGAGACACCCAGCGTCGAGGCGCTCGCGGCCTATCGGCAGGTCAACTACCAGTTTGTCGGCAGCGACGAGCCCCGTGATGTGCCGGGTGTGCGCGCGACGCCGGAGTTGTTTGCCGTCCTCAAGGCAGAGGCCGAATCGGGCCGGACCTTCGTGGCAGACGAGGCCATCGTCGGCAATGACCATGTGGTCGTGCTGAGCCACGGCTTCTGGGAGCGCACGCTGGGCGGCCGGGAGGGACTGCTCGGCACGACGATCGATCTCGACGCCGAGCCCTACCTCATCATCGGGATCATGCCGCCCCGGTTCGAGTTCCCGACGAGCACGAATGTCGAGCTCTGGACCCCGCTGGCGTTCGACCCCAACGACCGGCACGGCCTGTCGCGTCGTTCGCGCACCCTCGGCGTCGTCGGCCGGCTGGCGCCGGACGCGACGGTCGGCCAGACGCAACAGGAGCTCAACGTGATGGCGGCGCGGATCGCCGATGAGTATCAGAGCAGCAATGAGGGCTGGGGAGTACGCGTGGTCGCGGCGCACGAGCAACTGGTGGCCGCCTCGCGTCCCGCGCTGGTGGTTCTGATGGGTGCCGTCGGCTTCCTGCTGCTGATCGTGTGCGCCAACATGGCCAATCTGCTGCTCGCCCGGCTCTCCGGTCGGCGCCAGGAGCTCGCCGTCCGCGGCGCGCTCGGCGCCGGGCGCTGGGATCTGGCGCGACCGATTCTGGCCGAGAGCCTGCTGCTGTCGGTAGCCGGTGGCGGGCTGGGACTGCTGGTCGCGGTAGGAGGGCTTCGCCTGCTGAACACGATGTCGGCGGGCGGGCTGCCGCGCATGGATGAGGTCACGCTGGACACGGGAGTGCTGCTGTTCGCGACGGTGGTGTCGATTCTTGTCGCCGTCGGATTCGGCCTGTTGCCCGCCCTGCAGGCGTCACGCTCGCGGCTGCAGGCGAACCTGACCCAGTCGACCGGCGCCAGCGGGAGCTTTGCGGCGCGGCGAACCCTGAGCAGCCTCGTCGTCGTCGAGGTGGCGCTGGCGCTCGTCCTGCTCGTGGGCGCCGGGCTGATGGTCCGCAGCTTTTCGAAGCTGCTCCAGGTTGACCCGGGCTTCGAGCCCAACAATGTGGTGGTGGCGCAGGTCTACCTGCCGACCACGACGTACCGCGAACGCCCGCAGATCGCCCAGTTTTTCGAGGATGTCATTGCACGCCTCCGCGGAGCGCCGGGTATTGTCGCCGCTTCGGCCGTCTCGACCCTGCCGATGCAGTCGGTGGCCGTCGCCTCCGCCTTGCCGTTCTCGGTCGAGGGCCGGGTGCCGCCCGAAACCGAAGATCCGCGCGCCGACGTGCGGATGGTTGCGGCGGGCTACTTCGAGACGATGCGGATCGCCCTGCTCGAGGGACGCTTCCTAGACGAGCGCGACACCGCCGATGCAGTGCGCACGGCCGTGATCAACGAGACGATGGCGCGCCGATACTTCCCCGACCGCAGCCCGGTCGGTCAGTTCATCGAGAACCCGCACGGCCGCAACGAGGTCGTGGGCGTTGTCGCCGACGTGCGCAACCAGGGACTCGACAGCGAGGCCAAAAAGCAGGTGTATCTGCCGCTGCGTCAAAATCCGGTTCCAGCGATGACGCTGGTGGCGCGCACCGAGCGCAATCCGATGGCGTTTGCGAGCACGCTGCAGCGTGAGATCTGGGCGGTCGATGCGGCACAGCCGATCTACGAACTGAGCACCATGGACCAGATCCTGGCGCGCGCCGTCTTTCTTCCACGGCTGTCCACCACGTTGCTGTCGCTGTTCGCGGGTGCGGCGCTGCTGCTCGCCGCCCTGGGTATCTACGGCGTGCTGTCCTATTCCGTCACCCAGCGAACGCGTGAGATCGGTCTCCGGATGGCGCTCGGCGCCCGTGCCGGAGAGACCGTCGGTCTCATCGTGCGAAACAGCATGGCGCTGATCGTCGCCGGCGTCGCCGTCGGCTTCGTGGCCGCGGCTCTCCTGGCGCGCTCGATGGCCGGCATCCTCTACGGCATCAGCACCTTCGATATCACCGCCTTCGCCGTGGCCGGCCTCGTGTTGTTGACCGCAGGGCTCTGCGCCAGCCTCATCCCGGCCCGACGCGCCGTCCGCATCGATCCGCTGGAGGCGTTGCGGGAGCGGTGAGGGCTTCGCGGCCCCGCCGCCCGACGGGCCTCACTCGCTGAGCTACTTGACGCGCCAGAGCCGCAGAGCCAAGTCGTCACCATACGAGTGAACCGCATCGTCGCCTGGCTCGAAGACGACGTCTCTCAGATGCACGAGCTCGTCACCGCGGGTCATACAGCCAGCGGCCGCACACTCTCGAACTGTTCCGGGTATCTCAACGGGTCACGACTGGGCGAGCGCGAGGCCGCGTGGAGATCGAGCCCAGCCTCGACCAGGAGCTCGCCGACCCTCAGGCGAACAGCTCCTTCCGGGTCGACTTCGTCTCGCCGGCGACTACCGTGCTCGCCTTGATCGTCAATCGCGACCGGTTGGTTGAGCCCGGCTCCGGCGCCAGCGCCGCCGCCAGGTCCGGGTCTGCGACCTTGAGCGCGTTGATCATGCCGTCGAGCAGCGCGAACGCGGAACTCGGGCAGCGGTCGAACTTCGACAGGCCCTTGAGTGCCGTGCCGAAATCCAGCAGCCGATTGTCCAGCTCCGCCGGGTTTATGTTCTTCCCCTGATCCACCAGCGCACTGAGATTCCGGATCGCGGCCACCATCGAATCCTCGACCCGATAGAGGGTGTTGAGCCAGTTGTGTTGCCGGGAGTCGAGCGTCACGGTGCTGGGCTCCGGCGGATTGTCGCCCGACGAGATCGTCCACTCCTTAGCCGACGACGAGTACGACGTGTACCTGTTGACCTCGGCGCGGAACTTCTCCTCGACGCCGGGCGTGTGGTACGCCCACGCGACCGCCCGGTGTCGATCGCTGATCGGCAGGTAGTTATTGAGCATATGCCGGCGCAACAGCGTCTTGAGGAGAGACGCGCTCCACTCGTGGCCGAATATCTCGCCCAGCGCCTCGGGTGCGAAGCGCACGTGATACTCGAACGACGTCTCGCCGAAGCTACCGTCGGCGCCCACCGGCAGGAGCCGCGAAACGCCGGCGGTAGCGGACGCCACATCGGCGACCAGGCCCAGCTTCTCGGCCAGACCGAGATACTCGCCGAGCTCGGCCGTGGTGGTCTCGGTGTCCTCGATGACGAGGTCGTAGGTCGCCGACATGCCGTTGATGACGTCGATCATGTAGCCGTGCGTGTCCGCGTCCTCGTACTCCACCAAGCCGCTCGACTCCCCCGCGAAACGCAGCAGGAAGTTCGAGTACACACGCTCGGCGTTGCCGCGGAAGGAGCTTTTCGTCTCCTCCTCGAACTGCAGCTCGGCAGCGGTGAAGACATTGATCAGGCCGCCTTCTTGGCGCTGGATCCGCTGGCTCGATTCGATGATCACCTTGGCCATGCTCTGGTAGGTGTAGCCGAAGTGCCAGCCGACGATGTTGAACAACACCGCGCTCTCGCGCGACATGCGGCGGGTGAGCAGCCCCTCGTTGACGCGGACGTGCGGTTCGGTGACGGCGCCCAGCACGCGCTCGACGTTGCCGTGACCCACCGCCCGCATCAGCTCGCGCCCGGCCGCCGTCGACAGGTCAACCTCGAAGTCAACCAGCGCGCCACGGGCGTCCTCGCGGTTGTACTCGGCGTGCAGCGCCAGCGACCAACGCTGATTGAGCGCGTCCTCGATCTTCTCCTTGAGCGTGTCGGGGAACTCGGCCACCGCCGCGACGACCTTGTGGACGTCGTCGATGGCCTCGACCAGCTTGCTGTGCTCCGTGATCTCGCCGATGGCCCGGCCGATGAGGCGTTCGGCAAAGCCGGCGAGCTTCTTGTTGGAGAGCGCCTCGAGGCTATCGAGCTGTATCGTGTCGACGAGAGCGAGGAGCTCATCGAGCTGAAAGTGCTCCTTGACCAGCGTGATGACCTCACGGATCTGCTCGTGCGCCGCGTTCCGGATCACGTCGAGCGCCGCCTGCGCCCGTTCCTTGAGCATGTTCAGGCTCGCCGGCTGCCCGCCGACGTCCACCTGGCCCAGAATCCACGCCAGCGGGTCGCCGTCGGTCAGCACCTCGATGACGTGCACGAGCTCGGGGCCCAGATCGCCCCTGAGGTCGTCCCAATCGGCGAGATTCAGCACCGCCTCGAGCTCGCCCACGAGCACGTCCTCGATGCGGCCGAAATACCTGTCGAATAACTCGATCGCCCGCTTGTCGACGTTCCTGTACGCTGCGGTGATCTCGGCCGCTTTGGCGAGCAGGTCGGAGACAACGGTGTCGTCCAGTTCCTCGAACGCCCGGCCCGTCCATTCCTCGACGAACGACTTGGCGAGCGTGTCGAGGTTGGCGTCGAGCTGCGCCAGGTCGGAGTACTTGCTGATGTAGTCGAGAATGCCGAACCAGCTCTGCACGTTGACGCCGACGAGGGCACCGACGAAGTCGCGCCCCGTATCGAACGGCAGGCCGCCCTCGAGCGTCGCCGCCACGGTGACGTCGGCGGCGATGCTGAAACTCTTCTCGCGGCTCTTCTTCACCACGACGCGGGCCCAGTCGGCCTCGGAGCCGCGTCGCACTTCGATACGGAAGTCACCGGCCACGCCGGCCGAGACACCGACCTTGCCGAGCGCGCTGACCGAATACTTCTCGGCGAGCTGGATGCCGGCGATGCTGTCGGTTGCCGTGCCGGCCATCGAGTAGCCGAACCCCAGGCTTCCGGAGATGTTCAGGTAGCCCGAGTACTCGAACGCCACGACCTCGTCGTCGATGGGCGGTGCCTCGATGTGCGCCGGCAGGCGGATGGCGGTCACGAGGTCCCGCACCACGGCCGCGGCGGTATCGGCGGCGGCGTAGGAGCGTACGACGCTCAACCCGGCGTCAGCGCCGGCATCAAGGGAGACGGCGGCGGAGATCACCGAGTACGTGAACTCGGCGTCGACCCTGCCGCTGATATCGGCGCCAGCGACAAAGAAGGCCAGGATCCGATCTGCGTGGGCGCCGGCGGCGAAGTATTCGGTTAGGCCGAGGCCGTCGAGGAGCTCCTCGTGAGCATCGATGTTGGACGGCCGGACAACGACGATACGAGTGTGGGCCTCGGCGCCGAAACCCATCGACACCGTGCCCGTCGCACCGATCGCGAGCTCGTGCGCGCCGCCGACATCAAAGTCAAGCTTCACCAGCTCGGCCACGGCTGGATCGAGCGGGGCATCGAGATCGGGAACGTGGACGACAACATCGAGGCCTGCCGCGGCGAGGTTCCACAGCGGCAGGTCCTGCTTGGCGAGGGTCAGCGTACGCACGACAAAGCTCCGCCCGTGGTCCCCAACGAAGAGTGAAGGATGCCACAGGGCGGATCGCCGGTCCGCCCGGCCCGCTCAGATCACCGCTTGCGCAACGCAATCATCGGATCGATCCGACTGGCCCGCAGCGCCGGAATCGCGGTGGCGGTCAGGCCGGTGATCAGCAGCGTCAGCATGATGGTGGCGAAGATCGCGGGGTCGGTGGGCTCGACGTTGACCAGCATCGACTCCATCAGGCCGGCGAGCGCGAAGGCCAGCAGCATGCCGAGGGACAGGCCGATGCCGAGTTGCCACAGGCCTTGGCGCATGATGAGTTTCAGCACCCGGCTCGATTCGGCGCCGAGCGCCATGCGGATGCCGACCTCGCTGGTGCGGCGTCGCACCGAGAACGACATGACGCCGTACAGACCCACCGAGGCGAGCAGCAGCGCCACCCCGCCGAAAATACCGAAGAGCGTGCCGAACACCCAGAAAAACCATGTCTCCTCGTGGATCACTTCCGCCATGGTGAGCTCCCAGTAGATGGGCATGTCGGCGTCGACGGCCATCACTTCTTGGCGCAGCGCGGCGGTGAACTCGACCGGGTTGCCCTGCGTGCGCACGGCGATGCTCATGAAGCGCACGTCGCTTTGCGCTACCGGGCGGTAGAAGCCCTCGGGCTGTTCGTTGAGCGGGCCGGTCATGTAGAGGTCGGGGGCCACGCCGACGATCGTCCACCATTCTTCGGCTTCCGGCGTACCGAGCTGCCCTGAGGAGATCCGCTGGCCGAGCGGGCTGCGATCGGCGAAGAATTTCTCCGCAAAGGTGCGGTTGACGATCACCACGCGCTGAGCGTCCCCGTTGTCCATGACGGTGAAATCACGCCCCTGCAGCAGATCGAGGCCGAAGGTGTCGAAATACGCGGGCGTGATCGATGCCGTATGGGCGCGCGGCCGCTCGGCTTCCTCGGCGTAGCTTTCGCCCTCGAGGCTGAAGCGCGGGTTGCCGCTGAACTTCACCGGCAACGACTCGGTCAGCGATGCGGCGATGACCCCCGAGCGCTCCTGCAGCCGCCTGTGCAGCTCCTCGAAAAACCGACGGCGGTCATCGACCTCCGGATAGTCGGTGGGGAACAGCCCGACGCGCGCCGTCATGATGGCGTCCTTATCGAAGCCGTAGTCGGTGTTGCCGAGGTTCACGATGCTCTTGATCATCAGGCCGGCAGCCACCAACAGGCCGCACGACAGCGCCACCTGGAACACCACCAGCACGCGGCTCAGGCGCCCCATCTTGAGGCTGGAGGAGCCGCGTGATTCATCGCTGAGCGCCTCGTTGAGGTTGCCGCCGGTTACCTGGACGGCGGGAAGGGTTCCGGCCAACAGGGTCGCGAGCGCGGTGACACCGAGGACGAACATCAGGACGTTGGCGTTGAGGCTGAAGTCCATCCAGTACGGAATATCGACGTCGGCCAATGCGTCGTTGAAGGCGCCGATACCGATCATGGCGAGGCCGATACCAATGAGCGAACCGACCACAGCGAGCACACTCGCCTCCACGAGGATCTGCCCGATGACGCGGCGGCGGGAAGCGCCCATCGCCGTACGGATGGCCACTTCCTTGTTGCGATCGAATGCGCGTGACAGCAAGAGGTTGGCGACGTTGGCGCAGGCGATCAACAGCACGAGAAAAACAGCACCGAGCATGGTCCACAGCATGCCCACGGCGTCGTCGCCGATGTACTGCTCCTGAAAGGCACGGATGCTGACGCTGATGTTCTCGTTGGTCTCGGGGTACTCGAGCTCGATCTGCCGCGCCATGGTGACGAACTCGGCCTGCGCCTCGTCGAGCGAGCCGTCTTCGGGCAGCAGCCCGATGACGGAAAGTTGCGTGCCGGCGCCGCGCTCCAGAGCCGCCGGGTCGAGGCGTAGCGTCAACCAGATGTCCTGGTCGAGGGGAAACTGGAACCCCTCGGGCATAACGCCGACGATGGTCATTTGCTCGCCGTTGGCGCGCAGCGTCTGGCCGACGACGCCGGGATCTCTGCCGTAGCGGTCGCGCCAGACGTGGTCGCTGAGCAGCACCACGGGTTCGGCCTGTGGCGAATCCTCGCCGGCGATGAAGCCGCGACCGATCTGCGGCACCGCCCTGATGATGTCGAAGGTCGTGACGGAGATGAAGGCACCGTCGTAGCGCACCGGGCCGTCGGTGCCGCTGACGTTCACCGTGCCCTCGTAGAAGCCGGCGATGTCTTCGAACTGCGTCTGCTGGGCGCGCCAGTCGAGGAAGTCGTGGATCGGCACGCTCATCCTGCTGCCTTCTTCGGTCACGTCGATGCGCGTGATGGCGTACAGGCGATCGCCGCCCTCGAACGGCAGCCCCTTGAGCATGGCGCCGTAGACGATGCTGTACACGGTGGCGGTGACGCCGATGCCGAGCGCCAGCGCGATGATGGCGATGGCGGAGATGCCGGGGCTGGTCCACAGCATACGGACGCCGTAACGGAAGTCGCGGATCAAAGATCCCATGGGGGTTTCCTCGCTGCGCTGCGGTCGATCAAAGGCCGGTGCCGGCTGGAGCCGGTGCGATTCCGGCGGGGCGCTGTTTCGTGCCCCGCTGGTTGAGTGTGCGACGCCGGACCGTCAGCAGCGGGCAGTCAGTGACCGGCCCGGCGCCGCCCTCGCCTTGATTGACGGAGGCTCCGCGGCTTCGGTTTCACAAAACTTGCGCCAGCAAAGCGCAACGCACTACTTGGGCGCCATCGCACTCGCGCAGAAGCCGCCGGTTGAGATATCCGGATTAGCTGGAAGGCGACCCCGCAGCGCGCTTCACCGGTCGTAGGCCATCACCCGCCCGACCCACTCGCGCGTCTTGTCGCGCCCTTCGCCGAGGCTGAAGTTGTCGATGAAGAACTGCTGGATCGGGTTGTCCTCCCCGCCAGCCTCGGCGGGAAACATCGCGTAGGACACGAACGGGGCGGCGGTTACGTCGACCACCGTGAGGTGATCGCCCATGAGAAAGTCGTGGCTCTGCAGGCGCTCCTCGTACGATGCCGTCGCCTCGTGGATCATCCGCGAGGCCTGCTCGCACACCGAAAGATCGGCACCGTCTTCGGCGAGAACCTGGCCGAAGACCATGCCCCCGGGCGTGGCGATCTCGGCGCGGGCGTAGTTTTCTTCTTGCTCGAGCGCCATCATCGTCGGCCGGTCGGTATCGAATAACGCGGGCGTGTCGCGGAAGTTGCAGTCCAGATAGCGCAGGATGGCGCGCGAATCGTACACGACGGCGTCGCCGTGCTTGATCACCGGGGTCAGCGGCTGCCCCGACACCTCGACGACGCCGGCGCGCTCCTCGTCCATGAAGTCGACCTCGACCTTGTCGAACGGGATTCCCTTGTAGTTCAGGGCGATGCGCACCTTCATGCTGTTGGGTGAGAGTCCGAGATTCCACATCGTGACGTCGGCCATTGCTTCCTCCATGGGGTAGCACGCGGGGGCGACTGCTGAGGATTTCGATCAGCGTAACGATCTTGGCACGCCCCGGCTTGAAAGACAGCGCCGGTCAGCGTGATTTTGTCGCCTCACCCACGGGTACTGCCGACGTAACGAAGCCGTGCGGGATCCGCAGGCGGCTCGTACCGGCACGTCCGGCGCTGTCGGCATAGACTTGCGGGCCAACGAGCCTGGAGTCGGGCGGCAAAGATGGAGGTTCTGATGGCAACGGTACTCGGACTCGGCGGTTTTTTCTTCAAGGCCCGCGAGCCCGTCAAGCTGGGAGAATGGTATCAACAGTGGCTCGGTATGAAGCTGGAACCCGACCACAACAGCGTGTCGTTCAAACCATCGACTCTCCCCGAAAAAGCGTATTCCGTCTGGAGTCCTTTCAAGCAGGATACGGACTATTTCCAGCCGTCAGACCAGGCGACGATGGTCAACCTCATCGTCGACGATGTCGCGGAGGCCCTTTCCCAAGTGCAGGAAGGAGGGGCGGAGATCGTCGGCGAGATCGAAGAATACGAGTTCGGGGTGTTCGGCTGGTTCATCGACCCCGAGGGGAACAAGGTGGAGTTGTGGAAGCCGGTGTGAGCGGAGGCAAAGGCCCGTTAGCGGCCGGGGAGCGCCCGGCCCCGGCGCCCGTACTCCGCTGACCTGATCGGGTCGCCGAGGCGCTCGTACAAGTCGGACAGGAGGAGGTAACCGAGCGCCCGCGGGTGCTCGGGATCGATCTCGAGGATACGGATCAAGTGTCTCTCCTCGTGTGCCGCCGCCGAGGCGGGGTCGAGGCGGGCACAGTTGCCGAAATATCCGACGGCCTCGCGGTAGTCGGCCTGGGTGCGGTTGATGTCCCCCAGCGTGCAGTAAATGTCGGCGCTCGAATCGACGAAGTCGAGCGCGTCGAGCAGCGTTGTCTCCGCCGCCGCCGTCAGCCCGCGGTCGAGCTGCGTTTCCGCGAGGAGGATGTAGGCATAGGGATCCTGGGGCGCCAGCGGAATCGCCAGCCTGTAGACCTCCTCCGCCTCGGCGAATCGCCGCTGGATGGTGTAGAGCTGTCCCAGACTCCGGTAGACGTCGAGAACCCCGGACTCTTCGCTCAAGACCTCCCGAAATAGCCGCTCGGCTCTCTCGTGGGCATGATGTCGACCAGCGACACGACCTCGTCGCGCTCGATCCCGCGGAGCTCGTCGAACGGCGCCGAGAAAATGAGCGGCACGTGGATCGTCTCTTCGTAGATGAAGAACCCGTGCAGTGCTTCGCCGTGCTCCCCCAAGCTCTCGCCGTGGTCGCCCGCCAGCACGACGAAGGTGCGGTTTTTTTCGGCGCGCTCCTCGAGGCCGCTCAGCAATCGGCCCACCTCGGCGTCAGTGAACGCGATCTCCGCTAGACAGGGATCAGCCGAATACCGCGTCCGGTAGGGTTCGGGCGCCTCCCAGGGGGCGTGCGGATCGTAGAGGTGCACCCAAAGGAAGAACGGCCCGGCCCCCTTCTGGTCCATCCATTCCAACGCGGCATCGACCACCTCGTTGGCGGGTCGCCGCACGTCGCCCATCGAAATGACGCGCTGCTCGCCGCCGTCACGTTGGCCGTTGCGTCGGCCGTTCGGCCCGGGTGGCGGCGATCTTGGAGCACCTCGAGGGGCCAGCAGAGCACCGAAATCGTCGTAGTAGGTGTCGAACCCCTGGTCCAACCCCCAACTGGAATCAAGCACGTAGGCGCCGATGAACGCGGCTGTCTGGTAGCCACCGGCCTGGAACACTTCGGCGAGTGTTGTGAG
>SMVB01177242.1_pt1 | contig 27179 bp, 26 predicted proteins | sample 2456461 | NCBI WGS metagenome assembly SMVB01 (sample SAMN11095934, study PRJNA526329) | marine sediment metagenome | biome: Marine sediment; feature: Surficial sediment; material: Deep marine sediment; isolation source: Hadal surficial sediment | place: Pacific Ocean | collected 2014-05 | depth...
ATCACATTGAGCCGTATTTTTTCGAATCACATCGAACAGGATCTCAATGGTGCTGACAATCGCGATTTGTATCGAGAAACCCGGGTTAACATGAAGAACTGTCTGTTCACGATATCCAGAAATCTGGAGGCGCTTTTTTTGCAGCACCATCTGATGCTCAAAAAAACGCTCAGCACCATTGTCGAGTCGATATTGATCTGCCGACAAAAGGTGAGGCCCGGTCGATCTTATCCGAGGCGTTCCAGAAAACCATTTGGAAAATGGCAGAGGTCTGCCAAAATAAAGGACCCAATCACACTAAATCTTCAGGGCACCTAGTGGTGAAAATCGGACATAGCTTAAGTGAATGGGTGTTTTGCTTAAGTGAATGCCATTGAGTGTCAGGCAGTCGTCCTATCACAAGTTGGCTAACGGGTTTGTTTACAAAGAATCGTCTTAAGTCCTTCCTTGACATGTCCCAGACCCAGACGAAACAGCCCCGGCAAATTGCGATAAACAAAGGGATGCAGGCCAATTTTGCGTCTTAGTGGACTGGTTCCTCGGATCTTTGGATATTGGAAAAAGGGGCTAGCTCTTCCATTTGGCGAGTGAATCAGGTAAAAGGCGGCATGAAAATACCAAAGCGAATCCAACCACTGATCGATGACGGAATTGTTGATGCTGTTGTCAGCCGATTGATGAGTGGAAAGGAAGCCGATGTTTTCGTTGTTCGATGCGGATCAGAAACCCGCTGCGCCAAGGTCTACAAAGAATCGATGAAGCGAAGTTTCAAGCAGGCCGTCAACTACCGGGAAGGCAGGAAAGTCCGAAACAGTCGTCGTGGACGCGCCATGGAGAAGGGCTCCAAATACGGTCGAAAACAAATAGAAGAAACCTGGCAAAATGCAGAGGTCGATGCCTTGTACAAGCTCGCAAGTGCCGGAGTAAGGGTACCCAGGCCATATGGCTGTATTGATGGTGTACTACTGATGGAATTGATTTGTGATGCAGACGGTGACATCGCCCCCAGACTGAGTGATGTCACCATGTCAGCCGAACAGGCAATTGAGGATCATGCGGTTTTAATGCTGTATGTCGTACGAATGCTCTGCGTAGGACTGATTCATGGAGACCTATCAGAATTTAATGTTCTGGTTGATGAACATGGGCCTGTCATTATCGACTTACCCCAGGCTGTGAATGCAGCTGCGAATAATCATGCCCAGTCGATGTTGGCGCGTGACGTGAATAATCTAACAAACTATTACGGCCAGTTCGCCCCGGAATTACTGGAAAGCCGATATGCTCAGGAAATCTGGGCGCTCTATGAAACTGGAGACTTGCACCCCGAACTCGTACTCACCGGCAACTTTGAAGAAGACACCAGACCGGCCGATGTAGATGTTGTGTTAACTGAAATAAGTGCCGCAATCGACGAAGAAGAAGCCAGGTTGGAAAGGATTCAATTGGCCGAAGGTTGACAGTCCTCGTTACGCCTCATTTTGTGCAAATCTGAATTGTATATTTAAAACTGATCCCATTTGGTTCAGCGTCTTTTATAACGTTGCCGGTTGCTGATCCAATATCTTAAGTATAAGTCGAATAAACCACGTTTTTCTTTAGCCGCCAATGTGTCAGAATTTCTTCAGCTTGAAAAGTTACAGCGGCAACATTCCAAGAATCAACCTTAACTTTTCGCTAGGAGTCTGCCGGGGCAGTTCTTCGAAGATTCAACCAGGCCAAATAACGGCACATCCAATCTCTGCCGATCAAATCGATACTGGCTATCCGCACGGTGGTGATCAGAAAGAACGAATTGCATTATCAGGATGATATTTACCTGAATCACTGACTCATTGAAAAGATAATACCCGTTATTTTTTGAGTCGATAGCTGAGAAAATCAACCGAGGCTGCTATTTCGAATTGAGGGACTTCAACATGTTTGCCGGGGCTAGCGTGCAGCGTTTTCTTTGAAGTGGCTAAGGCATCAAACAATTCGAGGCAAGTATCGCGAGGCACAATTTCATCATCCCATTGCACGAGAAATCGAACCGGGCATGTGACGTCAGCAGCATATCGCATCAGGTCACTACCGTTGGGGCCCCAGTTACCCATTAGCCCCAGCAACGCCACGCTTATTCTCTGATCGGTAGCAACCACCGGTAATCCCATCATGGTACCCATCGACAGCCCCCACCAGCCTGTTGGTCGCGGTCCGGCCTCTGATTCAATGAAATCAAGCGCTGCACGCCAGTCAGCCAGCATGCCGCTGGTTCCCCCTCCTGCTTGCCAAATTTTCTGGAAGGCATCCGGTTCTGTACCAAATTCCCGGGTGGATCTTTCTCCATGCCCGGGACCGTCAATCGCCATGGATGAGATGCCCTGATTGGCCAACAGTCGCGCCATATTCACAATGTAGTCTGCCGTCTTGCTCTCGGTCCCACCGTGACCCAGCAAGACCAGATACTTGCTGTCCTGGTCCTTCGGTGTCCAGTAGATGCCCGGTACCAACTGGCTGTTTACTTGCAACTGGAAACCGCGTTCGTTCATGGCATCATGGGCTTTGTTTTTCTCGTTCCAACTCATCATTCAATCCTGTTGACTCATTTCATCCAGACCGACCAGTTCATTGAACTCACTGAAGGCAAACCTTGGTTGCTCACTATTTAACTGGCTGGTTTCACGAAGCGAAAGGTAACTCAGTTGCAAGCTCTTTGCCGCGGCCAGAAGAGCTGAAACCGGTCGCAAAATAATCTGGTAACCCATATCTTGAAGTTGAGCGGAGGTGCACTCTGGCGTTTTTCCCTCTTCCACCATATTGGCGACCAGCGGAATGGTTGGAAAGTTGGCCTGGATCTGTTTCATTTCCTCAATGGATAGCGGCGCTTCAATAAAGAGGATATCGGCTCCTGCATCCACAAAGGCTTCTCCACGCCGGATCGCCTCGGTTAGATTGTTGGTCGCCCTGGCATCCGTTCTGGCCATGACAAGAAAGTCATCGGAAGATCGACTTTCCACCGCCATTTCAATTTTTCTGACAGCGTCTTCAAGCGACACTACCTGCTTATTTTCCATATGCCCGCAGCGCTTCGGGCTGACTTGATCTTCCAGTTGGATACATTGCACACCGGCAGACTCATATGCCCGAACCAATCTGGCGACATTGTGCACACCGCCATATCCATTGTCTCCATCTGCAATAACAGGTATGGCATGAGCTGCGTCCACTATCTCCCTGGCCCGGTCAACCATTTCTGAAGCCGTCACAAGTCCAATATCCGGTTTAGCAAGCAAACTTCCTGCTACTGCGAAGCCGGACATATAGAGCGCCTTGAAACCGCATAAACTTGCAATATGTGAAGACAGTGCATCATACACACCCGGAACGACTAACTGACCATTGGACTCCAGTAACCTTTTTAACATTTTCCCGGGAGTCTATCCGTAGTCAACATCTTGCTCGGTGAGTTTGCGGGTCCAGGCAGCAAATTCCAGTTGGGTTCCGTCCGGGTCTTTAAAGTACAAGGATCGGACGAATGTGCTTTCATTAATCTCATCGCTGACGCCGGATTCCGAATCGTCATGATTGACGATTTCCGTTACCTCAACACCTCTGGCGACAAGCTGTTCCCGGTATTCATCAATTTTGTCTGGCGCAACATCAAAGGCAACGTGGTTCATGGTGCCTGGAATGGCAGATATCTTTCGCAGTTCCTTCTCGTTGACACTCTCTGGCCCATTCGGAAACCAGAAAAACGCGATGGCATCGTCGCCGCCAGCATCAAAGAAGTAATGTTTTCCCTTACTGCCAGGGAGTTCGATGGTTTTTGTCAGCTTCATACCCAGTGTATTGCAGTAGAAATCCACGGTAACATCCATGTCCTTGCAAACCAGTGCCAGGTGATTGATGCCATTAAATTCGAAAGTCATGATTTCAACCTCTCCATTGTCAGGGATTGCTGATAATAGCACTTTCCAAAATTTAAGGACTTGCCAGGTTTGTTAAAATAAAGAACACTCCAACCAACAATAAACAAGGAAATTAAGCATGCCAAGATTACGTGAAGTCTCAAGAAGTGAAGCCGATGAATCCATATTGCCACTCTATGATGCCCTGTTTGGTGCAGACAGGGATCCAGTAGCGAGTCCAGGCACGGCAACAGGTACCCCTGGCAACTGGTGGACCGTATTCGCACTGGTTCCGGATTGCTTCAATCATGCGGTGGCGGGATTTCAATTTTACCGATCAAAAAACAGGAAGATTAAAGCCAGGCTGAGAGAGCTGGGTCAGGCCCGTGCCGGATACGCCAGGGGCAGCCAGTTTGTTTTCTCGCAACATTGCAAGGCGCTACGCGCAACCGGGTTTTCTGAAGAGCAGATCGAGGCGATACCCTCCTGGGCGAGTTCGGACCTGTTCGACGAAATTGAAAAAGCCGTGCTGGCTTACACCGATGACCTGGTACTCGCAGGCGGCCGGGTGCCGGACGGTACTTTTGAAATCCTGAAAAAACACCTTAGTGATGAGGAAATCCTGGAACTTACCTACATCACCTGCTCCTATGATCTGCACGCCACCATGTGTCGCGCGCTTCGCCTGGAATATGATGATGTAGATGAGCGAATCGTTGAAATTCCAATTCCGGAAGGCGACGGCAGGAATATTGATTTCATGAGTGCAGTGGAGAAAAAACCTGACTAGCTGGCCAGATTATTCAATATCCTGATGGCGGCGCAGGCGGCACCATAACCATTGTCTATATTAACCACCACCAGTCCCGGCGCACAGCTAACGAGCATTGACTGTAGCGCCGTTTCGCCATTTTTTGCCATACCGTAACCTAACGATGTCGGCACCGCGATAATGCAAGCCGGTATCAATCCACCCAGAACGGTCGGCAGGGCGGCGTCCATACCGGCTATGCAGATGACAATTTTTCGTTTTTTTATTTCTTCCAACCTTTCTGTTATGCGCCATAGCCCAGCGACACCAACATCGTCGATTAACAGGCTCTCATGACCGTAGAATTGTAAAGTCCTTGATGCTTCCCTGGCGATCGGGACGTCTGAGCTACCGCCGGTAACAATAGCGGCGAGGTTCATGGAAATCTTTTCGTAGGGCTTGTGGAATGCAGTTCGGGAAACAGTGTCATATTCAAGGAAATTATTCGGGATGCCTGCGGCAAGCTGAGCGTAAATTTCAGCTTCCAGTCTGGTGAATAACATGGGTTTATCCGCAGTCTCTACCTGACGACAAATTTCCTGTAACTGGCTAAGGCTCTTGCCCTCGCAAAATACCGCTTCTGCCAACCCGGTTCGGTTCTCGCGATCAAAATCCAGTTGCACTTCCATTAGGTGCGATCCATTAGGTGAGATCCATCAAGCCAATGCCATCAATTGACTTCCAGTGTTTCGATCAGAAAGGCGCTGCCACGTTTGTAGGGTTCAATGCTGATGGTTTGTAAATATTGCTCATAGCCATGTTTCCTGAACAGGGTCGATACAATATCTTTAGCTTCACGGGCATAGTCAGACGAGGCGTCGATATCCTGGTGGGCATCAATTTCAATGGCAACTTCATCGACCCTGATTCGGCACCGTACACCCTTGATCGGAAGAATTAGCTGCAGGCTCTGCCACAGGGATTCTTCAACCTCATTGATAACGGGTAACAATTTTTCGTCGATCGCTATCCCCGTGGTGATGCGGCTCGAAAGGCAGGGCGCCGCGGGGAGATCCTGCAAGTCGGTGAGACCCAACGATCTGGCAATTTCTCTTATTTCTGATTTATCTATCCCAGCTTCAACGTATGGATGCCTGACCTTATGCTCTTCTGCGGCAATAAGACCAGGACGGTAATCACCCAGGTCATCCTTGTTTGTTCCCGAAACCACCATCAGGGTCGTACTGTCACAGACTGTGTCATAGAGATTGGTCTTGCAGTAGTAGCAACGATCGACAGGATTCGCCACATAATTCGGATCATGAATTTCACCCGCATTGATCAGGCGTAGATCCCATCCCTCCTGATCTGCGTAGCGCTTAACCCTTGCGGTTGCCTGATTGGGAACCGCTGGAGATAAGGCATGAAACATCTGGCACTCTGGATTGACCCGGTGAGCAACAACGGCGAGTGTCATACTATCGACCCCGCCGCTGACAGCCACGGCAATGGGTCCCGTTCGTTCCAGGACCTTCTTCAGTTCACCCAGTTTATTCATTCTATTCCTAACCAAGCAGCTGGTGAGTCGGACCGCACAAATCAGCAATCGGTATTTTGTGTGTACAGGCATCCCTGCAGGGAGCGCCATCACAACCCAGGCATGCGCTCGCGGCATCTCCCAACATTGCGTATTCCGATTTCGCAAAAGAGAAATCACCATAGTCGGTGGCGTACATTCGGCTACGCATTACATCTGCAATGGGAACGCCATAAGGACAGGCGCCCTCACAATCGTTGCAGGCATGACGGCAGTATGTCATATCCGTCATCTGTGCATACTGTTGCAGAAGCCTCATGTCTTCTTGCGTCACCGCCCCGGATCCAGAGGCACCCAGATATTCATCAATTTGATCCTTCGATGTCATCGATATAATCACCGCGTCCACACTTGTATTATTCAATGCCCAACGGAATGCTGCCTGGGAAAATGTCGCACCACCAATTTCATAGGGGCGCATATCATTTAACTTCGCGCCACGCAGCACTTTCATCGCAACGATCCCAATATTTTTTTCCCTGGCCTTTATCATGGCGGCAGGCAGTGCAGACTGGTTGGCAACAAAATCAAATGAACGGGTGATCCGGTCGTAAAAGGTAGGGTCTTCACCAAAATTCTGGGCCAGCAGCATGACATCGAATAACTCATTCTCTGCTGCATACTCCACACATTCAGCAAGATGGCCTGCATGGCCGGACATGCCTGTAAAGCGGATCTTGCCCTGTCGTTTCGCCTTCTCGACAAAGGCATTCCATTCGGGGTTCTTTAACCGGGCGACATCGTTAACAGCATGATCAAAATAGATATCGATGTAATCGGTCTGTAAATTTCTCAGGCTTTCCTCCAACGAGCGCATCATTGTGCCCTGGCGCGTCCTCGTGCTGGTCACGGTTTTGGTGACGATAACGACCTTGTCCCTCTTTCCTTTCAGGGCGTTTCCAATAACCGGTTCCGAATGCCCGTTTGAATAACTCTCCGCGGTATCAAAATAATTTATCCCTAGATCATAGGCGTGTTCGACAAGATGCTCTTGCCCCGACCTGAGCCGACTCGAACCAAAGGAAATATCAGATATTCGCAGGCCCGTTTTACCGAGCGTCACATATCGTTGCACTCCGATCGCTGATTTGGAAGTATCAACCGCAATTGCCTGATCTCCGAGAGCATGTGCGGGTAGTCCTGATGCAAGCCCGGTTATCGCACCAAGGCGAAGAAAAGAACGACGGTTCAGGGATTTCTTCATTAATCTCTCCTAAGTTTCTGCTGCAATATCGCTATCGAGCTTATTTCTCGATTTTACGCCAAGTGCCGTTTCCGGTTGCAGTATGCCTGCACTGCGCTCCCCCAGCCCATCCGGGTCGGAGTAGTACCCCAGCGCATAATTGCCCATGGTGTAACCCAGTAGTTCCTGTAAATCCAGGGAGAGTTCTTTCGCAAATTCCGGCGGGCACGACAGATACTGGTTTTCCTCCTGGCGAAGCCAGCCAAGACAGTAAGTAATATTAAGTCCAAGTCTCGAGTTTTCTGTCCTGTTCTCACCGCCAGAATGTATCACACTACCGGAATACATGAGCACAGAACCAGTACTCATCTCTGCCTGGCATATCTCATCGGGTTCTGCACGCTGGCTCCATTCCCAGTGGTTACTTCCCGGCACAACCCGGGTCGCACCATTTTCGGCCGTGAAATCTGTCAGAGCCCATATTGTGTTGAACTGGGGTTCGATATTTTTCGGCATATGCGTGCCCCATGCCAGCCGGTCCCGGTGCAGGACCTGTGCACCCTGGCCGGGATCAATATAAATCGTCTGGGTCAGGTGCAGAACGATTCGTTCCGCAAATTGCGTCAGGAACTGATTCGCAGCAGAGAGTATCAATTCATTCATGACAATATCCCTGCAAGACGATGACCGTGCGACCAGCGCGCCGGTGCGCCGGGTTTTCCTGCCGGTAAAGTCATCTGCGCCATATTTGGTTCTTTCTATATAGGGCATTAGCTGCCCAATCGTTTCTCTTACCACCTCCGGTGACAGTAAGTCCTTGATGATACAAGCACCATCTCGCTTGAATATCTGCAAAATAGTCTCGATGGGAGTTTCACTTGATAGTGTTTCAAGACTCGTCATGAGACCTCCAGTTGGTTAGCATGGTCTTAACTTACTCATTTTGGTCGTCATTTACTAGTGATGCGCATTGGACTGATTGCCGATACCCATATGCCGGGATCCATCGAAAAACTGTGGCCCCAGGTCTTTGATGTATTTAAGGATGTGGATTGCATCCTGCATGCAGGCGATCTGCACACACTTGATATTGTAGATGCGCTATCTGAACTGGCTCCAACCTATGTTTCCCGGGGCAATGGTGACGCGGGGCTGGTAGATGATCGCCTGCAAGATACCTGGCTGCTGGACTTCGCCGGACTCACAGTTGGCATGATTCACCATTTACCGTCACCTGTACGAAAAACAAGCGAGGACATTTTTCGCTATGTGGACAAACACTTTGCTCGACGCCCGAGGGTTCTGATATATGGTCATACACACCTGGAAGGCATGCACCATGTTGAAGATATGCTTTGTGTTAACCCGGGCTCACCGACCTTGCCCAGAAACCAATCCTTGAGGTTTGGCACCATCGGATTGCTCGAAATACATGAGGGACATATTGATTCAACGATTTTCCAGATCTCTGAAGACGATACCGGGATCCATGAAACGGTGCTGCCCACCCAACTTATCCGGTAATAAGGGCCTATTTGCAGCGTTCATCAAACTTGCACATCTATTGATCCTGTGGCAGCTTGTCGATTCGCGAAACCACAGGTCGGAATACACCTTGATACTGGACTTACATACTCATTCCATCAAGTCAGATGACGGCAGGGCAAAGGTCGGGAATTACTGCCAATGGATACGTTCCAAGGCGCTACCCATCGACGGTTTCGTGCTCACGGAACACCGTCAGTTCGATTCGGAATCCGACTATTCAGCACTGGCAGAGAAATTCGGCCTGGTCATACTGAAGGCCAGTGAGGTTGAAACAGAATACGGGCACGTCCTGGTTTACGGTGTGACAGAAGCCCTGACCCGGGCTTTCGATTTCAGCAGTATCAACTTGCCCCTGGAAATGGTGCTTGAGGCGAGTGAAAAACACGGTGCCGTGGCGGTGCCTTGTCACCCCGGCCGACCGAGGGTCGGCATGTTCGCCCATACTGATGAGCTGGGCGTGCCTGAGGGTGTTAGAATTGTTGAAATTTACAATGGCGGTAGCCGCGACGATGAAGATCAGATCTCCATCGAAAATGCCAGGAAATTGGGTTATCTTGGCATTGGTGGCAGCGACTCGCACATCGTCAGTCACGTTGGCCGATGTGCGACAAAATTCGCAGCGGACATCTCAACCATGGATGATCTGGTCGAAGCACTCAAGGGTGAGGACTTCGAAGCGGTCAACTTTAAACACTAGATTCAGGAGAGGTAACTAACGTGGAAGCGGATATTGATGAGGTACGGGAGAAGTTCCTGAACCTGGACTTCGATGAGAACACATTTGATATCGACCCTGAGGTCACCATTGAATATGCAAGGCTTTGTGGTGAAACGGCTGATCGATTCCTGGACAGGAATCACCCGGACTTTCAGGCACCACCCACCTACATTGCGAGTCTCAGCGGTCGTCGCTCACTGCCACCGGATTTTCCAAGATTCGGGATTGGTATGGACGCAGGCAAGGGCGTTGAATGCCTGAAACCGATACGTCCCGGCAGTCGGTTGACCGGGAAAACCCACCTTCACGATATCTACACCAAAACTGGCAGATCCGGACGAATGATTTTTGTTGTTACCCGGCTGGAATTCTACGATCAGGATGGTCATCATGTCGCCAACTCCGACAGTCGCATGGTGATGAGGGAGAAGAACAAATGACCGTTGTAAATGTGTTAAAAGATGTTGAATTCGGTGTTGAACTTCCCGCATTCGAGCCTGATACCACCCTGGAAACCGTAAAGACCTTCGCTAAACTCATTGGCTGGGGCGGTGCACGGTTCAGTGATCACGAAGCGGCACGAAAAGAAGGCCTGGCCGGCGCCATGGTGCCGGGCGTACTTAGCCAGGGCTACCTGGTGGCAATGATCCATAACTGGGCGCCAGCGGCAGAAATAAAAGCCATTGATACAATTTTTCGCGCGCCGGTTATTGCGGACGAACCACATACCATTACCGGTGTGGTCACAGATATCAATGAGGAAGAATCACTGGTGGAAATTGACCTGACCGTTGCCAATGAAAAAGGTGAAACCAGGGTATTCGGGACAGCAACTGTTAGCTTGCCCGCCTGATCTTCCCTTCATCCCGCCCTGGCTATGCGCACGGTTTGAACAGGGGAATGTTGAGTTCCTGGTGTTCCTCCCACTCGATCTCAACTTTCATTCCTATTTCAACATCGGCGAGCACATTCTCCACACCAACGATATTTGACAGGATACGCGGCCCCTCATCCATCTCTATCCAGGCAACGGCATAGGGGACCCTGTTCCTGAAAAAAGGGTGATAACTCTGGCGCACCACACTATAGGTATAGACCGTCCCCTTACCGGAAGACACCTTCCACTGAAGTGTGCCGGAAGTGCACCCCGTGCAATGCCTGCGAGGATAGAAGATGATCTTTTCACACTGGTCACATTGCTGGTATCGAAACTCTTTTTCCAGGGTGCCAGCCCAGAATTCCCGGGTATCAAATTCATCTGCACGGGGCAGGGGTCTTCTCGGTTCATTCATTAGTCTTTCCCCAGGATGATTGTTCCTGCAGCATGCCTGCTGCCAAGCATACCCCCATTGCCGTGAGCGACGGCCAATCTGGCGTCAACTACCTGCGAACAGGATTCACCGCGCAGTTGTCTCGTTGCTTCAATTAACAAAAATATTCCCCGCATACCCGGATGGTTGGAAGACAGCCCACCACCATCGGTGTTCAGCGCAGGACCCTCACCCGGCCGGTCGAACCTTAACCGCCCGCCTTCAACCCAGGCACCACCTTCACCTTTTTTGCAGAAGCCCAGATCTTCAAGGATGGCCAGCACCGTGATGCTGAAAGAGTCATAAATCATTGCGATATCAATATCTGCAGGGCTTACCCCCGCTTCTGCAAAAGCCAGTGGTCCGGATTGGGCCGCGGCACTGGTCGTGATATCTCCACCCGTTTCGGGATATTTGGTTGCCTCGCCGGAACCCAGTATCCAGACGGGGGCCTTGCTACAGTTCCTGGCAACCTCAGGAGAGGCGATGACCACCGCACCACCACCATCAGAGATCATGCAACACTCCAGGAGGTGAAGTGGATCGGCAATCATTCTCGAATTCACGACATCATCAATTGTCGTTTCACGAATATCGAGAAACTCCAGATCTTCCATTGCTTTTACTGCCTCAGGATTTCGCATGGCATGCGCCCGCGTGACGATCGAAATTTCCGCTAACTGTTCGCTGGTGGTGCCATAATCAAACATATGCCGGTGCGCCACCATTGCATAGTTAGCAATCAATGTCATTCCGGCAAATGAATCCATATTTTCCGCGGGATGCAGACCCCCGCCACCGCGACCACCAACGCCAATCGCCATTGCATTACTGTGGGCAGTTGAACCATAGGTGAGTAGTGCCACATTAGCCTTACCTGCCGCAATATCCCTTTTCGCATGGGCAGCATGATATTCATAGGAACTGCCACCAACTCCCGTGGTATCAATGACGGTGGGTTTGAGACCAAAATATTCTGCAATTGTCAGCCCGCTCATCATGCCGCCGCCATCTCCTGCATCATAGATGGCATCCACATCTGACCAGTTCAACCCTGCATCCTCAAGCGCCCTGGCGGCTGATTCCGCCTTTATTTGTAGCGGACTGACTTCCCCTTCTACATCGCGGGAAGGGTACTCATGAATACCGACAATCGCCGCTTCCCTTTCCTGGTTCATTTCAACTCCGAGTTAGTTTTGATTCCAATGCCAGCATATCGTGTCTATGGCGCACCAGATTAACCAGCGGCCACAATAACAAAAACAACCCGTTCAATGCAGCCGCCACATAAAACATCTGGCTATAACTTAAGACGCCATCCATAGGAGCAATCACAGCCGAACCCATTGATAAAGTGAGGTTGGCGAGTGCCATGTAGACAGCAAACTGAGTGGCGGCAACTCGTTGGAAACTAATCTGCATAAATATCGAAATAATCGCGATGGTTACAATCTGGCCACTCAGGGCACTCACTAAAATTGCAGCTTTGAAAAACAAGGGATCCTGCCACAAGGATTGCATATACCCCATAGCAAGAAACATCAACATTCGCACAGAAATGGCCAGTGTCAGTGCAATCCTGGTACCGAATCGATCGACTACAGGTCCCAGGAGTACACCAAACACGGCTGCGGCGATGCCAGTGATCGCAATCCACTGCGAGAAATCGGTTTGTGTCCACCCCAGATCCTGAACCGTCAGCACAGGTCCAATAGCTGTCAGCATGCCAGCCGAGACCCTGCTTAAACCTTCCAGTAAAATCAGCAACAGGCTCATGGGCAGGATCAGCGCCCTGATCAATATTGAAAAAATCTCTGACCAGCTCTCCGACACTGATTCCAGCGCTTCCTTTGATGGTGATCCGTGGGTCCAGGGTAGGATGCGCTCACCCTGGCGTTCCTTGATGAACAATGGAACCAGCATGATAAGCGAAACGACAATGGCAAGAATAAACGCCGCAGAACCCAGGCCGAAATTAACGAGCGCATAACTACCGAGCGCTGCGGAACCAGAAACACCGATCACCTGGCCGCCAAACATAAATGCATTTGCCCTTGCCCGCTCATCCTGTTCCAGAATATCGATCGCCATACCATCAACCGCAACATCCTGAATCGCGCCAAAACAGTTGGCAAAAAATCCGAGGCCTGCGAGCAACATCAGACTGTTATTTGGGTCGGGGGCAATGAAAGCAATCAACAGCAAGGCCAGTACAATACCGGCCTGGGCACCGATCACCCAGGGCCTTCTTCTACCCATCGGCGGGAAGGAGAACCGGTCCATGACAGGACCTGCCAGCAATTTAAAACTCCAGGGAAGAAAAACGATCGCGATAAAACTGCCTACTTGCGCCGCAGACATGCCCTGGGAAGCAAGCCATGCTGGAATTGCAACCTGGAACAAACCAATGGGGAGACCTTGAGCGACATACAATAATCCAAGCGTCGCAAATCTCAGGTATCGATGATCCTTTAAGGCTGGCAATGCTGTTATTATTGTTGAAGCCATTGGCGACTTTATAACACAACTAGAAGGAGATTAGCTTGAAAATCATCTGCCTCACCGGTGGCATTGCCTCGGGAAAGTCTACAGCTGCCGGTTTTTTGGAAGATAAAGGCGCTAACATTATTGATGCAGATAGACTTGGGCACAGGGCCTATGACATTGGCACTCCTGCCTACCGGCAGGTTATTGATACATTCGGTCAAGATATTGTTGCGCCTGACAATGATATTGATCGAGAAATCCTGGGTAATAAAGTTTTCGGTAAGCCCGAAGAACTGAAGAAGCTGACTGACATCGTCTGGCCGGAAATACGCCGTTTGGCTGAACTGGAAATCGCAGGATTCGACGCGATCTACCCTGATGGCATTGTGGTACTGGAGGCGGCGGTCCTGTTTGAAGCCGGGTGGGAAGACATTGGCGAAGAAACCTGGGTTATCATCGTTGATCGGGAAGTCGCAATTGAACGCGCCATCATTCGCAACAAACTTAGTCGGGATGCTGTTGAGAAACGGATTGATTCCCAACTCACCAACGAAGAACGTATCAGCAAAGCAGACGTTGTGATCGAGAATAATGCTGATCAACCCGCACTGCTGGCCAGGTTAGAGACTGAGTGGAATCGTATTTCGGGTTAGCTCGCCCCCACTCGCCCCTGGAACGCAGTTAAGACAACGGCCCCAACGACAAACGTTCCAATATAAACTGCACATATCGTCACCAGGTCGAAACTGGGAAGAATGGGCGCCATTAATGTCAGCACGTGAAAGGCCAGAAGGATAATGGCGATGTTAAAAAAAGCGAGCTCCCTGGCGACCGGAGTGCTCATATCCGGATCCACAATTCGTAACAACAATAAACCACTGCCCGTCGATCCACAGCAACAGCCAAATACCGTGATAGCACGTTCGATCCCAAAGCTGCGAAGTTTTCGCCCAAAACCAAAACACAGCGCGGCTGTCGCGACGGTAATGACGATACAAACCAGCGACAATGGAATAATAAATTCGGCTAAGAATGTGAACTGAACGCTCATCAACGTTGCAACGACCATAAAATCCACCGAGGTGCCGGTAATCCTGTGCTGGGTTTCATTATCGATAAAATGTCCTAATCCAAATTTGTCCATTAATGCACGCAGAATCACACAAATGATCAGGCCGTGAAGGAAGAACAGATTGTGGCTGAAGATAACACCGAAGTTTACGCCACCGATTGTAGTTGCATTTGCGTAAGGAAAAATAAACTTCAGGTACTGGTCTGTGATCACATAGGCTAACGCCAGAATGGCGAGATGAAAGGCAAGGGAATCCACATTGGCCGAATGGGTCACCTGCTTACCGGCCGACACATCAGTGGTCAGGATACCTCGCAGGAATTCATCATCAATCCGGGCGGTCTTATTAAAATTCAAACCAGCACGAATGGCATAACGTGCAACCGGAACACCAACAACAAAGGCGCTAAGGAAACCAACGGAAGCGTAGATCAATCCAAAGTTGATCGCATTGGCAATGCCAAGTTCATTCTCCCATATATTCCCCAATGCAATTGCCTGACCAGGGCCCTGGGTAAAACCATGGGTCGCTATCAGGCCCAGAAAATAGGACAGGTCATTCCCGCTGACCTGGTTATAGAGAACGATGGCCGCAAGGCCAAGCATGGCCTGCATCACCAGGCTCATCACCCAGACAAATGAAATCCACAACCCGCCTGGGACAACAGATTGTGATGCTTTCTGGTTTTTATGCTTACCGGTGAGAACCAGGGACATAAAGCTCAAGGTAAAAAAATGAAACGCAAAGGGTGTGAAATCAGCGCTATTGAAACCAAAGCTCAACCCGGTTGAAACCAGGATAAACCCTACCACACCCCCTATCAGGCTCGCTGGGACCAGATTGCGTTGCAGGAATACAATACGAGCGCGGAGAATGACTCCGACGAGGATCATTGAACCCATGAAAGCGAAGGTGATAATACCAGGGAAGGTGTCGATCATATTTTTATCCGTATTATTGATTCATCAGGTAATAAAAATGTAGCGATTGGATCTGCCACTTTGAAATGCAGATCACGTCACTATACTGTACGCTTAGGAATTCAGCGAGCATAGGGCATCTTCTGTGAGAGTACATTTATGGCGAGTATAAATTTTGAAGTAGATCGGACTGATCTTTCCGTCACGCAATTTGTTGATATACCGGATATTGGTTCTATTAAACTCGCGGAGCATGAGGTATTGATTAGTGTGGATAAGTTTGCTTTCACAGCGAACAACATAACCTATGGCATCGCGGGAGACATGATCGGCTACTGGAAGTTCTTTCCCGCACAGGATAACTGGGGGCGTATCCCGGTCTGGGGCATTGGCACAGTACAACAAAGCACTGTCGAGGCGATGAGGGCAGGAGATCGGTTCTACGGATATTTCCCGATGTCCAGCTACCTTATCGTCGAACCGGTTAAAGTGAGCGAAAGAGGTTTTGTGGATAGCGCAAGCCACCGCCAGGAATTACCACCACCCTATAATCAGTACTCAAAGGTCACCGTCGATAATGGTTTCGATCCGGCGCATGACAACCACCAGATGATCTACCGTCCACTCTTTACGACCGCATTCGTGCTCGACGACTTTTTTGCAGACAATGATTTCTTCGGCGCAAACACAATCATGCTTTCAAGTGCTTCCAGTAAAACCTCATTCGGGCTGGCTTACCTGTTAAACAAGAACCGGGATGTCCAGATCGTGGGGCTCACCTCCACAGGAAACGTGGATTTTGTTACCGGCCTTGGCATCTACAATGAAGTAGTTCCCTATGATGAAGTTGAATCAATGGACAATTCGGCACTCGTCGCCTTTGTGGATATGGCAGGGAACAGGAAGGTACTCGCAAATCTGCACCATCATTTTGGCGACAACATGAAATACAGCTGTGGTGTTGGTATCACTCACTGGGGTTCGCGTAATGGCCAGAACCCTGCAACGCTTCCAGGCGCACCGCCGAAGATGTTCTTCGCACCAGACCAGATTCAGAAAAGAACCCGGGAATGGGGAGCCGAACAATTTCAATCTAAACTCGCAGTAGCATGGCTTGAGTTCCTCGGCGTTGTAGATAACTGGGTTACCATCAATGAACGAAATGGGCGCGAAGCGCTGCTCGATACCTATCAACAAGTGTTAGCTGGTGCGCCGCCGCAGCAAGGTTTTGTGTTATCCCTATGATCCCGGCCCACGGGTACAACTGACAAGCAAAGTGAACATTGGGGCACAAACTGCATACACCGTACTGGCATAAGGGCAACAAGTACCGTTTTTATGGGCCTGCAGGGCAAATCTATGGATCATCGGCTCAAATTGCCAGACAAGGGACCCTGTAAATCGGGTAAAACTTCCTTTACCATAAACACTTCATCAATTGGCTGCATCGATCTATGAGTTATGTGATCTACGCGATTGTTTTTAAGGGTGAGCTTCTCGACGGATTCCAGGTGATTTCCGTTAAATCTCACCTGGCGAAAATACTGAAGGCTGATGTAGACAAGATGCAGATTTTGTTTTCCGGCAAGCAGGTTGTACTAAAACGAACTGCCGACAAGACGCAAGCGATCAAATACGCCAATGCACTGAAAAAAATAGGGGCGGATATAAGCGTCCGCGTCATCAAATCAGAGGCGCCGCCACCGCAGAAGGAACAAGATTCCGGTCTATCCCTGATGCCGCAAGAGGGATATATCGTTGAACCTGCGCCGGTTGTTCCTTCACCCATTCTCGACCTCAGTGGTTACTCACTGGTAGATTTCGATGAAATCTTCGTGATCGAATCATCAGATCAGGCATACCTGGAACTGGATTTAAGCGAATATTCAATCAAGGAGAACGACGGCTCACCACTCGTGGAAGCATCTAAAGCTGAAGAAATCTTCATTGATGTTCCGGATTTTGGTCTCGATGACGCGGGCGCCGTTCTGGAAACAATCCCCGATGAGAGGGAATTGCTGAACCCAGACACCACTGGCATGACCCTGGCGGCCGCGGGCTCGATCCTCCTGGAGCCGGAAGAAAAACCCCCGGGACCCTCACCAAAGGTGCCCGATACCAGCGAGCTTAGCCTGGTACCGAACGTCGACTAACCCGGGCTGGCTAGCTCGAGTCGATTTGTAAGAACTGATTTGCAAGAACTGATTTGCAAGAACCGATTTGTAAGAACTCAGTAGCCTGAACTGCTTTATCCGATTCAGGAAAGTGCCGTCAGTTTTACAGGCACTTCGGTAAATCCCTTGATAAAATTCGACATGACCCGGACAGGCTCGCCGACCAACTCGATCTTCTCGAAGCGTTGCATAATTTCTTCCCAGACGATTCGCAGTTGCATTTCCGCGAGTCGGTTACCCATACAGCGGTGGATACCAAACCCGAATGAAACATGATGGCGGGGATTTGCTCTGTCAATAATAAACTCGTCAGCCCTGTCGATCACTTCAGAATCCCGGTTACCTGAAATGTACCACATGATTAGCTTTTCACCTTTCTTGATCTGCTTACCGCCGAGTACAGTGTCCCTTGTGGCTGTCCGGCGCATGTGCGAGAGGGGCGTCTGCCATCGGATGATCTCGGAAACCATGCCGGGGATCAGAGCGTGATTTTCACGAAGTTTCTGGTACTCCGCCGGATTTTCATTCAACACCACAACACCACCCGATATGGAATTGCGTGTTGTGTCGTTACCGCCAACGATAAGCAGAATCAAATTACCCAGGTATTCCTCGTCAGACATATTTTGCGTGGCCTCACCGTGGGCTAACATCGAGATCAGGTCTATATCATCGGTATTCGGGTTTTCTTCTCTTTCTTTCCACAATCGTTTGAAATAAGCCAGGCATTCATCAAAGGCCTGGTCTTGCCCTTCTTCGGTTAGCCCGGGTATGCCAATCCCTAATTCCGGGTTCGAGGTCGCCACATCTGACCAATAGGTCAGCAAGTGTCGGTCTTCAAACGGGAAATCAAATAATGTGGCCAGCATTCGCGTTGTTAATTCGATAGAAACCTTGTCTACCCAATTGAATGTCTCACCGATCGGCAAGGAATCAAGGATTTCCACCACTCTCTCCCGAATAAGCGGTTCGAGTTTGGCTAGATTTCTTGGCGCCACCACCGGTTGCACGACTTTCCGCTGATCATCATGTTTAGGTGGGTCCATGGCGATAAACATCGGCGTTTCGCGCCTCGGATTTTCCTCATCATCGGTATCAAATATTGTGATATCACGATCTGACGAGAACAGCATTGGATCCTTTTCGACTTCCATAATGTCATTGAACCGGGTGATGGACCAATAGGGACCGAACAGGCTCTCTTTACAGTAGTGAATTGGATCTTCAGCCCGGAGCCTCTCAAAATAAGGCTGCCACCTGTCCTGCTGCAACAGGATGGGTTGACTGACATCTATTTCATCAAGCGGAATCGCATAAGGATCGGCTATCAGTTTCGGATCAAGTATCAATTCGGTCACGGGTACTTTCCTTTTTAAAAGTGTCGTTAGTTGAATGCTTCGGTTTGTTCCTGCCAGGAAAAATTATTTACTGGACCTCGAGTACCACTACCGGTATGACCCTGTCTCCGGCACTCGCCTTGTAATCATTGTAGGGTGGATAGACCTCGGCAAGTTCGCCCCACAGTCGATCTCTCTCATCGCCTTGCGCATCCCGCGCTTTCACTGTGTAGTGCTCGGTTCCCACTCGAATCTTACAATCCGGTGTGGCGACCAGGTTCAGGTACCAGGCCGGATGTGACGGAGCACCGCCTTTAGACGCGATGATGACGTAATTTCCATCTATCTTTTTGTAGATCAGGGGCAGCATTTTTTCTTCACCGGATTTGCGGCCGGTTGAGATCAGCAACAGCGTCGGCAGCAACCCACTACCACCGGCCATAGACGAGTCCCACATATGGGCTTTCTCGGGATCACTCAGGTATAGCTCGACATGTTGGGCAATCCAGCCGGGTAGATTTGCAGGTACGTCACTCATTATAGTTCTCCAGGTTAATAGACAAAACTCATTGTAATACAGTGTGATAAGCCAAAGAAATGTCATCGCAAAGACGATTGGCTCTGGTTAGACTTGCCGCCTTTCAACATCGACACTAGTTTACAGGATACACCGTGGATACCCATGAGCAACCGGGATGGTTTAAAAGATCTCTCGCCGTCCCCTTTACAGAACACGAATTTCAACTGGATAACGTAAAAATCCACTATCTACTGTGGAGTGACGACGACTCCAAACCCGGTCTGATATTCGTTCACGGAAATGGGGCACATGCCCACTGGTGGACGTTTATTGCACCATTTTTTATGGACAACTACCAGGTGCTGGCGATTGATCTCAGCGGGGCGGGCGACAGCGGCCATCGCGATAGATACACCCCCGAGGGTTTTGCCTCTGAAATCAGCGCTGCTGCAGACCATGCCGGGTTTGGTTCCGATACCATCATCGTCGGCCATAGCTTTGGCGGGTTTATCACGTTGAAGGCAGGACTTATTTACCGGGAAAAACTGGCCGGGGTGGTCCTCGTGGATTCTGCGGTAAGACCACCTGATTTCGAATGGGAAAGGGATCCCAGACGCTCCCCCATCAAGGCCAAAAGGATCTATGAGGATTTTGATTCCGCGCTCGCCCGGTTCCGGCTGATGCCACCACAGGATTGCAATAATTCCTACATCCTTGACTATATTGGCCAGCATTCAATTATGAAGGTGCCTGAAGGATGGACATGGAAGTTCGATGATAGTCTCTTCCGGAAGTTTGAATTCGGTACCAATCAGCACAAGGACCTGGCTAATCTTAAATGTCGAGTCGGCGTGATCTACGGTGAAGAAAGCTATTTATTCAGCCAGGACATTGCTGACTACATGTTCAAAGTGCTGGATGAATCTGTACCCTTCGTTGGTATTCCCGAGGCACAGCACCATCTGTTCCTGGATCAGCCACTGGCTTTCGTCAGCAGCTTACGAACCCTGTTGGCAGAATGGCGCCATTCGAGACCACTACGGATGCATGGTTGAACGGATTAACCAATTTGACCAACAAATTGCCGCACGGCATCATTAAACGCTTGCGGCTGGTCAATATTGGATGCGTGACCCGCTCCCTTAATCGTGACCCTGGTGGCACCGGGAATCTTGAACGCCATATAATCCGTTGGCGCAATAAATGCCTCATCATCCTCCCCAACAAGCACCAGCGTCGGCACACTGATATCGGGCAGGGATTGGATCACCCTGTCATCAACCTGTGAAAGCATTCCCCTGGCCGCATGTGCAAGCCCCTGTGCAGATGAATGATTGGCAATCTTCACTTCCTGACCCGTACCGAGCGCTGACAACCCTTCTCTCTCGAGTGCCAGGGCACGCTCACCCGCCATTAGATTCCAACCCTCTCTGGCTGAATCTTTCTTGTACCCTGGCCCCGTGTCAAACAACATCAATGCCGAAACCCTGGAAGTGTATTTCAGATTGAATGCCAGCGACATGTAACCCCCAAGGGACAGGCCGCCAATTATGGCCTCGCCTACACCACATTCGTCCAGGATCGCTGCCATATCATCAATGGTGTGGCCCTCGGAATAGCGCGCCGGGTCACCGGGACTATCACTCTGACCATGACCGCGCATATCCCAGACAATCATTCGGTAGCGATCTTTTAGCGCATCGACCTGTTCTTTCCACATGCCCGATGTTGCGCTATAGCCGTGGCTAAGAATCATGGTCACGTCTCCTTTACCATGATCTTCATAGTAGATATTCACGCCATCACGATTTAAACAGGACATGGTTCCCCCTTATGCAAAAAACAACACTATCATAGTCTTCACGTGGGGCTCGCCTCATGCCTCCCTGACACGCTCGTCAACATCTTCCTCGCTACTATCCTTTTCCTTTCGTTGATTGAAATAGCGCACCAGGTAGCCAGCCGATAATGCAAGAATGAACATAAATACACCCCGAACCACGCTCAGGCGATAGTCGTGAATTCCCGATTATAGAAAGATCTCCAGCGGCATCAGCACAATGCTGCTGACGCCAACTATCCAGATTTTCGCTGAATTGAAGGCGAAGGGCACCAGCATCAAAGCCCAGAGAACCAACAGGGTGGCGTTAAAGATAAAGTCGTGATATCTGCAATTTTTGCGGGATATCGGCCCCGGTGTTAACGACTATCCGGTTCAGGGCATTTCGATGATGAATGCCGGTTCAGGACAGTAAACCGCGGTCCTTGAGCAGTGGTTCCACAACCGGTTCCCGGCCGCGAAATTCTTTGTACAGCGCCATCGGGTCTGCTGTTCCGCCCAGCTCCAGGATATTTTCACGGAAGGACTTTGCAGTTTTTTCATCAAATAGTCCGTTTTCCCTGAAGGCTTCGAATCCGTCCGCATCCAGAACTTCCGCCCAGATATAGGAATAGTAACCGGCAGAGTAATGATCACCTGCAAAGATATGTTGGAAATAGGAAGATTTATATCTCGGATCAACAGCATCAATCAGTTCGATTTGTTTCATGGCACTTTCTTCCAGGCGTTCAACGTCCTGTTCTTCATCCGATTCAAGTGTATGCCAGGCCATATCCAGATAAGATGCTGCCAGATATTCTGTGGTGGCAAAGCCCTGGTTAAAGGTGCTCGCCTCCAGCAATTTCTCGATAAGATCATCCGGAATAACGCTGCCGGTTTCATAGTGGCGCGCATAAGATCGCATGACTTCAGGTTCAATTGCCCAGTGCTCCATAATTTGCGAGGGCAACTCGACGAAATCCTGCTTGACGTTGGTGCCTGACTGGCTTTGATATCGCACCTGGCTTAAGAGCCCGTGCAATCCATGGCCGAATTCATGAAATAGGGTTCGCACTTCATCCATGCCCAGCAGGCAGGGATCTGCCTTCGGGAAGTTACAACAGTTCACCACGATGGGGCGAATGGATTCATCGAGGTCCGACTGGCCCCTGAATTCGTTCATCCAGGCGCCGCCTCTTTTTGACGGGCGCATAAAATAATCTACCAGGAATAATCCAATGAGGGATCCGTCCGCATCCGTTACCTCATAACCCTTTACATCAGGATGGTAACGCGGAATATCCGTTACTTCCTGGAATGTAATACCAAACAACCTGGTGGCAACATCAAATGCACCATCGCGTACATTTTCTAACTTGAAGTATGGCTTTACCTCTTCTTCATCAAGGGAAAACCTTTCGCTACGAATTTTCTCTGTGTAATACCACCAGTCCCATGGCGCGAGTTTGAAATTGCCCCCATCTTCCTGAATTCTGGCTTGCAGGTCTTGCGCTTCACCCGCTACTTTTTCTTTAGCCGGTGCCCATATTTTATCTAACAATTCCGTTACGCCTTCCGGCGTTTTCGCCATTCGATCATCGAGCATGTAGTGTGCATGGCTAGCGTAGCCTAACAACCTGGCCCGGCTGACTCTTAGCGATGCGATCTTTTTCAGTATTTCGTGGTTAGCATATTTATTATCGTTATTGCAACAGTGGGTATAGGCGTTGTAGATTTTCTCCCGGAGATCACGTTCATCGGCAAATTGCATAAATGGTGTGATTGAAGAACGTGAAATGGTGAATAGGTATTTCCCCGGTTTACCTCGCTGCTCACCCTCACTCAGGGCGGCCTTCAATACGAATTCGGGGAGCCCCCTGACCTGTTCCTCCGAATCCAGCACCAGTTCAAATTCATTGGAATCTTTCAGATTATTCTGCCCGAATCGCGTTTCTAACCCGGCTAACGCTTCGTCCAGTGCCTGCACTTTTACCCGGCTGTTTTCATCAAGCGCAGCACCCGCCCGAACGAACCTGGTATGGGTATCTTCCAGCAATTGAATCTGGTCGGGATCCAGCGAGAGATCATCCTTTGAATTGTATACGGCATTAACCCGTGAATAGAGCCCCTGGTTAGTGAACAGGCTACTGTTGTGGGCGGCGTACATGGGCACGATTTCCATTTCAATCGCTTGCAGTTCGTCGTTGGTGTTCGATGAAGTCAGGTTATAGAAAACACCCGCAACCTTATGCAGCAGTGACGCGGATCGTTCCAGCGCTTCGATCGTGTTTTCAAAATCTGGCGCGTCGTCATTACCGACAATGTTCGCAATCTCATCATTGTGGTCACAAAAAGCCTTATCGAATGCTGGCCTGTAATGCTCCTGCTTTATACGATCAAACGGCGGGATTCCAAAGGGTGTATCCCATTTCTCAAAAAAGGGGTTGCTCATTATCGTTCCTGCCTAGTTGCTGATGACTTCCAGGGGATCAAGCCCCAGCATCTGATTGTAAGTATTGTGGTAGTGGTGCAGGGCCGGTTCATTACGGCCAAAAGTGAAATGCGTCAATGCGCCGGACCTGGCACCCCGGTGACAGGTTGCCGCTGCAACATAGTCCTCATCACGAATAATTTCACTAAAACCTACCAGCCTTTCCGACATCATCAGGCGTTCTTCCTGTGGTATGTCCGGGTTCGTGTAGAAGGAAATCTGTGAGAATGACTCATGCGGGTTATCCTTCCTTGGATAAACACGCACCAGCGTCGCGCCGGATAGTTGCCCATTGTGCTGGTTTTCCTGGCGCCCACTGGGAATCAACTGGATGTTGGGAAACAAGTAATACACCGGGATCGTCGCCATCAACACGTCCCAATTTTCTTCCGGTAGTTCACGGAATAAATCAATGGATTTGGCGCAGAGCATCATTCGATGATTGCGCTCGTATGTGTCGTAACACTGTACGTTGGCATAGATGTCATTGCCCAGCGTGTCCTTGTGCAATACATTGAAATGGTAGGTCTCGCCAAAGGTATCAATCGCCAGTTTCCAATTCATCGGCGTGTCGTAGGTATCGACGGCTCCAAATTCAAGGTCACCGAACTGCCACGATTCCAGCTCCTGCCCAAGATCACCAAGCAACTCATCGAGATCAAAATCTGCACCGGGTTCGGGATGAACCCATAGCAGACCATGCTTTTCCTGGGCGTTAAGTTTCACCAGACCGTTACAGCTTTTATCCACCGGCCCAAAGTGATCTTCTTTCGGTACCGAGACCAGGTCACCCGTCGCGCTGTATCCCCACGCATGGAACGGACAACTGAAGATCGTCTTTTTGCCTCGTGGCTCATTCTCAACAACCGTGCCGCGATGTCGGCAGACGTTGAGGAAGGCATGAAACTTACCTTCCTTGTCCCTGGTCATCAGCATGGGTTTACCAAGATCATCCGAGGTCAAAAAGGAACCCGGCCCGGGTAAATCACCCGCCAGCCCCATCACCTGGGGATAGTTTTGAAACATCGTCTGCCATTCACGCAGGGCCCTGTCTTCAGAGATGTAGGCCTCAACGGGATTCCTGACCATGCCACCGGCATCAACATTGGTGCCGTCGTCTAACCGCTGCATCAACAACTTCATACAGCGAATCTGTTCTTTCATCTCCATCGCATTGCCCTTACCGGTAGATAACGACTGATAAAATACTTGATGTCGGTGGTAAGTACCAGCCTAACCGGGAATCTCTAGCAGGCGGCTAAGCTCGAGGTTATGCTGTGGCAGAGATATACATCTGGACGGATACCGACCTTTGAAGTCGATTACAAAATCTTTGCCTGGCTTATCGATAGATTCCCCATAAGGGACTTTATAGTTGCGCCTGATATGCGCTGGATATGTATCTGAAGGAGAAAATAATGAAAGGCCTGGTGGTTTTGATTGCTTGCCTGTTGGCGGTACTAAACGATGCAGCCGCAAAAGATGAACTCTATTTTCCCGATGGAAACTGGCAGACGATTGCACCCGGAAGTGTTGGCTGGGACAAGGCATTGCTGGCCGAAGCCTTATCCTATGCCAGGGAGAAGGATTCCAGTAGTGTGGTTGTCTTGCATCGGGGAAGGATCCTTGCGGAAGGCCACTGGCCAGTTGATGGCGTTCGGTATAACAACCTGGTTGCTGGCACTGATGCCGCTGGCCATGCCATCGAGGATATCGCCTCAATGCAAAAAAGTATCGTGTCGTTTCTGGTGGGCGTCGCCGTACTTGAAGGATTGGTTACCCTGGATCAGCCGGTTTCAGACTATCTTGGCGCCGGGTGGTCCAAAGCCGGTCCGAAACAGGAAGAATCAATCACCCTGCGGCATCTGCTATCAATGACGAGCGGGCTGGGGACAGATCACCGATATCAATCTGAAGCAGGGAGCAGATGGCAATACAACACAAGGGTCTACAGCCGTCTTGTGACTGTTCTCGAAACAGCCAGCAATCTCGATATTAACGAACTCACCACGGCCTGGTTAACCAGCAGGATTGGCATGCATGATAGTCGCTGGGCCGAGCGTACCTGGGTTGGACCGGGTATGGATGCAAATCGCATCGGATTTCAAACGAGTGCCAGGGATCTTGCGCGTTTCGGGATTCTCATGCTGTCCGGCGGCAAATGGAATGACCATATGCTAATTGATGCCAGCTATATGGCCGGGATGATCGAACCTTCACAGACCATGAACCCGTCCTACGGCTTTCTCTGGTGGTTAAACGGCAAACCAGCGCGAATCGGCGGCAAAACAATTCTGCAAGGCCTTGTGCCGGAAGCGCCCGGCGATATGTTCATCGCCCAGGGCGCACTGGGGAGAAAACTCTACGTGGTACCTGCCATGGGACTGGTGGTCTCACGGATCGGAAATAATCCGGGAAGGGAATTTGACCGGGAATTCTGGCAACGGCTCATGGCGGCGTCACCTAATGGCGCCATGTGTGGCCAATGTGACGGTGCCGTTGCAGCCCGACCTGGCCATGTTCAGGCCAGCAACGGCCAGTACATTTCATGGAAAGAACATATCATTGATGATCCTGGTATGGGTGTTGCCGATCTCAGCGGCAGCGACGGCCTGTCCATGGCAGATCTGGACAAGGACGGCTTTGAAGACATTGTTTCCGTGCACGAATCGGACACAGTCTATGATGGTAAGCCTAGCGGCCATGTTCGAATTGCCTGGGGGAGCGGGGACCCTGGCTTATGGCAACTCACGACCCTTGCGTCCGGTAGCGAGGCTGCTGCTGCAGAGGATGTTGCGCTGGGTGATGTGAATGGTGATGGATATGTCGATGTTGTTGTCGCCTGTGAGCTTGCCCACCTTATTTACTTTCAGAATCCGGGAACGGCGATACGGGAGACGCCCTGGAAAAGGGTCATTCTTGAAGTCAGTAAAAACCGGGGCTCCTATATTCGCGCCTTTCTGGCAGATTTTGATGGCGATGGCATACCGGAGATCGTTGCTGCCAATAAAGGCGGACAGAATCCGGCGCTAGACAAGGCGCCCCTTGATAATATCTCGCTCTATCTGGCGCCAGCGGACCCGCTGGACGGTCATGGCTGGCGGGAAAAGGTCCTGGGTAAAGTCAGGATCCCCATCAATTCAGAACCCGTTGACCTGGATGGAGATGGTGATCTGGATATCGTTGCCGGATCCCGCGCAGAACGGAGAATTCTCTGGTTTGAAAACCAGGGCAATCTGGAATTCGTCGAGCACAGAATAAATATAGCCGGGGCACCAGCGGAGTTGGCCATTACCGGTTTCAATATGGAATATGCAGACCTGGATGCCGATGGTCGACTCGATATTATATCAACCGCCTG
>SMVB01126880.1_pt1 | contig 27171 bp, 20 predicted proteins | sample 2456461 | NCBI WGS metagenome assembly SMVB01 (sample SAMN11095934, study PRJNA526329) | marine sediment metagenome | biome: Marine sediment; feature: Surficial sediment; material: Deep marine sediment; isolation source: Hadal surficial sediment | place: Pacific Ocean | collected 2014-05 | depth...
GTCTGCAGCGAATGTAACAATCTTAACTAAAATCCTGCTTATCCTTTATTATAAAATTAACCAAATAATATAAGAAGGAAATAAAAGGCAAAGTAAATACTAATAAAAATAATTTTCGGATAAGCAGGTTGTAATCAGCTCAAGTGTTATTCGTCTGTAAGCCGGGCTTCGACGGAAGGAACGCCCTCCTCCTTTTGTTGTGAGATGATTATTCTATTCGGTCTGCAGCAAATATAACAATCTTCAATAAAGTCCTGCTTATCCTCTATTGTTAAATCAACCCACAGTTCATTTTCCTCACTGCAATATTGGCAAGTCCATATTAGTACATCATCGGTAGTCATTTCCCCCTTCTCCTAAATTTATTTATTTCACTTATTAATAAAACATAATTTGGGTTAAAGTCAAGAAGCTGGAAGAAGAATTAAAAATTAAGAAGTTTGTAATAGCCGTCTTACACTGCGCAATGATTGAAAACCGCAGCTTGAAAGTTGCACTTGCCTAAAAAATAGCTTTACATGGGTTTCTTACTTCAATAGTTCTATTTGTCTTTTTCCCCCCCTTGCATTTAAACTTTAAAATTCTATATTATAGTGTGCAAATGTTCACTATAATATGTTTGAAAACAGCGAAAAAACAAAAGAATTACTGAACTATCAAATTCCTGTTGAGTGGCGGGACGTGGTAAGGATTCGTACGCTTTATCCGCCCATTCCTAAAAACACGGGCAATATCAACTTTGATATTTATGATTTTGATATGCTCTTTAACGATACCGCCACAAAGGAACTGATACGAACGGGAAAAACCATCGGGTGTTTTTATATTGAGTCTCCGGGAATGCGTTCATTGCTGCGCCGCCTTGATGTTGAAACATTTGAGATGCTTACTGCTGCAAGCTCGGTTATCCGTCCGGGGGTTGCAGAGAGCGGAATGATGCAGGAGTTCATTGCGCGCCATAAAGATCCTTCGCTAAGAAAATATCTTGTGCCGGAAATGGAAAAATATCTTGGCGAAACTTACGGTGTGATGATCTACCAGGAAGATGTAATTAAAGTTGCTCATCACATTGCAGGATTAAGTTTAGAGGAAGCTGATCTTCTGAGACGTGCAATGAGCGGAAAGATGAGATCGCACAAAGCAATGCAGCAGATTATTGATAAGTTTTTTTCTTCTGCAAAAGAAAAAGGTTTAAGCGATTACCAGGCAAAAGAACTGTGGCGGCAGATTGAATCGTTTGCGGGATACTCCTTCTGTAAAGCTCACAGTGCGTCCTTTGCTTTGCTTTCTTACCAGGTAGCATTTCTTAAAGCACATTACCCGGCAGAGTTTATGGCAAGCGTGTTAAACAATGGTGGCGGGTTTTATTCCGCTGCAGTTTATGTGCAGGAATCAAAACGTTTAGGTTTGAAGATTGAACTTCCCTCCGTTAATGAAAGCTATTACGAGTACATCGGCAAAGGTAAAACAATACGAATCGGTTTGATGGCAATTAAAAACCTTTCATGCCGTGCAACCGATACGATTGTGGAAGAAAGAAAGCGGAACGGCAAATACATTTCGCTTGCGGATTTTCTTGTACGCACAAAACTTGCTTACGAAGAAACTGCAATGCTTATAAGGTGCGGTGCTATGGGATGCTTTCGGCAAACAAGACCAACGCTTATGCGTCTGCTGGACGTTTATCTTCATCGCAGAAAAATTATTGAGGAAAGTTACAATGATCTTTTTATTAATGAAACATTCAAACTGGAAGAAGAAGTGAAAACTGATGAGAATTATTCGCTGGCAGGAATATGCAAGGAGGAATACGAAGCTTTCGGTTACATGGTTACACGTCATCCGCTTCACTTTTTTAAGGAATGGATAAACCAACCCGGAATTATACTTGCCAGGGATATGTTCCGCAATCGTGGAAGAAGAGTAAAGATGATTGGGTGGTATATGACTTCGAAAAGAATAAAAACAAAGAAGGCTGATATAATGAAGTTCCTTTCGCTTGAAGACCTTACAGGAACATTTGAAACGGTTATCTTTCCCAATGTTTATTACCGTGTTGCCGAGCTTACTCTTTCTATGGGACCATATATTGTTACCGGCAGAATAGATGTAAACGATCCTACCAACATTGTTGCGGAAGATTTGAAGGTGCTTTCCTCAACATCGGTGCTGGCTGTGCTGCAGAAAGATAGTGTTGAGCACAATTACTATGGAGATAAAGAGAAGATAACCGAAGAGGATTTTCAACTGGCAAAAGCTTTGGATAAGAAGAAATTGAAAGTTGCTTATGCGGGGTGAGGGGAGTGTGAGGTGAGGGGACTGTGGGAGTGTGAGACGATGAGACTGTGTGGTAAAGGGACTTTGAGACTTTGGGATTTTATAAATTGTCTTAATGTCTTTTTTGAAATCATTGCGTATTTCACGTTTAAATCTTACAGACAAGATTATAAAGTTATCAAAAGAAATTATTTCATATTAACATACTGAGTTGGAAAATCCAGATCAGCATCTTTAACCATACTAATTACTGTCTGAAGATCATCAATTTTTGCTCCTTGCACACGTACCTGTTCATCTTGTATTTGTGCATTAACTTTTAACCTTGAATCTTTGATCATCTTTGTAATTTTCTTGGCATTTTCTTTGGAAATACCACTCCGGAGATTGATCTTTTGTCTAAGTCTTCCGCTTGCAGCAGGTTGCGGCTCTTCAGGATCAAATACCTTAATAGACATACCTCTTCGTATAAATTTTGTTTGAAGAATATCTATGCTGGCTTTGCGTGAATAATCATCCTTTGTATTAATATTTATAAATTTATCTTTTTTGTTCAGTTCTATCTCTGTTTTGGAATTTTTCAAATCGAACCTTTGATTTATTTCTTTTTTTGCCTGGTTTACAGCGTTATCTGCTTCCTGAAAATCTATTTCGGAAACTATATCGAAAGAATGATTTTTAGCCATAATAATTTTCCTGAATCTTAAATATTTTAATCTTAGTTACTTGTAAATATAAAAACTTTTGTAATTATATTTTCAAAATAATTATTAATATTTAACTCCGTTGGTAATTAATGTTATAAAATGGAAGTTAATTTTATATCACCAGTTATTCAGGGTCTTGAATTTTATCGCAAGCATTTTTGAATAAAGATTATATATAAAAGTATAACATATTTTATAATTAACTTCAGTTTCCAATCATCACAGAAGACAATACTTGACATTATCAATAATTATTATTATATACAACTAAAAGTAATATTATCTGCCTAAAAACAAAAGCGTTACATCTTTACTCTCAACAGAAACTTTAGGTATATAGATTAAATTAGTGATTTAGCTTTTTCTTATTGATTTACCGAATCCCTAGAATATAGGATTACTGGTTAAATACATACTATGCTACTTTTAGTAAAAGAGCATCCGTTTCAGATATAGAGCAAAAAAGAATATGATTTTTTGAATTTCTTCGAAATTCTGTTGCTAAAATACTTTACATAACTTATCACAAAAAAGGTAAGCACTATGAAAGAAAATATTTCAGGTAACGAGTTAAATCAGCGACTCCCACTCAGTAAAAAAACTCAAATTTTTCATAATATTGCAGGTATAAAAAAATCTGAAATGGGGGAGTATGAAGAAGCTATTCAACACTTTACAAAGGCAATAGGGTTAGATCCTAAAAACGCAATATCTTACTTTAACAGAGCAACATTAAAGGTTCGTATTGGAGATATTGAAGGAGCAAGGTCAGACTTTAAAATGTCTGAGTATTGTCATCGTAATGGTGGTTTTCAATTTGAAGATTACCCTTTACTTTAAAACATATTCTTCTTGCCGCTTAAGCAATTAATAATTTGTTGATACTGATGAAATAATCCTGCTGAATAGTAAGGATAAGAATCCTTCAACTTGCACAACATATCCACTAATACAAATCAATTAGCTCATTTTTAGTTTATTTATAATTTACCAAATTTGATTCATAATTAACAGATTATAGATTATATAGTCGGGGTGGGGAGATTCGAACTCCCGACCTCTTCGTCCCGAACGAAGCACGCTAACCGGGCTGCGCTACACCCCGAATAAAATAGAATTCAAAAAACACTTGTCAAATTTATACTTTTAAGTATAAAAATCAATTGATCGTTTCTTAATTTTAATTTCGTTTAAATCGAAATTTTATTCTTTCTTTACAAACTATCTTTACATTAATTAAAAAATGATTTAAGTTTGTAGAAAATTAATTAACCTTTTAATCTATCCGGAGAGATGGAAAAGGATGAAACAAAAGATAGAAAAACAGGAGCCCTCCAAGGATAATTTCCAAGGAGGATTTTTTATATATGGATGAGTCTACAAAAGTTGCTGATAAACAAGGATTAAATAGAATTCTCACAAGAATTTCACATGAAATTCTGGAAAAGAATAGAGGATCGAATAATATTGTTTTAATAGGGATGAGAACTAGAGGTGAATTTCTGGCGAAAAGAATTCTCGCTATAATCAAGAGAATTGATAACGTAGAACTTCCATTGGGTATTCTTGATGTAACTTTATACAGGGATGATTTTAGAACCAGTCTAAAGCAACCCGAAGTATCAGTTTCGGATATTTCTTTTGATATAAATGAGAAGGATGTAATTCTTATAGACGATGTGCTTTACACAGGGCGAACAGTAAGATCCGCACTAAATGCATTAATGGATTATGGCAGACCGTCATCAATACAATTATGTATTCTTATTGATCGCGGACATAGAGAATTACCGATTCGTGCCGATTATGTTGGTAAGAATATTCCCACATCTCAAAATCAGGAAATTAAAGTGAAGATGGAAGAGATAGACGGCGAAGATGCTATTTATATTATAGAAGTATAAACTAAAAAATTACTAAAATAAGATGCCATTAGTCAGCAAACATTTATTAGGGTTACAAGGTGTAGCCAAAGAGGATATTGAACTAATATTGGATACAGCTAAAACCTTTAGAGAAGTTCTTGAACGACCGATTAAAAGAGTTCCTACACTACAAGGTAAGACCATTGTTAATTTATTTTATGAGGATTCAACCAGGACAAGAATATCATTTGAACTTGCCGAGAAAAGGTTATCGGCTGATACAGTAAACTTTTCACTTTCTAATAGCAGCGTAAAAAAAGGTGAAAGTTTAAAAGACACGGTAAAAAATATTGAGGCAATGAAAATTGATATGGTTATAATCAGGCACTCTGCAGCCGGCACTCCCTTATATCTCACTAAAATCTGCAACGCAACAATTATTAACGCTGGAGATGGAGCACACGAACACCCAACGCAGGCATTGCTTGATATGTATTCGATTAGAGAAAAAATTGGCAGGATTGATGGTCTGAAAATATGTATCGTTGGGGATATTGCACATAGCAGGGTTGCATTATCAAATATTTTTGGATTGAAAATTATGGGCGCCAAGGTATCAGTATGTGGACCTGCTACAATGATACCAAGACAAATTGAAGAACTGGGGGTTGATGTTATTAATAACATTGATGAAGCGATACAGGAAAATGATATCCTGAACATTTTAAGAATTCAGCTTGAGCGTAAAGCCGGAGAATCTTTACCCTCTCTTAGAGAGTATGCAAAGTATTTTGGAATTACAAAGGAAAGATTGGAGAAGAACGGAAAAAATATTCTTATACTTCATCCGGGACCGATAAACAGAGGAGTTGAAATATCTTCTGAAGTTGCTGATGGATCAGATCAAATAATATTGAATCAAGTTACAAATGGTGTTGCTGTTAGAATGGCGGTTCTTTATTTATTAGGAACACTTAATTAGTATTAAATATGAAGGTTATTCTTAAAGATGTTAATCTGTACAATCCTCATCAAAATATAGATGAAAAGAATACATCTGTCTTATTAATTGATGGAATAATATCTGAGATTGGAAACATTAATCTTAAAGATGTTAATGCTGAAGTATATGATTTAAAAGACAAAACCATTGTCCCTGGTTTTTTTGATATGCATGTGCATCTCAGGGAACCCGGCAGGGAAGATGAAGAAACAGTTATCACAGGTTGTAATGCTGCGGCAAGTGGAGGGTTTACCGGCATCGCTTGCATGCCAAATACCAAGCCTGCAATTGATTCAGCTGAAATCATAAATTTTATAAAAAAGCAGGCAAAGGATCATCTTGTTAATGTATATTCTATTGCTGCAGCAACTCTTGGTAGAGAAGGTGAAGTTCTTTCACCAATTGCTGAATTATTTGAAGCAGGTGCAGTTGGATTTTCTGATGATGGTGTCGCAATTAAATCTGCATCGATATTACGAAAGGTTTTGGAATATTCCCAAATGTACGATTTGCCTGTCATTGAGCATTGCGAAGAGGCAACTCTTGCGGATGGTGCAATGAATGAAGGATTAAATTCCACGTTATTAGGTTTGCCGCCAATTCCTTCAGTTGCAGAGGATTTAATTGTTAGCAGAGATATACAGTTAGCAGAATACTGCGGTGGAAAAATACATATTGCACATATAAGTACTAAAAATGCCGTACAGCTTGTAAGAGAAGCAAAGAAGAGAGGGATTAAAGTTACCGCTGAAGTTACTCCTCATCATTTTAGTTTAACAGATAAATCTGTAAAAAATTATGATACAAATTATAAAATGAATCCCCCGTTAAGGACACAAGAAGACGTTGATGCAATTATTGAAGGATTGAAGGATGGGACAATAGATTGTATTGCAAGCGATCATGCACCACATTCCATTGAAGAAAAGGAAGAGGCGTTCCAATATGCACCAAACGGAATTTTAGGATTGGAAACAATGATCGGGATAACCCTTTCTGAATTATTTCATAAAAATAATTTTAACTTGAAAGACATTGTTATTAAATTATCTATTAATCCGCGAAAAATATTAGATATTCCTGTTCCAGATTTTTCCGTTGGGGAAATTGCAGAATTTACTATCTTAGATTTAAACTCAGTGTGGACGGTTGATATAAAAAAGTTTAAAAGTAAATCTAAGAATTCACCTTTCGATAAAAAACTTCTCAATGGCAGATCAGTTGCAGTAATAAATAATAGGAAGATGTTTTACAATGATGAGTTTTTAAGTATATAATTCTGATAATCGGATTTCAAATCTAACTCCTTCTTTCTTACTGCATAATTTTATTTTCTCTCTGTATAATTTAATATACGTTTCAGTTCTTAATACATAGAAAACAGTTCATTTTCAAAGGAAATCTATGGCACTTCATTTGGATTTAGTGATGAAAATTCATTAGAAATTAAATATTTGGTGCTAAAATCAAAAAGAAAATATTAATATTCGCATTTATAACTTTATTGCTAACTCAGGCTTGTGGTATAAATGAACCTGAAACTGATTATATACCTCCGACAATACCTAAAGATGTTGTTGTTAACAACGGGGATAACAGGGTATATATTAGCTGGAACCGGAACAGAGAAAGCGATCTTTCTGGTTATAATATTTATGCAAGTGACAGCTATGATGGGCGCTACGAATTGATAGGTTCATCTCCTAAAAATAGTTTTATTGATTACGATGCTGTAAACGGCGTGTTGTATTATTATGCTGTTACTGCATACGATTTTAATGGTAATGAAAGTGAACTAAGCCTAGAAGATATTTATGCAACTCCGCGTCCTGAGGGATTTAATAAATCAATATCTGATTATAGAAAATTCCCGAACAATTCAGGATACTCGTTTCCTTTATATTCTGTAGTAGCTTATGATAGTCTTGATGTAGATTTCTTCTTTGAGAATTTTCAGGGAGTATTTTATCTGGACGTTTGGGATGATACAGATATTCAGGATATGGGTTTAACAAATGATATTTATGATATAGAATTTGCTCCAACCACTGGCTGGTCTGAAACAAAGGATGCCGCTGCAATTATCGGGCACACATATGTATTCTGGACCTGGGATAATCATTTTGCTAAAGTTAGGATATCTTCTATTACAAATGAAAGAATCGTTTTTGATTGGGCTTATCAATTAACTGAAGGTGAAACCCAATTAAAAGGCACCAGAAATGGAGATGTGAGGAATGGATTGAAGAGAATATTTGCAAGGTAAAGAATATTTATTATTGCGAAATGATATTTAGCTTTATCAAAATAAATTATTTAATTTAAGATGAGATGAAGAAAATTATAATCTTAATAGTGTTTCTGTTTTTCGGACAACTATATTTCCCACAGGAATATTCGATAAAGAAAGATTTAAAATCCAATTCACAAAACTCAGTAGTTTACAACGTATTGAATGATATTGAAAAAGGAATATTGAGAGCTAATATTTCAGATATTTCTCCATATTTAGCGTCGCATGTATACCTAAGTTTTTTAAATGGGATTTCTGGATATTACAGCTCCAATCAAGCATATTATACACTCGATAAATTTTTAAAAGAGTATAAAGTGATTTCTTTCAGTTTTTCTAAGATAAAAATTACCACATCAAATCCATTTGCAATAGGTACTTATTATTACGAATATAAGGGAAATCGATCTGAAGCGAGAGTTTATTTGACACTTAAATTAACAAGTAAATCCTGGCAGATAACTCAAATCTCAATCAATTAATATATAATAATTTGATATTAAACTATTTTATGATTTGTTCTCCTGCAAACATTTTAAAATCAAATTATTTATTAGCCATAAATTTGTTTTTGGAGTAATTCTGTTCATGAATAGGCTATTTAAGAAATTTAAAGACGATAGAATAAATATTACTATCGTCTTTTTGATTTTAGTATTAATCATTATCTCCGGAATAGTCACACCGTTAATTATTAATAATCAGAGGAAGAATTGGGATTCCGAACTGATTAATAAAACCAATGAGATCGAACAGGCAATTAAATATTCATTGCACCAGCGGGAACTGCGATTGCTTCGCACTAATGATTGGCTGAAACAGAATCTTTCCGAAACTTTTAAATCAAAATCATATCAATATAAAGAATTACTTGAATTAGTTAACAGCATCGAGAGAAAAAACTGCTCGTTAGAAATTATTGCACCCAACGGCAAGTTGATTGCTTGGAATGAGATTATAGCTATCCCCCAAGGGGAAATTTTTCCTCTTTCATATCCATTGGGTGAGACCTACTTTCATTCTGACGGTCTGATTACATATTTAACTATTATTGATACGATTGGTATTCAAAACGATGTATTTTATCTGATAGTTAGTGAAGAAATAGAAAAGCATTACTATATTCAAAACGAATTTTATTCAGATGAAAGTTTTACAAAGGAAATATCCGATAAATTTTTAACCAAATTAATTATTGATTTTGATCCTTTTGCTTCACCAAGAAAAGATGGCAGGTTTTACTCTTTCGATCTTATTAATTACAAAGGTACAAAAATAGGGCAAGCAAGCTTTTACAAACCTATCTTAAATGTATCTATTAATAACATTCGCGAAATATCAACAAAAATACAGGCGTCTTTAGTTGCCCTGGTTGGTATTTTTATAGGGCTTGGTTTTAGGAAAGATTTTTATAAAATAAAATACCGGATTATAAAATTATTAATAATTATAGTCTATCTGGCAGCATTCAGAGTATTAATATTCATTGTCGATTTTCCATCAATGTTTTTCAGCGGACCACTTATTGATCCGGCTAACTTTTCTTCAACCTTTGCGTGGGGATTGGTTAAATCTCCCATTGAGTTTTTTATAACAAATTTATTTTTGGTTATAATTTGTTTCCAGATATTTAGATATAATTTCCAATATTCCCGATTGAAGGAATCCATAAGATTATGGTTTTTAAAATTAATTTTAATACCTGTATTCCTAATAATATTCTTCTATTTATTAAGAGCATTCAGTGCATCGATTAAGAGTGTAATTTTTGATTCGACTATCAGGTACTTTAAATATCCTACACCTATCCCCGATGCTGATATATTATTTATGAATTTGAATGTACTGTTGCTTGGTCTATCTTTTACACTTGTGATGACCGTACTTATAATTTTAACCGGAAGATTTTCCCAATTATTTGGTCCAAAATACCAAATATTAAAATACTCTATTTTCTTTCTCACTATACAGATATTAGGATATTTCTTTTTTGCAAACCTCAGTGATGCTCTTCTAACTCCTTTATTGGTATTCATATTCATAACATTAATATTTTTGTTAGTTTACTCTATTTATTTCCGTTCTCAAACACTATCTCACTCTTTAGTGTACTCGACTATTTTGGCTTCTGTAATTGCGGTCATTCTTATGAATTATTTTAACCTTCAGTTAGAAAGACAATCATTAAAAACCGTAGCATTTGAAATACTAAGAGCGAATGAAAACTTATTAAATTATATGAGTGAGGAAACATTACATAGTGCTTTAAGAAATGATTATTTGATGAATAGTTTTTACCAGAGAAATATTAACTATGATGCCGAAGCCTTTAAAGTGTGGTGTGTTAGCCCAATGCAAAGAGAATCAATCAGTTCAGGGATATTTCTTTATGATAGTAATAAAAAAGAAAAAGGTAGTTTCTCGGTAGGGTTGGAACGGAATATTGAAATATTTAGTCAGTTCGATTCTATAAATATTGGAATGCCAAATATAAAAGAAGTATCTGATTCCGGAAATATTGAAGCTGTGATACACGTTGGGTTATTGCCGGTTGTAAAAAGGAATATTGTTGCTGGTTATATTGCTACAACTACTGAATTTGATATAAAAACTATTGGTTCGCAAAAAATCCCGGATTATTTAAAATCAAACATTGCATTGCTTGGTTCGGTAATAGATGAATCACTATTGAAAATATTTGAAATTAATAATTTAAAAGTCACTCGGGTTTACGGAGATATTTATCCATCCAGGGAACAAATGCTCCAAATCTATAATACAAAACTTTCCGAATTTAATGATGCATGGATAAATTTTTCTATCTATGGGGAAGACTATATTGCGTACATCAATAAGATAAATAATGGCGAAAATGAAAGAATAATTACAGTTGCTGCTAAAGAAAAAGAAATTACATGGAATCTATTCAATTTCTTCAAGATCTTTTTAATACACACAATATTTATTCTATTGCTGTTTGTTTTTCTTAAAATTACAAACCTTCTAAAAATTCAAAATACATTTAGAACAAGATTATTAGTTGCCATTCTAATTGTATCAATTGTTCCATTAGCGTTGCTTGCGGCATATAATAGGGAAGTGGTATCTGAAAGAAGCGAGAAGGCAATCTTTCAAGAATTAAATAAGAGATCTGATTATTTGGAAAACCATGTAAAATCGCAGCTTACCAAACATAAAGATCGTGAATTATCAACTGCATTTCGTAATGCAGGCAAAGAACTTGATATCTCTTTTGCAGTTTACCAGAATTCAGATTTAATATATAGTTCGCGTGAAGAATATTATCGAATAGGATTATTCTACTATAAGCTGAATTCAAAAGTTCATTTCAATCTAAATTATCTTAGCTACAGAGAATATTCGACAGTCGAAAATATTGATAAATATAAATTTAATGCTTACTACAGAAAAATATCTATCAATGATGCAGTGTTTGTAATTGGTGTAAATGATGCATTTAATAAAATTAATCCATCATTTACAACCGCGGATATTGATGTAATACTTTTTGGTATTTATTCTTTTGCAGTTCTTATAATAATAATCGTTAGTACAATTCTTGCTAATCAGATTTCAGCACCAATAAGACGATTAACTAAAGCAACCGAGGCGGTTGCGCAAGGTGATTTAAGTGTGGAACTTGATAGCACAGAAAAAGGTGAGATGAAGGATCTTTATGATGTATTTAATTTGATGACTCATGAAATACAAAAAAATCAAATGGAAATTGCCGAATTAGAAAGAGAAAATGCCTGGAAAGAAATGGCAAAGCAGGTTGCTCATGAAATCAAGAATCCTCTAACACCTATAAAGCTGGCCATTCAACACCTGGTAGCTTCCTATCATGAAAAGAGCAAAGATTTTGATAATATATTTGAAAAGGTTACCAAAACAACTTTAGATCAGATAGATAATCTAAGTCAAATTGCGTCCGAATTTTCAAGTTTTGCAAAGATGCCAAGTATTAAACTAGAAGTAATAAATATTGTACCAGCAATTAACGATATAGTGAATCTGTTTGATGATCAGAGAATTATTATAACATTCAAAAGTGAAGTAAAAGAAGCAATAGTTGAAGCTGATAATTCACAGTTCAGAAGATTACTTATCAACTTAGTAAGAAATTCTATACAGGCAAACGCAAGTAAAATTACTTTGTATCTGAATCAAAATGATGAGTCGTATTCCCTTACTATAGAAGATAATGGAGAAGGAATTGAAGATCAGTTTAAAAATGAAATTTTTAAATTAAACTTTACTACAAAGGAAAAAGGAATGGGTTTGGGATTGAAGCTTGCAAAGAGATTTATTGAAAGTATTAATGGAAACATTCTATTAAAAAAATCTGATACTTCGGGTACAATATTCGAAATTATTATTCCAATATATTCCCAGGATAAAAATGCATAGTGAGGAGGTATTAACCAATCTAACACCTCATCAAGCCAGGGCACTCGACATTGAACACTCAATCTCATTAAGAGCAAATGCCGGTTCAGGTAAGACATTTGTGCTTGCAAAAAGGTATTTGCAAATAGCTATTGAAGGTAATGTTTCGTTACAAAAAATAGCGGCAATAACATTTACCGATAAAGCTGCCGGTGAATTATATAAACGTATTGCAGAAGAAATAGAGGATAAAATAAATACCTCTAAAAAAAAAACCGATAAAATTAAACTTGAAAAAATCAGACGTCAGCTTGTCTCAGCAAACATTTCTACTATACATTCATTTTGCATCAATATTTTAAAAGAGTTCCCGGTGGAAGCCGAATTAGATGCAAATTTCACACCTATTGATCAGACAACTGCAGCAGAACTGTTAGAGTTATCGGTGGAAGAAACCTTAAGGAAAAAATTAGAGGATTCGGCTAATGAAGAAGTTAAAGATCTTATCAGGCTTTTTGCATCTAAAAAAAATCTTGTTGCACAACTGCATAAATTAATTGATCATCGTAAAATAGTCCTTTTGTTAGAGCAAGAAATCTATAAAGAGAACATCGATCAAATAGCTGATTTCTTCCGGGATGTATTTTCCGAATATTTTAAAATTGTTTTTTTACCTCTAATAGAAAACCTAATCAATGATTTGATAAAAATTAATGATGAAGTTATTAATGATGATCCTGATAATGAACCAGGTAAGTGCACATCAATATTGATTAATAAATTAAAAAATTCTTTTAATCCCGAAAAAATAATTCAATTGGCTCAAAGTATTAATGATACAATTTGTACGAAGGGGCACACTATTAGAATATCCGGTTATTTCAGGAGTGATTTGCGTACGGATTTTGAAAAAGAAATAAGCCGTATTGAAAATATTCTAAATACTTTTAGTAAGATTAAATTTGACAGCAATACCAGAAATGTTGAGCATCAATTAGCTCAGCTGGGTAAATATCTTATAAATTTATTTGACGATACAATATTCCTCTATGATAAGAAAAAAAAGGAACTTGGTTATATAGATTATGAAGACATATTACTTAAAACGAAAGAAATTCTTAAATCTGATGTTGTCATAAATTCTTTGTCCGATAAATTTAGCTATTTAATGGTTGATGAATATCAGGACACAAACGAACTGCAGTACCAAATTTTTATGTCTATTCTCAATGATCTTAAAAGGGGCAATTTGTTTGTTGTTGGGGATGAAAAACAAAGTATATACCGTTTCAGAGATGCAGAATTAGAGGTTTTCAACAAAACAAATTTAGATATAATCAAAAAATATGGTGATGATTATATTATTTCTCTCCCGGATAGTTTCCGAATGGAACCGGCTATTTGTCTTTTTACAAATGTATTATTTCAAAAACTATTCAATGACCCGAATAAATTCTATAACGAAGTAGAACATTCTGAGCTAATTTGTGCCAAACCCGTTGGTATGCGTGGCAGGGTGTCAATAATTATAGCAGATGGGAAATCTGATATAAACGATGCCGGGTTAATCGCTAAGAAGATATTATGTTTAATCAATGACGACAATGATGAAATTGATTGGAAAGATATAGCGGTACTTGTAAAAAAGAGAAGATCTTTTGCTGAGCTTGAAAAACAGTTTACTCACTTCAATATTCCTAATAAAATAATCGGGGGAAGGGGATTCTTTCAAAGACAATGTATATATGATATTTATAACTACTTTTCTTTTCTGTTAGACAATAGTAACGATGCCGCCTTGGTTGGTATATTACGTTCACCATTCTTTTCAATTAGTGATTCTAAGATTTTTGAGATCTCACTGAATCACGGCTATTCTTTTTGGGATAAATTACTCTCATCAAATCCTGATGAAGAACTGATCTTTGTTGTGGAGCAGCTAAAGAGCAATCTTACAATTGCAGCGCGACAAGGGTCTAGTTTTCTTTTAAGAAAAATTCTTGAAGAAACAAATTTTATTGCTGTAACTGCATCCCGTAAAGATAGTGACCAGGAATTGGCTAATATTGAAAAACTATTTAAAATCACAAATACTTTTATTAATCAGGGATTTAAAACTCTTTACGATTATGTTAATTATCTAAAAGATTCAATCAACAAATTGCAAGCAGAAGCTCAGGCAGGAATGGCAGTGCAATTGAATGCAGTAAGTATTTTAACTTTGCATCAATCAAAAGGATTAGAATTCCCCGTTGTATTTTTAGCCAATTGTAATGATGTATCCCAAAATGATTTCGTAAAATCAAAATCAATAACCATTGATAAAACATTTGGTCTGTTAACTAAAGTTCCTGTAAATAGTAACTATTTTGAAGAATATGAATCCGCCCCGGTGCTAGCTGTAAGGGATTATATTGACGGAAAAAAAAATCTGGCAGAGATAAAACGACTGCTGTATGTTGGGGTTACAAGAGCAAAGAAATTTCTTTTCATATCAGCAACATCTAAAGGGAAAGATAAGTTTGCTTCTTCATCTTTTATGAACCTTGTGTTTGATGGTTTGAAATTAGAACCCGGTTCTGAAAAAATATTATTAGAGAAAAAGTTGAAATTCTTAACGAAGACTAAGAATAAGTATGAAAATGTTACAAAAAAACTAAAACTTACAGTACCGATTATTAGGGAAATTGAACTGAAAGATGAATTTATAGATATTCCGCATGCACAGTTACAACAAAAAAAATATTTACTGAAAAATATTCCGGATCACAGTAAAGGTGAAATAATCTCAGCAACCAAAGTTGCAGCATACAGTCAATGCGCGTTTAAATATAATCTGATCTATAAGTATGGTTTCTCTGAACTATATTCTGATTTTCGAAGTTTCAGTAGAAAAGATTACTACAGCAGAGATCTGAATGAACATCTGGATGAAGGTGATATGCAAAATTATGAAGATCGTTCATCGTTGGTTCTAAATGAAAATGCAGATATTCAGGGAAAAATAATTCATAAAGTACTGCAAAAAAATATTAAGGTAGAACAACTTGAGCAGTTTATTTTTGGAGAAATAGAATCTTTATATTTAAGTTTGTTTGAATCAGGAGATGCGAAAAAAACATTTTGTGAGGATTTGATACAGATTATTAAAGATTATTACAAATCATCAGAGTATATTCTCCTTAATAATTTTAAAGAATATAAAAACGAATTTGAAATTTACCTCAAAGCAGACAATTATTTTTTATATGGTATAATTGATAAGCTAATTGTTACTGAAACAAAAATTATTATCGTAGATTACAAGACTGACGACATTGACAAGGATGGCATTGAGGAAAGAGCAAAATATTATTTAAATCAATTGAAATTTTATATTTATATTGTTAGTAAATTATATACTAAAATTAATGAATTCGAAATAAGGATCGTATTTTTATTACACGCGGATAATCCATATTCAGTTTCATTTAATAGAACAGAAATAAATGGAATTGAACAAGATATCACTTTAATTATTGAAGGAATATTAAAAGAAGAATATCCTAAAAATCTATCACACTGTAATGATTGTGGATTTTCGATTAATGGCAGTTGTGTAGTAAAAAATTAATTGGTTATATGCAAATAAAAACTAAAACAATAAGAAATCTCAAAATAATTGAGAAAGAATTAAACACTCTTCCATCGGGTGTTGTGATGCTGTCGTTGGAAGTTGAATCTGAGCAATTTGCCACTACATTTGTTTATCATAATAAAAATATATATTTCTTTATTAATGATAATGAGTTGTACAGGAAAATAGTATTTGGATCCATTTCAAAGTTTACGGCAATAAAAAATTCTTCAATCTCAATGAAAAGCAAACAAAGTACAGATTACAACTATACTTTATTTTATATTTCAATTAGTGGAATTGTTAAAAATATAAAAGAAAAAAACACAATTGATAGTGTTTATCAAGGCTTCATTCAGAAATATTCTGGCAAACTTATAGATTCGGATAGTAAATCCAAATCATTCTCAAAACTCGTATATATTGATACAGAGGAAATGACAGCAACAGAGGAAATAGGATTGCAAAAATAAATCGTTTAATTCAGTGCTAATTTTTATTCCTAATTCTTTCCTATGCATTTGAAACTAATAAAAGGGACAGCTTTTTGCTAAACTACATATGGCTTTCTTTAATAGTTTTAGGGATTGTTTCTGCCCTGGTTATTGATCTTACCGATGTTTCATCAAACAAGTACCACAATAATGAACCTATAGAAATAACATTAGAACTTTCATCACCTTTTAAGCCGGATAAAATTGCTGTTTACGATTGCACAGCACAGATAAAAGCTGGTAATTATAATGCTCTGTACGGAGATTCGCTAAATGCAGATTTTTATCTACCTGCTCAATTTTCAATTAATGAAAAAGAAAATAAATATGGTATTCTCTTAAAGACAAATGATAAGACGCCTCCACTTTGGAAAGAAATTGCAAAAGAGTCGGGTAAAGAGGCTGAACTGTTTGCAAAAGTTAGTTCTTTTGAAATAGAGAATACTCACAAACTAAATGCTGTAATAATCCTGGATGCTGTAAGTTTTTCTATGATGAAGAATGTTACTAATGAAGTTATTAGCATAGCAGGAACAGCCGTAACAATTGCATTGGGTTTAATTGGAATAATGGCTTTGTGGCTTGGTGTTATGAAAGTAGCTGAAGATGCAGGATTGATTGCAAAGCTGGCAAACATGATTAAACCAATAACGAAAAAATTGTTTCCTGAAATCCCATCAGATCATCCGGCAATTGGCGCAATGCTAATGAATATCTCGGCAAATATGTTGGGATTAGGAAATGCAGCAACTCCGTTTGGATTAAAAGCTATGGATGAGCTGGATAAATTAAATCCGGAAAAAGGCACAGCAACAAATGCAATGGTAACATTTCTTGCAATCAATACTGCTGGACTTACTTTAATTCCTGTTACAGCAATTGCCGTTAGAGCTGCTCAGGGCAGTGCAGACCCTGCTATCATAATCGGTACTTCAATCTTCGGGGCATCCTGTGCAACGATAACAGGAATTGTTGCAGCAAAACTATTTGAAAAATTTCCAATTACTAAAGGAGAGTTTAGTAATTGGTTTAGAGAAAACTGGAAACTACCTGGTGCAATTATTCTGATTATACTTTTATTTCTTATCGGTTCGGTTACAGGATTGCTAAGTGTTATCGCATCTGCGTTCTCATTCATTAATTTTGAAATATTAAAAGATGTAATTCAGATATTATCTACTGTTGCCATACCTTTTTTTATTTTGTTTTTTATCGGTTACGGCGCTATAAAAAGAGTTAAAGTTTATGAGCAATTTGTTGAAGGTGCGAAGGATGGGTTTAATATAGCTGTTAAAATTATTCCTTATCTTGTGGCTATGTTAGTTGCAATCGGAATATTCAGGGCAGGTGGAGCGTTGGATAATTTACTCATACCCGTTATGAGAGTTTTTACGGATCTTATTGGTATGCCGGTAGAAGTTTTACCAATGGCACTCATCCGACCTCTCTCCGGTAGTGGTTCATTAGGAGTAATGGCAGAAACGATGTCTGTTTATGGCACCGATTCATTTATTGGTGTGCTTGTCTCTACTTTTTTTGGTAGTACAGAGACAACTTTTTATGTGCTAGCAGTTTACTTTGGTGCGGTTAGTATTCGAAAAACACGCCACGCTGTTGTTGTTGGTCTTTTAGCAGATGTTGCAGGAATTCTTGGTGCTTTGTTTATTGTTAAACTTATGTTTAGCTGAAAGCATAAGTTTTTCATTCTCATCTCTCAACCTTATCCGAGGAAAAAATTCAATACTATTATATGTATATAACTTGTTGAATATCTAATGTGCATTAGGTAGTTTTAATAACAAAAAAGATTAGGTACATGAAAATTAGCAAATCAAAAGAAACTTACATCATTTAATCTTAATTAATATGGTTGCTGTAATTGGGGATATCCACGGTTGTTATAATACTCTAAAATTACTTTTTGAAGAAATCAATACTAGGTTTCCTGGTGTGCCAATATACTCTGTCGGCGATCTGGTGGATAGAGGGAAATTTAGTTTTGAAGTTGTTGAATTTATAAAAGAGAAAAAGATTGTATTTACCGCCGGCAATCACGATCTAATGTTTTACTACTTTTTTATAAAACCATCTCATCCAATTGCCAAAGCCTGGATATACAACGGTTCTGAAACAACTATGGATTCTTATAGTGATCATATGGATATTGTCAGGGATCATTTATCCTTTATTATTAAGGCACCTCTTTTTTTGGATCTTGAGGATTGCTTTATATCACACGCAGGTATATCCAGTTATTATAAAAAAATATTTAAAACAGATATACTTAATACACCAGCCGAGCTAAATGAATTGTTAAATGATGAACTGAACAGCCAGCATGGTGTAATATGGAATCGGGATATGCTGCTTAATTTAGGTAAACTTCAAATTGTTGGCCACACAATACAGCACGATGTAAAATATGATGAAAAAAGCAAAGCGCTTTATATTGATACATCTGCATTTACGGGGAATAAACTTTCGGCTGTTGTAGTTGAGCAGAATAAATTAATTGATACGATTAGTATTGAAACCAGAAAAGAAGATTTAAAGAAGTAATATATATAAGCCTCTCTTTTTATAATTGCTAATTGAACCAGAAAGAATTAATTTCCTGGGTAGAGGTGGTCTCAAATTTTCTGGGTATTGTGACATTCCAATGTAAACCTGCCCTCCGGACAAACAGGCGGCGATATAAATTTAAAATAAAAAAGGCGGAAAATAATTCCCGCCTTCTTTAAAATAGATATGCCAGATCTTTGAGATCTGGCATATCTAAATAAATATGGGTTTTATTAATACATTCCGCCCATATCACCCATTCCGCCGCCTGGCATAGGTGGCATAACCGGTGCATTTTCTTTTTTCTCAAATACAACAGCTTCAGTTGTAATTAAGAGTGAAGAAACAGAAGCAGCATTTTCCAAAGCTGTTCTTGTAACCTTGGTAGGATCTATAATGCCTGCTTTAATAAGGTTTTCATACTTTTCAGTTGCAGCATTAAAACCAAAGTCATCCTTACCTTCCAGTACTTTCTGCAGCACTACAGAACCTTCAAGGCCGGCATTGTTAACTATTTGTCTCAACGGCTCTTCAAGAGCTTTCTGAATTATTTTTATTCCAGTAGTTTGATCCGGGTTTTCACCTTTCAGCTTATTCAGTATTTCTATTGCTCTAACAAAAGCAACACCGCCGCCAGCTACCAGGCCTTCTTCAACAGCGGCTCTGGTTGCATGTAATGCATCTTCAACTCTGGCTTTCTTCTCTTTCATCTCAATCTCGGTGGAAGCACCAATTTTTAGTACCGCAACACCACCGGAAAGTTTTGCTAATCTTTCCTGAAGTTTTTCTTTATCGTAATCAGATGTAGTCTTTTCTATCTGGGCTTTTATTTCATTAATTTTTTTCTTTATATCATCTGTTTTGCCTGCACCTTCAATTATTGTAGTATTATCTTTATCAATCACAATTTTTTTAGCAGTACCTAAATAAGATATCGTTGCATTTTCAAGTTTAAAGCCTCGTTCTTCAGAAATAACTGTACCTGCAGTAAGAACGGCAATATCTTCAAGCATTGCTTTTCTTCTGTCGCCGAAACCCGGAGCTTTGACTGCTGCAACCTTTAGTGTACCGCGTATTTTGTTAACAACAAGCGTAGCTAATGCTTCGCCCTCAAGATCTTCTGTAATTATTAATAGAGATTTTCCCTGCTGAGCTACTTTTTCAAGAATACCAAGCAGATCTTTCATAGCCGAGATTTTCTTGTCGTGAATCAATATCATCGGATCTTCAAGAATAGTTTCCATTGCTTCAGTATCAGTTACAAAATAAGGTGAAAGATATCCTCTATCAAACTGCATTCCTTCAACAATATCCAAAGCAGTCTCAGTGCCTTTTGCATCTTCAACAGTGATCACACCATCTTTTCCAACTTTATCCATTGCATCTGCAATCAGTTCACCTATGGATAGATCATTATTTGCTGATATAGAACCAACCTGAGCAATATCGTTTCTTCCATCAACATCTTTGCTGATTGATTTCAAATATTTAACCACTTCAATAGTTGCAAGGTCTATACCTCTTTTAAGGTCCATTGGGTTTGCACCTGCAGTAACGTTTTTTAAACCTTCTCTGTAAATTGCCTGCGCAAGAACGGTAGCAGTTGTTGTTCCATCACCGGCAACATCACTGGTTTTTGAAGCTACTTCGCGAACCATCTGAGCGCCCATGTTTTCAACGGGATCATCTAATTCTATTTCTTTTGCTACGGTTACACCATCTTTCGTAACTGTCGGTGCACCGAATTTTTTTTCAAGTATTACATTTCTTCCTTTTGGTCCAAGTGTAACTTTAACAGCATCAGCAAGTTTATCAACACCGGATTTTATTCCGTTGCGTGCTGTGCTATCATATTCAATTAATTTAGCCATTATTTTACCTCAGTTTTATTCTTTATAATTAAATTATTTAACGATTGCAAAAATGTCGCTCTCACGCATTATCAAGTATTCTTCACCGTTAACAGTAACCTCGGTTCCGCTGTATTTTCCGTATAACACTTTGTCACCAACGTTTACTTCCGGTTTTATAATTGTACCATCATCGGTTTTTTTGCCAGGTCCGGCAGCAACTATTGTTCCTTCGACCGGTTTTTCCTGTGCTGTATCCGGCAGGATTATTCCACCCTTTGTAGTCTCTTCAGCATCCATAGCTTTAACAACAATCCTGTCAGCTAATGGCTTAAGATTTAAGTCACTCATAATGTTTACTCCTATTATTTTTAATAAATTGTTAGCACTCTTAAAAAGTGAGTGCTAATATAACAATTAGAGCAATTTATGTCAATATTAATATTCGTCGCTTTTCTGAAGAATAAAAATCTTCTATAAGTTAGTTCTAAAATGCGGGATGTATTTTATTTGTTATATTGAATATATTTTCAGATATAACATAAGATTTTGAAATGGACCCGGTTCCTGGTAATCCGCAGGCAAGTTTAGTAAAATACTTAAGAATTAATTTTTCAAAAGTTTCAATTAGTTTATATTTAAATTTTAGATATATAATTTGATTTAGTGGGAGAATGGCTGATAATAAACTAAGTATTAAAAAAGAACTAAAAAACCTGGGAGAAATTATTCGAACACTTGATAAAAAAGTTGTTTGGATTTTTCTTTCTGTTGCAGTTCTGCAAACTATCTCTTGGTATTTTTCTTCACGCAAGTTCTTTCGTGTTAATATTTTGCCTTTCTATCAGTTTGAACCGGATATTTATCTGTTTGAGTATTTATTCTGGTTTATAACAGACTTCATTACTTTTTTTATTCTACCTATTATAGTAATAAAGTATTTCTTAAAAGAAAAATTAACTGCCTTTGGACTTAAACTAGGTGATTGGCGGGTTGGATTAAAATTATCTATACTATTCTTTTTAATAATGCTTCCACTTATTTGGATTGTATCGGCATCCCCCTCTTTTACTGCAAAGTACCCTCATCTACTTTCGTTACGGGAGGTGTGGAGTAAATTTTTTATTTACGAAGTTGGGATTTTAATTTATTTATTTGCCTGGGAATTCATCTGGAGGGGATTTATGTTATTCGGTTTGGAAGAGAAGTTTGGATATTATGCAGTGCTCATTCAGATGATCCCATTTGTTATTTTGCATAACGGCAAACCAATGGCTGAAACTTTTAGTGCAATTTTGGGCGGGATAGTTTTGGGAATATTGGCATTCAGAACAAGATCAATTCTTTACGGCTTTGTTGTCCATGTAGGAATTATGTTTTCAATTGATTTAATTTGCACTCTAAGATTTCGGGCAACTGACTATGGTCTTGGTTTTAGTTCGATTATTAATTTAATTAAAGAAATGTTTTAAGGATTAGGGAAATGAGATTTTCATTAAATGTTGATCATATAGCTACTATCAGGAATGCACGTGGCGAAGATCAACCCGATCCGGTTAGTGTGGCATTAATTGCCGAAGAAGCCGGTGTTGATGGTATTGTTGTGCATCTTAGGGAAGACAGAAGGCATATTAAAGAACGCGATGTAAGGCTGTTGAGAGAATTAGTGAAAACGAAACTTGATTTAGAAATGGCAGCCGATGAAGAGATAATCAAAATTGCGTGCGATGTTGGTCCTGAATTGGCTACTCTTGTGCCTGAAAAAAGACAAGAGCTTACTACCGAAGGCGGTTTGAATGTGATTGATAATATATCTTTATTAAAGGATACAATATTCGAATTACACAATGCCGAAATAGAAGTTTCTTTATTTATTGAACCCGACATTAATGTTATTAACAACGCTGCAGAAATCGATGCAGATTTTATTGAGATTCATACCGGTGTATTTGCAAATGCCCGCAGCGAGGATGAACAATTTGATGAGTTGGAAAGGATTAGGGCAGCTGTAATTCATGCTAAGAAATTAGGGCTGGGTGTAAATGCCGGGCATGGAATTAATTATCAGAATATAAAAATATTTAAGGCAGTTCCCGATATCGATGAGATCAGCATTGGTCATGCAATAATAGCAAAAGCTGTGTTTGTCGGTATTAAAGAAGCAGTGCAGGAGATGATGAGGCTTATGACTTAATAAGCTAATAATATTAGTCAATAGTTTCCTAATTCAAAAATCGCAACTCCGTTTTACATTAATTTATACATCTTTAAAATGTATGAGATGTGGTTTGCCTAAAGGATAAACATTAAATCCAATCTCAAATAGTTTTTGATGATCCAATATATTTCTGCCGTCAAAAATAAAAGCAGGTCTCTCCATTTTTTTATAGATTTTCTCATAATCTAATTCTTTATATAAATTCCATTCTGTTAAAACGGCAATTGCATGAGCTTTATCTGCGGCTTTGTAAGGATCTTCTTCATATTCTATTATACTATCATAGTTTTTCAAATCGATCTTAGCATTGTTTAAAGCTTTCGGATCAGAAATAACCACGTGCGCTTTCTCTTCCATTAATTTTTTTGTTACATAAAATGCAGGAGATTCTCGTGTATCACTTGTATTAGCTTTAAATGCAAATCCGAATAAAGCAATTCGTTTATTTGCAACAGTATTAAACAATGCCTGGTTAATTGTTTGTACAAATCTGTTCTGCTGGTAATCATTCATCTTAACAACGCTTTCCCAATAAGCGGCAACTTCATGTAAACCAAAAGTTTCACACAAGTAAACTAGATTAAGTATATCTTTTTTAAAACATGAACCTCCGTATCCAACACTTGCATTTAAAAATTTATTTCCAATCCTCGAATCCATGCCAAGAACCTTCGCTACTTCCGTAACATTCGCATCAACTTTTTCGCAAAGGGCTGAGATACTGTTGATCGATGATATTCTTTGTGCGAGAAATGAATTTGCAACAAGTTTAGATAATTCAGCACTCATCAAATTGCTTGTGATCAATCTATCACGAGGAATCCAGTTGGCGAAAATTTCAACAATACTTTCTCTTGCTTTTAATCCGCTTTCAGTTTCTTTAGAGCCAATTAAAACACGGTCAGGATTTTCAAGATCCCGGATAGCAGTTCCCTCAGCAAGGAATTCGGGATTCGAAACAACCTCAAAATGTAATCCTTTTTCATTTACACTTAAAATTCTCTCCATCGCAATTGCAGTTTTTACCGGGAGTGTGCTCTTCTCCACAATAATCTTATCAGATTTAGATGCTTCCCTAATATCTCTTGCACATTTTTCCCAATACTGAAGGTCTGCACTTTTTCCTGCTCCTTCTCCAAAAGTTTTAGTAGGTGTATTTACAGATACAAAAATTATTTCCGATTCTTCAATATTTTTTTCTAGTTCGGTAGAGAAGAATAAATTCCTACCACGCGCTTGTTTAACAACATCTAATAAACCGGGTTCAAATATCGGAAGTTCATCAGATTGCCATGCAGATATTTTCTCTTTGTTAATGTCTACAACCGTAACTTTATACTGAGGACATTTTGCAGCTATCATCGCCATTGTTGGTCCTCCAACGTAACCAGCACCGATACACAGTATCTTTTTAGTAAATTTTTCACTGCCCATTATTATTTTCTCCGATAATATAATTATTCACAAATCGTCTATAGTTTCATCTAAAATTATGCCGATTCCAGTTCAATTTTTACAGAGGTTTTTTATTAACTGAAGTTATACAAAATCGTAAAACTGCATTTCATGCTCTCGATAGCGGGTATCCACTATGAAAAAATAAACAAAAAAAAGGATTCCCACTTTTCCCGATCAATAGGGACAGGCAGCGGGAATGACAAATCGGGATCTTTTTTCTGTTATAGGTGTTTTGCGTAACATTAATTATTAATTAAAAATTCTCCTTTAAAAGATACTAATTAAAGATTTCCTATTTGAAAAAAATAACTCATTCCAAAGTGGAATAGTTCTTGTCTTTTATATTCACACATATTTTTAAATAACTGGGGATATTTTGAAAATCTATACTAATAACACTATTTGTAAATTTATTATGAAAAATCTGTCGCTGTATTTTCCACTTTTGGCGTTTGTAGTACTTTTTATTGGAAATTCAGCACTCTCTCAAACAATGCCGGAGTGCCAAATACCACAATTCGGAACAATTTCAGTTGATCCTGATATTGAAGTAAATGGTGCCGGGCAAAACATCGATACCATTGAGTTTTGGAAAGCACCAGACAGTTCTGAGTTGTTAATGTTTGTATCTGCAAAAGGGAATCAATTAGTTGAAGTTTGGAAGTTCCCTTTTATGGGAAATGAGAAAACTCCGCTTACACATTCAACTTTTAATAACAGCCAGGTAAATGGATTATTCGTAGATCAGGAATCAGATCTGCTTTATGTAGCAATAGGAAATCCTTCCAGTACTGTCTCAGTTTTCTCTTTACCGGATTTGAATTTCATTATGAATTTCAACAAGTCCGGGGTAAATTTTCATTCAGAACCAAATCTTGCGATACTTAAACTTACAAACGGAAATAAGAATATATATGTTTCTGCAGATTATCCCGTTTATATTCACAATGCTGTAACGGGAGATTATATTAATCAATTTTCTCCCACAAAAGGTCTGGAAACAATGGCACCCGATAATTACTATCAAAGATTATATATACCGGATGAAAATAACAAAACCGGTATTTATGTTTACAATCCGGATGGAACACCCTATACCAATAATGGTTCGAATATATTTGGTAGTAATGATTTTGATGCTGATGCCGAAGGTATCATTGTATACAATTGCCCGCTAAATAATCCGGTTGATAATGGAGAAGGATTTATTGTCGTGTCCGATCAAAGGTTAGACAAAACAGATTTTGAATTTTACGATAGGATTACGTGGGAACATTTAGGAAAATTAAATATTTCAGGAGTTTCAAATACCGATGGGATTGCTTCATATCCTTATCCATTACCGGATTACCCATTAGGAATTTTTGCTGTATTAAATGATGATCGTTCAGTAGCGATTGTTGGGTGGGATAAAATATTCGCACAGATCGTTCCAACGATAGATGTAACTCCTCCGGAATTGCAGAGTGCTGTAGCAATCAATCCAACCCAGGTTACACTTTATTTCTCGGAGGCTTTAGATTCTCAATCAGCACAGAATGGAAGTAATTACAATATCAATAACGGTATTATTGTTATAAGTGCGGTGCTAAATAATAATAATAGAAACGTAACTTTAACTACATCTGTACATAATTTAAATCAGCAGTATAGCGTAACAGCTAATAATGTTACAGATCTGGCGGGGAATGTAATTTCTCCAAACAGTAATTCTGCTGATTACGAATTGATTGATAATCCTGGGTCAGGATTTCCTGTAGATCTTTTCGGTACACCGGAATCAGAAAAAAAAGTAACGCTCAATTTAACAATACCTGGAAATGTACCGGAATTATTTAATTTTCATATTACTGCATATGATCCGGATCATGGCGGAAATGATCCTCCTGAAGGACAGGCTTTCATAAACGGGAACGGACCATTTAAGCTATTTCCGGATGCAACACAGGCTAACGGTGATAATCAAACGAAAAGTTTTACATTTATTTCTCCTTCTGAATGGTGGGTTAATGGAGATAATGAATTACGATTTGTGCGATTATATTCTACAGGATTTCGTATTGATACTGCTTACGTTACTTTTGATGGTGTATCTGATGTGCAAGAGGAAGGTAAATTACCAGCAGAATTTTCATTGGATCAAAATTATCCAAACCCATTTAATCCAGGTACAAAAATTAAGTTTACAATTCCAACTCAAAATATTGGGGAGTACGTTACATTAAAAGTTTACAATATTATCGGAAATGAGATCGCAACGCTTTTAGACGAAAATCTACCTGCCGGTAGTTACGTTGTAGATTTCAGCGCTGCTAATTTATCAAGTGGAATTTATTTTTATACTCTTATTTCCGGGGCATTTTCTCTTTCAAGGAAGATGATTTTGTTGAAATGAATTTTTAGAGCTAAGGAGAGAAC
>SMVB01029560.1_pt1 | contig 27144 bp, 28 predicted proteins | sample 2456461 | NCBI WGS metagenome assembly SMVB01 (sample SAMN11095934, study PRJNA526329) | marine sediment metagenome | biome: Marine sediment; feature: Surficial sediment; material: Deep marine sediment; isolation source: Hadal surficial sediment | place: Pacific Ocean | collected 2014-05 | depth...
AGACCGACCGGACAATGTACCGGCAACCCTACAGGACCGCGCCTACACTTCGCCAATCTGGTATACGCCAGCGAGCTAATCCGCGATGGCGGCCCTGGCAGGCAGAGAGCCGCGCGCCATAAAGGAGTCTGTCCGCCGTGAGCGGTGATACTGTATTCGTATTTCTATTGATTATTGCCGCCGGCGTGGCGATGGCAAGCAGCCGCATTCGTTTCGATATCGTGGCCCTGCTGGTGGTATTGGCGCTCATGCTCAGCGGCGTGCTCAGCGTAACCGAGGCCCTGGCTGGCTTCGGCAGCCCGGTGGTCATTCTGGTGGCGGGCTTGCTGGTTGTCGGCGAGATGCTGGATCGCACCGGTGTCGCCGCCAGCATCGGTGACATGATTCTCAAGCATGGTGGCAACAATGAGTTACGCCTGCTCGTTGTCATCATGGCCAGCGCCGGCATTCTCGGCTCTATCATGAGTTCAACCGCGGTGGTGGCGATCTTTATCCCGATAATAATGCGGGTGGCGGCGGAAACGGGGCTGAATGCCTCACGCTTTTTGATGCCGATGTCCTACGCGGCCCTGATCAGTGGCATGCTCACATTGATTGCGACAACCCCGAACCTGGTGGTCAGTGAAGAGCTCAAAGTTGCGGGGTATACAGAGTTCGGGTTTTTCAGTTTCACGCTGGTGGGTCTTGCGGTACTCGTGGTCGCTATCCTTTATATGGTCACCCTGGGGCGCCGGCTTATCCCCGATGCAGCACCCCAGGCGAGCGCGGCTCACGCCGGGCGTTCCCTGCAGGAATTGTGGGACGACTACCGGATAGACAGAATTCACCAGCCCCTTGAGGTCCTGGCGGAATCACCGCTGGCGGGGAAAACTATTGGTGACATGGTGCTGGAAAGCCCTTACGAGATTCAGGTGATCGGGGTGCTGAGACAACGCGGAAGTACTGAAGAGAGGATGGTAATGCCTGACGCCCAGCTGGTATTCCAGTCCGGCGATGTGGTGTTGGCTGTCGGCTCGCCGGAGGACCTGGGCCAGTTTGCGGAAGATCAATCCCTGCGCGCCCAGGACCCGACCCAGCGCAACCGAAAATACTGGCTCTGGGAAATGGGGGCGGCAAGCCTGATGATTCACCCGGAATCCACTCTAATCGGGAAATCCCTGCGAGAGGCGGAGTTTCGCAGTCGCTATGGTGTGCATGTGCTGGGAATCCGGCGCCAGGGCGAACCGATGGCGGGCTATGAGAAAGCACGCCTGGCCACCTCTGACAGCCTGCTCGTGGTTGGAAGCTGGTCGAGCATCCGACAGTTACAGGCCAGGCATCACGACTACGTGGTGATGGAGATTCCCCATGAGCAGGAAACCGTGGTTCCTGCCTACAAGCGCATGCCAGCATCCCTGCTGATTCTTGCGGGCATGGTCACCCTCAGCATTTTCAACCTGGTACCCCTGGTGGCCGCCGTGTTGATCGCTGTACTGGCGGCGGTGGCCACTCGCTGCCTGACTATGGAAGATGCCTACCGTTCCATTCACTGGAGCAGCCTGGTGCTGGTTGCCGGCATGCTGCCCCTGGCGGACGCCCTGGAGAAAACCGGTGGGACGCAGCTGATAGTGAATACATTGATAAATGGGGTGGGCGATTCCGGCCCCTATGTATTGATGAGTGCCATCTTTTTTCTCACTGCGGGTGTGGGGCTGTTTTTATCGAACACTGCGTCCGCAGTACTGGTTGCGCCGATCGCGATCTATGCGGCAGAGGCGCAAGGTGTTTCTCCATACCCCCTGGCTGTTGCTGTATTGATTGCAGCGTCGGCTGCCTTCGTAACCCCTGTTTCGACCCCGGTGGTCACACTGGTGGTTGAACCAGGTCGCTATGCGTTCATCGATTTTGTTAAAGCGGGCGTTCCCATGTTGCTGCTGGCCTACGGGGTAACCTTGCTGGTCGCACCGATGATTTTCCCATTCACGCCATAGGTTTAAAAGTAATGCCACTATCGAAATTCTATTTGATTACTAATCAGGACCCATGATGGAGCCGGTTTCTTTCGAACGACTCCGGTTCATGCGCCGCATGGTGTGCTTGTATTTCGCCGTAGCCCCGATTACTTACGCGGGCGGGCCCGTGTTCGCCGATCTTGCTGCCGGTGCCCACGACGCCAGCATCGTGGGCTCAAACCCTGCCGGCATGAGTCAGTTGAGCGAGGCTGCCTGGAGTGCGGGGCTCATCGTGGCCTACAGTGAAAGCACCTGGGAGGCGAGTTCGTCAGGCCTGGGACAATCCAGCCAATCCGATTCAGACAGTACCCTGTACATACCCTCGTTGTTCTATGTGCGACCACTAAACGATCTTTGGAGTGTTGGCGTATCGCTCTCAGCAACCAGCGGCATGGGTGATGATGGTGATGACCAGTCGGTAACGCGCTACCTGTCAACGGACTGGTCAGTGGGTTCGTTCACATTGCAACCGGCGGTTTCCTATCGGCTCAACGAGTCCTGGTCCTTCGGCGCCGGGCTTGGTATCAACTACACCATTTACTCCTGGGAGGCGGCAGTATTTAACGGAGCTGGCCAGGCAGACGGATCTGTTGAAGTGGAACCGGATGACATCAATCTCAATTACATCCTCAGTACACACTGGACGCCAAGCGACAGCACCCGCTTTGGTTTATCCTGGCGCTCGGAATACAAACCGGATATGAAGGACTCGCCCGATTATTCCGGTGTCGACCCCGACCGCCAGTCACAATCCGATCTAGAGCTCGAGATTACCCTGCCGCAAAGCGTGCTTGCTGGTGTCTACCACAGCTTGCCAAACAATCACTGGATTTCTCTCGATGTGCTGTGGATCGAAGCCAGCGAATTCAACATCGAAAGCGCCGTGGTAGATGAGGATGGCAGCTTTACCATCAACCCTTACCAACTGAATGATACCTGGGTAGTCTCAGCCGGTTGGGGCATGCCTGTGTCTGCCAGTTGGTCCTTCGGTCTCGGCGTTCTGTACGTGCACGACCCCATCGATGACGACAATCGCAGTGTGTTGTTACGGGCCGATTCGCTGTGGGGAGTCGGCGCGTCTATTGAACACAAGCGGGATGACGGCATGGTCATTGGAGCCAACTTGTCATACCTGGATACGGGCGACGCCCCGGTCACAACACCGCAACTACCGATTGTGGGCGTAATTGATGGCGAGTACACAGATCGCACCAACCTGTTATTTGAACTGTACATAAATTGGTAGTCATTCCAGAGAGGGAGAGTTGAAATGCGACGTTTTGAAACCAGTATTTTGTTGCTGCTGGGCATTCTAGCCACCAGTAACAGCGTGGCTGGCGGACTGTGGATCAATGAGTTCGGTAGCCCAATCATGGGGCGCGCCGGTGCCGGGTCGACCAGCGGCCTGGACGACGCCTCCGCCGCCCTGCACAACCCGGCCAGTATGGTGGCCCTGGACCGCGACCAAATCATGGCGACTGCCGGGGTCATTGCCAGTGAAATCAAATTTGATGTTGAAAGCTCAAGAGCTATCAATGGCAGCGACAACGGCGGCGATGCCGGCGATATTGCGCCCATTGCCAGCTTGTTTTACGTGCGCAAGCTGGCCGACCGGTGGAAGCTGGGGATCTATGCAGGCGGCTTTACCGGCGCCGCCCTCGAATATAACGACCAGTGGGTGGGACGATTTCAGGCACAGCGGGTGGAATTGCTGGCACTGGGCTTCATGCCTTCACTTGCCTACAAAGTGAATGAGCGCTTTTCGGTGGGGCTGGGCGTGCCGGTGATATACAGCACGCTGGAACTCGATGTAGCATTGCCAGGCAGTGTGAGCACTGACGCCCAGGCACAGTTGGACGGGGACGATACCCAGGTCGGCATCAACCTCAGCGCCTATTTCGAGTTGTCAGACAAGACGCGGCTGGGGCTTTTGTACCAGTCGTCTTTTGATTTTGAGTACGGCGGCGATATCGACATCCAGAATTTTGCTAGCAGCCCCATAGTGTCGACCGACACCAAAATAAGCCTGGCCGATTATATCAAGGGCAGCATCTCCCACGACTTCACCGACACCTTTAGCGGCCATATCACGGTCGGCTGGGAAGACTGGAGTGTTATGGATAGCATCATCATCTCCGGTGAGAACATTACTGGCGCTCTGAGCAAGGACTGGGACGACATCTGGCATTATGCCGCCGGTATCGAATACCAGTTTGCCCCGGCCTGGACCCTCAACGCTGGCATTCGCTATGACGACAATCCCACCGAGGCGCGCAAGCGCACCGCAGACATGCCGGTCGACGAGCAAATTCGTTACGCCCTGGGCATTACATACCAGCGCCGGCAAGACTTTACTATCGGCGCACACCTGGTATACGCCGACTACGGCGATGGGGATATCGTTGCAGAGAACTCCATCACCGTTCCATCGCCGGGCCCGCTACCCGTTGAAATCGATATCCCAACGGGGTTTAGCGGCAACTACAAGAACAACGATATCTACTTTTTCTCAGTGAGCTTCAACTGGCTGCTGGGGGATTGATCAGAAGCGGCGGGACTTGCGAGTTGCCAGCACCCAGGTCAGCCGCACCCGCCAGTCGTACGTGCTCTGCTTGCGCTGGCTGTCCAGCAACTGGTCTATTTCCTCACGCCAGCGCGCCTGTATCTCCAGTTGCAAGCGCGCTTGCGGCCGCCAATGGTAGCGCAGGGTAAAGGTCTCTTCGTTGGGTCGATAGGAAGGTGAGAGCAGCCAGCCAGCCTCGGTGTAGCCATAGTTGATACCAATACTGTGCCCCGGTCGAAAGTTCATCCAGCTGGCTTCCAAATGCCAGGCGAGGCCGTCGCTGTCACCGCGGGTGTCGGTAGCCACCGCTAACGCGGAGGGTGTTTGCGGGGCATAGCCCAGTTCGCCCGAAACAATCATGGACGGGCCAGCCGGGTTAAGCGGCCACTGGGCGGCAAATCGGCCTACCAGGTTCCAGTAATCCTCGCTGGGACCGTTGCTGGAGACTTCCGTTGGCAAGGCGTTGGGCAGGTAGGAGATGTCGAAAGCACGCTGGGTGAAAAACCCCCAGGGTGCACGGCTCTCCAGCGAGTAGAACCCCGAATAGCGGCTGCTGTTCTTTGAAAAATCCAGCGGGCTGCGCGCCAGGGTGCTGCTGCCATCGCTATCGTTGTACTGCAGCAGTAAATGGGAGTTCCAGCCGCTGTCAGTCTGGTAGCGCAGGGCCACGCCATCGGTCCAGTTTACCGCGACGTTGGGGCTGGTCAGACGGGTCAGTGAGGAGATAAAGACACCACCGCGAGTTACTGACCGGGTTTGCATGCGGCCCATGGCCAGGTCGAAACGGCCGCGCTGAAAAAAGTCCAGGTACAACTCATCGACAACAATGTCTCCGTCCTCAGAGTTAGCGCCGCTGCCCGGAGTGGAGGAAATATTCAGGTTGGGGCCGCAGCTACTGTCGGTGCAGCGGGCTGCCAGGCGCACTTTCAATCGCGCGTAGTCAGTAATACCCAGGTTAGCGCCATAACGGAAACGCACTGCAAACTCATCGCTGGAGCTGTTACTGCCATCGCGCAGATCCGTTTGCACATCAAAATACCCGCCGCGCAAATCGCCATCAAAGGTGGCTCGCTTCTCTTCGGAGCGTGCATAGTCCAGAGACCCTTCGACATCTATGCTGGCGGGATCGTCTTCATCGAGGTAAACCGGTGTGTATTCATCCGCCAGTGCAGTAGCCGCGCAGACAAGTAACAGCAGGCACGCCTTGTACGGCTTTATAGCGGGCAGGGTTATTGATTTCACCTGCCAAGTCTCCGCGACTGAAGTCTGTAAATCTACATAAATGTAACTTTGCCGGTGTGGACATCGTACATCGCTCCGACCAGGCTAATCTCGCCACTGTCGATCATCTCGCGCAGCACAATGCTTCTGTCACGCAGCTTTTGCATGGTGAGCTTCACATTCATTTCGGCGACCGCCTGTACAAATTTGGCATTGCTTGAGTTGGCCGGCGAGTAATTTGGCTTGACCGCTTCAACAGCGGGATTGATATTGGCCAGGGTGGTGGTGAGCAGACCCAGTTGCGCACCGTCGCAAGCCCCCTTCACGGCACCACATTCATTGTGACCCATAACCAAAATCATTTTAGAGCCGGCTAGTTTGGCGGCAAACTCCAGGCTGCCGAGGATATCGTCATTGACAAAGTTGCCAGCCACACGCGCCACGAACAAATCGCCAATGCCTCGGTCAAAAACGATTGCCGGCGGTATGCGAGAATCCAGACAGCTGACTATAGAGGCAAAGGGAAACTGCCCGTGCGAAGTTTGCTTCACCTGGGCGATGTAGTCATGGTTAGTCGATGCGTCACTGACAAAACGTAGATTGCCTTGCTTCAGCATTACAAGTGCCTTGGCAGGCGTAATTTTCGCCTGGGCTTCCCTGGTCAGGGCAGCGCCTTCACCATCTGCCGCGACGGCTCCCATCGCCAGACAAGCAGCCGTAACCAGAAGCAGGGAACCTAAAAAACCTCGAACACGATTGTTATACATGTTGGATCTCCTCAGTTTCGCCGAGTCCACACAGCGGATATTCACGGCGGTCCCACGACCGACCATAGGCGACAATCCTCGCTGTTTAGCGCTGGCGAGTCTTGAAGGAGTCTTGATGTTTCTGTGAAATCTGAGAAGTGAGGTCAGGCCCCATTTCTTGCGCGAATCACCTCGGCTCGGCGCAGCAGCGCTTCTGCCTGTGAGTGCTTACTTTGTGCAGCAACAACCCGGGCAAGATTGCCAAGCGCGGTGGCCAGGTCGGGGTGATAGGGCCCCATAGCGTGTTCGAGGATCTCGGTGCTGCGCCGCTGCAGAGTTTCAGCCTCGGCCAGGTGCCCTTGCTCCAGGTATAACAGGGCCAGCTGGCTAAGTGCGCGTGCAACCGCAGGATGCTTCGGGTCCAGTACCTGTTCCCAAATACTTATCGCCCGCTTGAGCAAGACTTCGGCCTCGTCCTGCCGCTGCTGTTGGAGGTAGAGCTCGGCCAGGTTGGCCAGGGTGCCTGCAACAGCTCCAGTGGCGGCACCGCTAGTCGCCTCCAGCATGGCGATCGCCTTATCGAGGTATAACTCGGCGTTTTCTAAATCTCCCCTTGCGGCGAACATCATGCCCATATTTCGCAGGGTGACGGCTATATCGGGATGACGGGCACCCAGGGCGGCGCGCTTGGCGGCAAGAGCACGCTGGTAGTAACGCTCGGCTTGTTCAAAGTCGCCCTGGTTCTGATACAGCACCGCCAGGTTGCTCAAGCTACGCGCAATTAAAATATCATCGGCAGCCAGCGCCCGCTCTCGTATGGCAAGTGCTCTCATATAGTAAGGGAGAGCTTCCGCGTAGCGATGCTGGTTGTGAAAGATCACGGCCAGTTCGTTAAGCGCATCAGAAACCCGCGCATCGTCGGCACCATATTCGCGCTCAAGAATATCCAGAGCCTGGCGCGCCAATCGTTGTGCTTCATCGAAGCGATCCTGGGTGCGGTACAGGCGGGCCAGCTCCATCAGGCTGTGTGCAACAGCAGGATGCCCAACGCCCAGAGCGGCGGTACGTATCTTCAAGCCCCGTTTCAGATAGGGCTCGGCCTGGGTATACCATCCTCGATTGCGCTGCATGGCACCCAGCGCCATAACGCTGTCGGCTATGGCCAGGTCGTTTGCGGGGAGTGTCTGCTCGCGAATCTGCAAGGCTTGCAGGTGCTGCGCCTCGGCTTCCTCATAGTGGCCACGTCGCTGATTTAGAATTGCCTGTCGGTACAGGCTCTGCGCAAGCTCTGGATTGCGATCTGTGGCACCGGATACTGTATCCGCCGGCACTGAACCGGCGAATATAAGTACCAGGCTGGCGATGCATAAGGCAGCTCTACTCATCCTTGAGTAGCGGCGTCAATGCTAATGGCCAATAGCCCAGGTGACGTAGGTAAGTTCGCGAGTACCATCGGGGCGGATGCGAATAAAGGTTTCCTGCTGGCCGCGACGGCCCAGCGACATGCCCCAGCCAATATCACCATTGTTGTCGCCGATACCCGGCTTGTTGCAGCCTTTACCTGGCGGCGCATTACAGCCGTCGCCAGAGCCACCATCCCCGGAATCTTTATCCATCTGACCATAAATAGTTTCCAGCTGTTGGTAGTCGTGAGTATTCGGATATTCGTAAGGCGGATCCTGGTAATCCATGCAGCTGCCTAGGAGGGGGTCTAGGGGGGGCTATTGAAGTCCTCATCCTGGTGACCCAGCCCAACATCGTGTCCCAGCTCCTGGCAGGTCACGCTCTGTTTCCAGGCGGGTTGGTCATAGTATGCCGTATTGAAATAGGTGTCATTGAGCTTGGTATAGCCCTTGGTGATGTGGCCGCCAGAGTCGACGGTAATGCCGGCTATACCCAACCAACCATTGTTGCCATAGGCCAGGTTACATATGCGCAGCTGTCCCCCGGGCGGATTGCATTTGCGGCGCACCCGGTTGGATGTGGACCCCAACTCTTCAATCATGTTGAGTACACTGGATTGGGACCAGTATGCGATTGCGGCACCAACATGGTCAGGCCAATCACCGGTGGTACTGTTGACGACGGGGAGATCAAAAGAACTGCCACTGCGGGCCCAGTGGTAATTACTCCAGGCATGGTCTGCATTTACGCTGGTAGATAATAGCGATGTTGCACAGACCAATGTCACAAATAGAGACTTTCTGAATAGCGTATGCATGGTGTTGCCCCCAATCAAACTACTGTCTGAACATCCTATGCTTATTCGCGCCCCAGGCAAATAACAAAAATAATTATGAGATCGGCGCTTAAGTCTAAATGCTTATTTGGAAAACCCGGTTTCTGAAAGATGGATCAGGCGGCCAGCTCGGCCTGCCCTTCTTTCCACTGGTCCAGCAATGGCCGGGTATCACGCTGCCAGGGATGAAACCCCTCGCGGTAGTATTCTTTATAGGCAGGCCAGACGCGGCGCAGAATGCCGCCTTTGGCGAAGAGAAATTTCCAGCCGTCGGTCCAGATTTTGAGATTCCAGAATTTGCCATCACGACGCAACATGTGAACCAGGCCGACTGTAATATCCAGTAACAGGAAAAAAGTGGCCTGGCGCATTGCGTTTTTACGCATCTTTTCACTACCGCCCATGGCCCGGTAGACGTCAAAAGCCACGGATTTGTGTTCCATTTCCTCCGCGGCATGCCAATCCCACAGCTGTTGCATAACGGGGTCAACCGCATTGATCATTGGTGCATCGGGGCTCAATGCAGATTCCGCCATAATAGCGGTGATGTGTTCAAACGCAGCGGTCGCCGCCAGTTGCTGCATGGGCGACATGAATTTTTTACCACGCTCTATGTTGCGCTCCAGGCGGCCTTCCATGTATGCCAGGTCATAACCGCGACGCAAACACAGTTCGCGATTATAGCGATCGTGCTCACGCCGATGAAAACCTTCCTGACCGCAGAAGCCCTGTATATCTTCCAGTAGCTTGGGGTCTTCTACACGGTCAACGTAGGCGCGCACACTGTCGATGAAAAACTTTTCTCCCAAGGGAAAAGTAATCGACATGGCGTTAAACCAGGCTGTTTTGAATGGGTGGTTGTCAAACCAATCCCCACCCAGGCTTTCGGCAATGTCATGCTCGCGATTGCGGGGTTTAATCGCCACATTGTCTGGAGTATTCGATTGCTGCTTCATAATGAGGGGGACAGGCTTACGTCTGTCCCCAAAGAACTATGACTTGCTGCTGATGGTGATGTGCTTGCGCGCCACCAGGCTGGTCTGGCCACTGACACCGCGGGGAACTTCCTCTACCTTGCCGCCGCCCTTCAAAAAGGCTGCTGTCTGGTCTTCAATGGATTCGCTGGTTTGTGCTGCTGCTGCTTTTTTCTTGGCTGCCATTTGCTCTACTTCTTTGAATGAACCGGTAAGTTTAAGGCATTTGCTTTGGAATTGCTCTAGCAAATGTCGATTATGTAATACTTAACACCCGTTTTTTGATCTGCAACGGTATCAGAACCATGACTGAACAAATAGAGCCTGACCTGGCCGAAACCCTGCACGGAGATTTATCGGTACGCGCCACAGCAAACACCAACAGCATGGAGTGGAGCCCCAGCCCCAGCGGCAGCGTGTGGCGCAAACGGGTACACCGGGTTGGTCCAGCAGAGTCTGGCCAGGTCACCGCTGTAGTGCGATATCAACCAGATTCAAAATTCCCATCCCACGACCACCCGGACGGTGAAGAGATCCTGGTGCTGGAGGGCGTGTTTTCGGACGAACACGGAGACTGGCCAGCAGGCACATACCTGCTAAACCCGGAGGGCTTTAAACACCAGCCCTTTTCCCGTGAAGGCTGTGTGTTGTTCGTAAAACTGCGCCAGTATCCCGGCAAATCCCGCCGGCCCCTGCAGATGCGCACTGACCAAATGGAGTGGCAGGCCAGTGATATTGCAGGCCTGTCTGTCAAACAACTCTACCAACAGGATGGTTTTAGCGATCGCGTGCGCCTGGAACGTTGGTCCGGTGGCGCACTGGAACAACGGCAGTGGCCAGACGGGGTAGAAATTTTTGTGCTGGCTGGATTCATGAAAGACCAGGATGGGCGCTATGAGAAAGGTAGCTGGTTGCGGCTACCACCGGGGACCATACAGGAAGCATCGACCGCAACAGGCTGTGAGCTCTATATCAAGGAGGGCGGTTTTCCCTATTTAGCCGGCCAGTGATACAGATCAAGGGGTAGCTGTTACCGGCTGCGATACACTGCATGCACTATCAGGAGAACAAATATGCAGGCTCTGCCTCACCAATACACTGCAAAAGCTATCGCCAGCTCCAGCAGTACTGTCACCACAAAAATTGACAACATTGCCGACCTGGAGATGGCTGCACCCGCCAATTTTGGGGGTCCGGGCGATCTCATCTCACCGGAGGATTTACAGACGGCGGCCGTGGCCAGTTGCCTGATCCTCTCCTTCCGGGCGATAGCCAGAGCCTCAAAACTTGAATGGGAGGCCCTGGAAGTTGAGGTGAACGGCACGCTGGAACAAGTGGAACGGGTTGTTCAGTTCACCGAGTTCCATACCGTGGCGAGGCTGTCTTTACCAGCAGGTAGCGGCCGGGACAAGGCGGTGCGTATTTTGGAGAAGGCCGATAAATCCTGCTTGATTACCAATTCCCTGAAAGCCCAGAGTCATTTGGAAATCGAGATAGAAGGCGGTGATTAGTCGTAATTGACGGTAAATTTTGTTTCGGCTTCCAAGCCATCAAAATCCCTGGCTACCACGCGGATCTGTATAGACCCCTGGGCAGCGGCGGGGGGCGTTAAATGGAAAGTTCGCTGTAGCGCATCAAAGCGCACCCACCTGGGCAGGTCATCCTTGTAGTTAAGAAACGCCAGGTACTTGAGCGCATCGCCCTCGTCCGGATCGATAAAGGTTTCTTCATCAAACCTATGCTGGCTCAATTCACCTGCGCGGATGCTCACATCGGGAATGGGCACCGAGGCCAGCGGCGGCATATTACTGAAGTTTTCTTCGATAACGTTCTTGTTACGCTGACCGATGATCCAGGAAAACCAGAACAACAGCAGCGCCAGCACGCCGTTGGTCACCACAAATCCTGACAGCCCCATTCCTATTACCGAGCTACCCAGAAAAACAGCAGCCGCCGACAATACATCGCCAAAGCGGAAAAAGAAGGTGTCGATACAGTTCTTGCCAACATACTTCTCCTCTCTACGCACCGGCAAAAATAGCGCATGCCGGGTAGTGTTCTGCAGTGAATAGCTGGTGCTGTTTTCGGCAATCATGGTATAGCGCGCCATCATCAACACGGGAAACAAAAACAGCAGCGAGTAGTTAATCACCATAAGTACGGGCAAAACCAGCAGGGCGCCGCGCACGCCAATCTTGTCAAATATCCGGGATACCAGGAACAACTGGATAAGAAACCCGATCAGGGTGAACCAGGTGTTATAGCTGGAGTAGAATTGCGTCATGTACACGCTTCTGGTAACCGCCAACTCGCCAACGGCCATCAGCTTGTCAGCTTCCTGGGTCACAAAAGACGCCAGGATATACTCACCATTGGTGTTGATGAGATTCATGGTAATGACAAAAATAGCGATCATGGTCAGGTAGTAACTGCGAAAGACCACCATAAAACCTTCTGTGATGGGCGGCGGTTCGGAGTGAAACTCGTCCTCCACAAAACTCTCTGAACCGGCCGGAATTTTTGACTCTACTTTGCCCGACAGCCACCATGGGATCAGCAATAACAATGCGGCGGTATACATCATGCCATCGTGCCCAACCACCGGATCCCAATAACCGGCAGCACGGGCTCCCACCAGGGCCCCACCCGAACCTGCTGCAGCAATCAACGGGAAAATACGCTGCCCGGATTTAACGTTGTAAAGGTCTGCAGAGAAGGCCCAAAACAGCGCCAATACCATAACCGAGAAAATTCCCAGCCAAACGTAATAGGCAATACCAATGCGCCAACCCATGCCGTATGCCACCGCAAACAGCAGCAGGTTGGAGATGAAGAACAGCATCAGGCGACTCATCATGTGATGCTTGGCGCCATCGTGACCCAGCTTGTGGTAGACGCGGGCGAACAGCGGCACGATTACCATCAGCAACAGCGCCTGGATCGCATTGGTATACGCTTTGAGTTCAGCGCTGCCCTCGGCCAGGATCAGCGGTTCGCGAATGACCTTGAGCAGGTAATAGGCGAACATAATGAAGAAGGCCTGCCATGCCAGTAGCGCGGCAGCCCTGCCCTCATGGGGTCGCAGCGTAGTAAAAAGCGAAAGAAACCGGTCAGTCCGTGTGTAGGTGGGCACTAGCCAGAGTTCCTCACATTATTATTTGACTGTCAGAATACCTTGATTCGGGGATCAAGTGCAGTGCCTGGGCAAGCAGGATTGAAGATAGTGTACTTGTAGTCCACGCCAACCGGCGATCCCGTTTTCACAGGGAAATAACTGGTCTCCCCCTCCTTCGCCCCATTGGACTTGGCGATAATAGGTGCCCCGTTAAACGGGTCAAAGAATATCTGAAAACCACCGGTGACCGGATCAGAAAGCCAGCGCACCTTGTCAACACCAGCGGGCTTCACGCGTTGGTCCGGCTTGTCGACACCGGTCGGGCAGCCACTTCCATCGAAACTCACCGTGATGTCTATGTCGTCAGCCAGCGTTGCTGAACTGGCGCCCCCGAACAGCAGAACGAAAAACAGCGCTGCGCCCATTTTTTCCCGTGAAGTATTCTTCTTCATGGTACTTCTCCTTTTATTATTCAGCAGTAAGAGCCTCAAAGCCTGGCTGCTGCCTTAGTACCGCAAGACCTGCATCTGCACCGACCAGGTGCTTCGCATAACCAAGTTCTATGGCTTTTTCCAGCGTCTGCATGGCCGGGTTCATATCTCCAAGCGCTGCCAGTGCTGTAGCAGAAGTATAGTAGACACTGAAGTTTTGTGGGGCCAACGCGGTCGCCTTTGCCAAATACTGCAGTGACTGCTCTCTTTCTCCCACATTGGCATGGTAGTGCCCCAACATACTCATGGTATCGGCATCTACGGGGTTTACCTTGAGGCGCTCCACCGCCAATTTTATGGCATTGCGAAAAAAGGGTTCGGCCAGCTCGAACAGGGTCTCAGAGTGCCTATAGGCATCACCCAGGTTGCCCCAGTACTCAAAGTTTTCCGGCGCCAGCTCTACTGATTTCTGATACAAATCTGCCGCCTCGTCAAAGCGCCCCAGGTAAAACAGACCCGAGCCGACATTGGAATAGGCTATCGCGGTAGGCTCCAGTTCCAGCGATCGCTGCCATGCCACCGTGGCCGAGGCCACATCGCCACTGAGGTAAAGAGCCGCACCGAGGTTATTAAACATATTGGAATTATCCGGCATAAGTTCGGTGATGCGCCGAAAGTAGGGTATAGCCTCTGCCATTCTTCCGGTCTGAAACAGGAAAATGCCCATTTGGCTGTAGCCATGCCAGTCGTCAGGTTGCCGGTCGATGGCCTTCTGTGCCATCTCCTCCGCCAACTGCAGCTTGTTGTCGTCCTGGTAGGTTTTCGCAAGCCCCATGTAGGCACCGGCAGAAGAGGGGTTAATCTCCAGCGCTTGCTGGTACTGCTGCAATGCCATAGCGTAGTCTCCCGAGTGCCGGTAAAGATCGCCCAGCGCCACATAGACGGCGGACGCCTGCTGGTCTTTGTCCAGTGCCGCCAGGCAGGCCCCCTCAGCCCGTTCAAAATCCTGTGGATCCAGCCCCTGGCTGTAATTAGCCAGGTGGGCGCGGCACAACCCAGCCAGCGCGGCGGCGTAATGCTCATCCAACTGCAGTGCTTTTTCAAACAACTGAATAGACTGGCTGACATTGTCCTCACTATAGGAGCGCCGCAGGTAATCAAGCGCTCTCAGATAGAAGTCATAGGCCCCTGGGTCTACTACTGTCTGCCGGTCAAGAATCTCCTGCGAATTGGCGGACAGTAAAACCTTAAGATGTTGCACCACCTTCTGGGCAACCTCATCCTGAATGGAAAAGGCATCATCAAGGTTTCTATCGTAAGCCTCTGACCAGACATGAAAGCCCCCCCGGCTGGCATCAATCAGCTGCGCTGTAACGCGAATCCTGTTGCCCTGCCGCCGGATACTGCCCTCCAATACATGCCTCACGCCCAGGTGTGAGGCAATTTCCTGAATATCTACATCGCGGTTCTTAAAATAGAAGGACGAGGTGCGCGCGGCGACATTGAGCTCATCGAGCTGGGCCAGCAAGTTAATAATTTCCTCCGCCATGCCATCTCCGAAATATTCCATCTCTGGCGAATCGCTGATATTCACGAAGGGCATCACCGCAATCGAGGGACGACCGTCATCTGAATACGACGCCAGTTCCCGCTCGCCCCGCAGCCTGTCCACGTAAAGAAAACCCACCAGGAGAACCAGCGCCATCAGCATGGTAAGTTCAATGAGTCGTGCAGGAGAAAGCCGCAGACGACCGTAGTTGGTGATAACAGCATCAGTCTCGACAATGCCCTGGGGCGTAATATCGAACAGCCAGGCCAGGATGAGCGCTATCGGGAAGCCAAGCGCGGCGGCGGCCAGCACCGAGGTGATAGCCCAATCCGGAAAGCCCAGCATTGGAAAGAATATATCGGCGATTTGCAGCAGCGCCCAACTACCTGCCGCATACAGCGCGGCAACCCTATATACCCCTCTTCCCTTGAGCTCTGCGAGGAACCTGCGAATATCCATGATGTGAGTCTAGGCTACTTTTTCCTGTAAGAACAATCAGATAGGTAATGATCCCAAACTTTTGCAATAACTGTTCGGCTCCTGTACTATGCGGCGCCTTCGCACTTGCTGACAGTGCATTGTCTTCGTCAGCATCACCCTTAAGAGAATGCTGACTATGTCATTTGATGACCTCGGCTTGTCCGAAAACCTGCTGCGCGCTGTAAAAGAGCAAGGCTATACAGACCCTTCCCCCATCCAGGTAAAGGCCATTCCCCTCGTTTTGGCGGGGCGCGATATTATGGCTGCCGCCCAAACCGGCACCGGCAAAACTGCAGCTTTCACCCTGCCATTATTACAGCGACTGGCTCCCGGCCAGAAAGCCAGGCCCAACCACGCCCGCGCGCTGATAATAACACCCACCCGTGAATTGGCGGCACAGATCCAGGCCAGTGTTGAAACCTACGGAAAATTTGACCACCTCAGCTCCGCGGTTGTGTTTGGTGGCGTGAAGATCAACCCGCAGATGATGAAACTGCGCCGCGGTGTTGATGTCTTGGTTGCTACGCCTGGCCGCCTGTTGGATTTGCACGGCCAGAATGCCGTCAAGTTTGATGACCTGGAAGTACTGATCTTAGATGAAGCAGACCGCATGCTGGACATGGGTTTCATTCATGACATCAAACGCATTGTGAAACTGTTGCCCAGCAAGCGTCAGACCCTGATGTTCTCCGCGACCTTCTCCAAAGACATTCGCAGCCTTGCTGCTGGTTATCTGCAAAACCCGGTCAGTGTAGAAGTGGCCGCACCCAACGTCACCGCTGACCTGGTGGAACAGTATGTCTACACCGTCGACAAGAAAAGCAAAGCCGCATTGCTTTGCCACCTGGTTAAAGACAACAACTGGCACCAGGTGCTGGTATTTACCCGCACCAAGCACGGCGCCAACAAGCTGACCAAGCAACTGGATAAGAGTGGCATCAACGCCGCCACCATCCACGGCAACAAGAGCCAGAATGCACGCACCAAGGCGCTTGAAGCATTTAAACGCGGCAAGGTTCAGGTGCTGGTAGCCACTGACATCGCTGCTCGTGGCCTGGATATCCAGCAACTGCCCCAGGTGGTTAACTTCGATCTTCCCAATATCTCGGAAGATTACGTACATCGTATTGGCCGCACCGGTCGCGCCGGCACCGCCGGTCACGCCTACTCGCTGGTTTGTGCCGATGAAGCAGATTTTCTCGCTGGCATCGAAAAGCTCATCAACCGAAAGTTACCGCGGGAAGAGATCGAGGGTTTTGAACCCGAGCACGCTGTACCTGCAGGCAGAGCCGGAAAATCCGGTAGCGGCCGTTCATTAGGCGGCGGTGGCCGTAGCACAAATAATCGTGGTGCGAATAATCGCGGCTTAAACAATGGAGCACGCCGCGACAGCAGGCCGGGCGGTAATAACCGTTCACGTCACCGCGGTCGCAGCGGCAATCGCAACGCTGCTTGATTGCAACGCGGGCTGATAGTAGGCGCCCCGGGCTTACTCTTGCAGGAGTGAGCCTGGCAGCAGTTCAATAAACTCCCGGATCTCGTTACGCACCCGGCGATAGCAAGCCAGCTCTTCCTCTTCGGAACCAGCACCCTGTGCCAGTCGCGGCGGATCATCAAAGCCGCGATGTAACACCCGCGCCCGCGCCGGAAAAACCGGGCAGGTTTCATGGGCGTGCCCGCACACGGTTACCACCCAGTCGATTGTCGACCCATCGAGATCATCCAGTGTCTTGCTGTAGTGCTCGCTGATATCAATACCGATTTCCGCCATCACCTGTATCGCGCGGGGATTAAGCCCATGCTTTTCCAGGCCTGCGGAACAGGCATCGAACAGGTCACCCCTCAAGTGCCGACACAAACCCTCGGCCATCTGGCTGCGACAGGAGTTGCCGGTACACAGGAACAGAATTTTTGATCTGGCACTCATGTAGCCGTGCTATCGGAAGTATCGAACCAGCCACGAGTGCTATTGGCAAACCGGCACAGCGACAGCATCACCGGCACTTCCACCAACACCCCAACGACCGTGGCCAGTGCCGCACCGGAGTGTAATCCAAACAGGGAGATCGCCACGGCCACCGCTAACTCAAAGAAATTGGAGGTGCCAATAAGGCTGGCTGGCGCAGCTATATTGTGGGGCAGGCGCATTTGTTTGGCCGCGAAATAAGCCAGTGCAAAAATGCCATAGGTTTGCAATAAAAGAGGAGCGGCGATCAAGACGATGGCCAGTGGCTGGCTAATAATGGTTTCCGCCTGAAAGGCGAACAATAACACCACAGTCGCCAGCAACCCTACCACCGACCAGGGCTTCAGCCGGGCAACAAAATTGTCGACTTCGTGGTGGTCACTGGAATTGCGATCTAAGCGACGCCGGGTAATAACACCCACGACTAGCGGCAATACCACGTATAGAACTACCGACAGCAGCAGTGTGGCCCAGGGCACATGAATGTCAGAAACACCCAGTAGAAAGGCGGCAAGGGGGGCGAACGCAAAAATCATAATAATGTCGTTCACCGACACCTGTACCAGCGTGTAATTGGGGTCGCCGTCAGTGAGTTGGCTCCAGACAAAAACCATGGCCGTGCAGGGGGCCACCCCTAACAGAATCATGCCGGCAATATATTCACTGGCTGTGGCTGGATCCACCAGGTCAACAAACAGCACCCGGAAAAACAACCAACCCAGCGCCGCCATGGTAAAAGGTTTAATCAGCCAGTTGATCACCAGGGTGAGCATCAGGCCCCTGGGCTTCTTGCCGACATCCCGAACCGCAGCAAAGTCTATCTGGATCATCATTGGGTAAATCATCAGCCAGATAAGCACAGCGACAGGTATATTCACGTGCCGAACTTCCCAGCCAGCGATCAACTCAAACAGGCCTGGCAGTACATTGCCAAGAGTCACGCCGACTACAATACACAAAGCTACCCATATCGAGAGATAGCGTTCAAATATACCCATTAAGGTCTTCCTCTCAAGTATTCCGATATATGGAAAGCTCCGCTGCTTGTCCGAAAATTTGCTGCTACACCTGCTCTAGTCGATTGCGACTGACTAATCCAGCCCCTCAATAGTGACAGGAGTGCCGGCGCCAGTACATCTCCCACATGGTCAAGCCAGCACCGTGTACCTGCCCGGTTTTGAGCAAGTCGATTTGATGACCATAGCCATTTTCTACGGCCCTTTTGGAAGTACTTATGGCGTCGCTATCTGCTACAGTAGCGTCCCTATTTGATTGGAAAAGGCGGTATCTTTGCTAGTTTCAGCCCTCCCCCTACACAAGCAGTTATTGCGGGCCGCCGCGGAACAGGGCTTTGTGGAAACAACCGAAGTCCAGGAGCAAGCCATCCCCCCCGCCCTGGCTGGCAAAGACCTTATCGTCTCCGCAAAAACCGGCAGCGGCAAGACGGCTGCCTTTTTGTTACCCATGCTCGACCGGTTAATGGCGACCAACGCACCCAATACCGGCACGCGCGCGCTAATTTTGTTGCCCACCCGTGAACTGGCACTGCAAACACAAAATACCTTCCGCAAACTCGCACAGTACACACCTGTAAAGTGCGGGCTTATCATGGGTGGAGAGGCCTTCAAACACCAGGTCGCCACCATTCGCAAAAACCCCGAGGTGCTTATTGCCACCCCCGGCCGGCTGGTTGACCATATTGAAAAAGGCATCCCGGATTTTAAGGACCTGGAGATGCTGGTGCTGGACGAAGCAGACCGCATGCTGGACATGGGTTTTGCCCTTGATATGGAGACCGTGGCCAGGGCCTGCAAATCTGATCACCAAACGCTGCTGTTTTCCGCCACTCTTAATCACAAGGGCATGGCTGGCATCTCGCGCTTGTTACGTGAGCCGCTATCCATCGTGGTGGATTTTCACCGCCAGGCGCACGACAGTATTACGCAGCAAGTCGTGTTGGCAGACGACATCAAGCACAAGGAAAAGCTGGTAGTTGCCCTGCTCGCCGAGGAAAAGGCGGCGCGCGCCATCGTGTTCTGTAATACCCGTGTGCAGTGTCAACAGTTGGGCAATGTACTCAAGTACAACAAGTTACGGGTCGATTTTATTCACGGTGAAATCGGCCAGAGCGACCGCAAGCAGGTGATGAACCGCTTCCGGGCCGGCCAGATCGAGGTGCTGGTAGCAACCGATGTTGCCGCCCGTGGCCTGGATATTGAGGGCGTAGAGCTGATCATTAACTTCAATGTCGCCCAGTCCGGTGACGACCACGTGCATCGCATTGGCCGCACCGGCCGTGCCGGTAAGGAAGGCAAGGCCATCACCCTGGTAGGCGCCAATGAATGGAACCAGATGTCGAGTATCGAGCGCTACCTCAAGATGCGCTTTGAGCGCCGCAAGGTGCAGGGCCTGATAGCGAAATACCGCGGCCCCAAGAAACTCAAGACATCCGGTAAGGCCGTAGGCAGCAAAAAGAAGAAAAAAAAGGCCAGTCGCGAGACCGGCTATAAACCAATGAAGCGCTAGCTGGTGGGTGAGTGGTGAGTCCAGCTTGTCTACCACTGCAAAGACTGCTATCAATGACACTCTCAGTGGCGGAGATGAAGTACTGGTGTCCTCCATTTCGGCCTGGGAAATTTCCATGCTCATTGAGAAGGGCAGACTCGTTCTCAACATGGATGTAGAGCATTGGCTGGATGAAGTGGCTCACATCGATGGAGTGCGCTTTGTGGCAATTGAAAATGATATAGCGGCCAAGTCCACCGCCTTGCCAGGTGATTTTCACAAAGACCCCGCCGATAGATTCATTGTTGCCACTGCCAGACAGTTTGCCTGCCCACTGGTGACGGCAGACCAACTCATACTCAAGTACGAACATGTCACCACTATTTGGTAAACCTGCCCAGTGCAAAATGTAGCGTCGCCATGTGTCCGCAATTGTTGCCTGAACCAGGACGATGTATGTCTGGGCTGCTTTCGCACTATGGAAGAAATTCTTCAGTGGAGCGCGGCTTCGGATCAACAAAAGCAAGGCATTCTGGAGATGGCAACGGCTCGCAGAAACAATAAGAAAAGCACGCTGTCCGAATAAATTATCGACACCTCCGCGCACCATCACTTTCGTGCTATGCAGAAAATACGGAAGTTCAACCTATAATCGTTTTGTCATTAACCAATGAACGATCCACGCCCATGGTCTCTTGTGCTGCCTCAATCTCATCTGCCGACAGAAACTGTTTCATGTTTTCTGCAATCGAGGCCTGCACCAGCTCAATGATGGCAGGTATGTCTTCGACAAGGGCAACGCGGTGCGTCATTTCAAATTGCATTTACTGGCCGGCATTTCCCTGGAGTACGCGCAGGGCTCGCGCGGGGTCAACAAAATCCAGCTTACCATCGATTATTTCCAGCACTCTGGTGATTCCAATTGATGGCAAGGAACAAGGCGGCGTCACAATCGGTATCAAGCTTTCCGTAGACAGGCTCGCCACTGACCGCCGATCTGGCTCCGGTGGCAGAACCCGGCGCCGCTGGCCTTTCCTGTTTGCCATGTTTCAACAGTATTGGCTGACCTTCGATGAAATAGGTGGTGTTCAGCGGGCCTGAATCGATCTCAGGGATGATAGTTGCTGCCATCCCCACCGCACCGCCGAGTATAAAAACAAGAGATACTGCAATTCTCAACACATCACTTCTCACACCAGTCCTACGAGCCGCTCAACAAGCTCTCCAGTTGCTGACGCAAGCGGCGATTTTCTGCACGGCTATCGCGTAGCTTGTCCAACAGCTCTAACGCCAATGCAATCGCCACCCAATCGAGCTCAAGGTCATGTTGCAGGCGTGAAGCGCGTCGCATCGTTTCCAGCATATGTGGCGCAAACAACCACTCTTCGGGCAGTCTGCCAGAGGGCTCTACAATACCGTGATCGACAATAGTGATAATAGTCTCCACCGGCAGTCGAACAGAAAGTGTAACTTCGGTCAGGGTCAGCTTATAAACGTGTTCATTCATCGTACTTGCCCCCAATCCCGACGCGGATCAAACTTGGACCGCTCGGAAAGTTGTTGCCATAACGCCTGCTCGTCCTCACTCACCTTGTCTGGCAAGGACACTCGCAGCAGCACAAACAAATCGCCTCTTTGGCCAGCCTTCCCCAATCCCTTGCCCTTAACGCGCAGCTTTCGACCGCCCTGGCTGTGCGCTGGCACCGACAACTTGACCGCACCGTCAAGGGTCGGCACTTCCAACTTGCAACCCAGCACCAGTTCCCAGGGACTCACAGGTAGCGTGATGGTCAGGTCTAAGCCCTCCACCGTGTACAGCGGGTGTTGGGCAAACTGAATGTGCAGGTATAAATCTCCGGGCGGTGCATCACCCATGCCCGGTGCGCCCTGACCCTTCAGACGAATTCGTTCGCCATCGATAACGCCCGCAGGAATTTTGACCTTGAGTGTCTTGTCTGTATAAGTCAGTCGACCCTGCTCATCAAAGCCTGGCACCTGGTAGCTGATAGTACGGCTCTCACCACGGTAGGCATCTTCGAGAAATACCGCCAAGCCAAGTTCTACATCCTCTCCGCGCTGAGTGAATTGCTGCTGTGAAAAGCCCTGCCGGGAATCGTGTCGGGCCTGGCCGAATATATTGTCGAAAAAGTCAGAAAAACCACCCTGGAAATCACCACCAGTTGAGCTGAAATCACTAGCCTCCCATCCCGGCGGCGGCTGGAAACCCGCGCTGGTACCATACTGGCGAATGGCATCAAACTCCGCCCGCTTATCTTTGTCCTTGAGCACCGCGTAGGCCTCAGCCACATCCTTAAAGCGGGCTTCAGCGTCACTCTCTTCACTGACATCGGGATGGTATTTACGCGCGAGCTTGCGGTAAGCGGACTTGATGGTCTTCGCATCCGCTGCCGAGTCTACACCAAGAATGTCGTAGTAATCTTTGAAATCCATAGCTCAGATATGCTCCCTTATTGAACAGTGCGGTAGGCCAGCCTTTTGAAATCGTGACTGAACGGATGCCAAAACGCCGGCATTAACTGGGTACCGCAGAAGCCTGTAATACCAGCTTGCGGTGACATCCAGGTGTGCGTTCCCGCAATGCCGCCCCAATGGTATTCACCGATAGCTGATTGCGGCTCGCCCTCGGCGGGCTCACCCTTCAGGGCAAAACCCAAGCCAAACTGTGTGCCCGGCATCGACCACAGGGGAAACTGCACGCCCACCCCCTCCGCCAGTTGATTAGTTCGCATCAGCTGCAAGGTGTCTGGCTGTAACAGGCGCACACCGTCCCACTCACCATCACTGAGTATCATGCGCAGAAAAGTGACGTAGTCAGCGACGCTGGAAAGCAGGCCGCCACCACCGGACTGCCAGCTGGGTATCTGTGAATAATTCTGCGCGCCTGCTTCAGAAAACAAATTGAGCCCACCCGCCATCGGGTCAAACATATCGTCCGGCGCATACATGGCCGGCAAACGATCCAGTTTGTCTTCGCTAATGCAAAAACCGGTGTCGCTCATGCCCAATGGATCGAAAATACGTTGTTGCAGGAATTCGGCAAAAGTCTGCCCAGAAACCAGCTCGACAACATGTGCCGTGACATCCGTACCCAGGCTGTAGGCCCAGCTGGTACCGGGCTGATACGCCAGCGGAAACTGCGCCAGCTGGCTGCACAGCTCACCCAGAGTGCCATCAAAGCCTGCCAGTACATTAATGCCGCCTTCCAGGTAGGCCATATCAATTACTGACTCCGGGTCAACAAAGCCGTAGGACAAACCGGCCGTGTGGCTGAGTATCTGGCGTATGGTCATGGGACTGACGGCGGGCTCAACCTGGTCAATAGCTGTTGCACCGGCAATCAAAACCTGCGGTGCCGAAAACGCAGGCAGGTAATCAGTCAATGCGTCGTCCAGTCCCAGCTTGCCCTCTTCCACCAACATCATCGCCGCCACCGAGGTGGCCAGCTTGCTGTTGGAGAACATGCGATAAATGGCATCTTCACGCAGCGGGGTTTTGCTCTCCACATCCATGTAACCAAAACAACGATAGTCGACAATATCGGTGCCCTGCATGATCAATGAAAATGCGTGCGGCAAAATGCCCTCATCCACATACCATTGCATGCGTTGGTGTATAGCTGAAAAGTCGGCGGCATCAGCCGTCATCGAATATCCTTATTGATAATGGGCAATTTCCACCGCGTCGGGGACCTTGCTGTACTCTATGGTAGCGGTTCGCGACTCCGTCCGGTAATGACCACAGCCGCGCACATAGTCCAGGTAGGCATGGGCGCCAAATATCTCTCCGACATTATCTGCCACCACAATGCTGCCCGGGCCAATCAAGCCTGTCTCTTCAATCAGTTGCAGGTCGGTGAGATACAAATCCTTCCAGTGATCCAGAAAGACCAGGTCGAAGTGCCCCTCAAGGGTGGGGATAGTCTCGGTAGAACTACCCTGGATAAAAGTCACCTGCTCAGACAAGCCGGCGAATTCAACATTGGCCGTCGCACTTTGCACGGATTCCTCACTGATCTCCAGGGATACAATGGATGCTCCGGCACCAAAGATTTTAGCCATCAGGATGGCCGAATAACCACAATAGGCTCCCAATTCCAACACCCGTGGATTGGCGGGTAGCTGGGCGGCCACCTCACCTATCAACGGCCCCTTCTCCGGCCCCACACTCATTAGAAACCTCACCTCTTCGGCAAAGCGATCCAGGGTGCGCAATACGTCCTCGGGGTCATTACGCCGCGCATGCTGCGCCACATAATCCCTGGCCCGCAATACGCGGGGCGGGGCATGGGTAATTCGGTCGACCAATTCTTGTCTGGCCATCTTAAATGCAAAGCCCAGGGCACCGGGCTTCAAAAATCTCCACAGTTGCATGATATTCCCCTGAGCGGCGCAATAGCCCTCAGACACGATACCACTTGTGTATTGACCCAGCGATAGGACCGTAGCGGAGATACCTGTGAAGATTGATTATTGTAGTCATATTTGCTACAAATGTAGCTTATTACGCTTCGATATTCAAACTACAAATCACGTGGTGAGAAAATGACATCAAATTTGACTGACATCCTATTCAAGGGCTATCGACGCCGAGTGCTAGGCCTTATGCTATTGCACCCAGATGAGGCATATCACGTTAGGGAAGTGGCCCGGCTCACCAATACAGCGCCCGGCACCCTGCACAAGGAGCTACGCCAGCTGGCTGAGGCCGGCGTACTCACCAAGTGCCAGCGGGGCAACCAGGTCAGTTATCAGGCCAACAGGAACTGCGTCATTTTTGAAGAACTTGCGAGCATCATACGCAAAACATCCGGTCTCTCAGATGTACTGGCCGATGCACTGGCACCGCTCGTAAAGAGAATAAATCTGGCATTTGTGTTCGGTTCAATGGCCAGCGGCAAAGCAACAGAGGGCAGTGATATTGACTTATTGATAGTCGGTGATACTAGCTTTGGTGACACCGTGAAAGCTCTATACCCCGCACAGGAAATGCTGGGTAGAGAGATAAATCCGAAAATTTACAGTCCCGGAGAATGGAAAGCGGCGAAAAACGGGGGCACGGCTTTCATGCAAGAGTTACTTGAAAAACCCACCATACAGATAATCGGGAACAGGGATGAACCTGAATAATTTAGTGGGTAAAAGCCTGGAGGAAATCGAGCCAGACTTAACTATTATCCAACGTCTGCTAAACGCTGCCCAGCGCAACATATCGGACGCTCAAATTGAAGCGGTAAGCAATGAAAATCGTTTCGACGCTGCTTATAAAGCGATCATGCAACTGGCCAATGCGCCCCTACAAATCAGAGGTTACCGCACACTTACCAGTCGACCGGGTCATCACCAAACAATGATCCAATCACTTCCACAGACAGCAGGTATCAGCAATGAAACCATGATTGTTCTGGACGCGCTTCGAAAGCAGCGAAATGTGGTCGACTACTCCGGTGATCTAGTACCGAACAGTACCGTTGAAGAGTGCATAGCTCATGCCAAAACGCTCTGGGACCTGGTCAGTTCGCAGGTGCTAAAAGCGCATCCTAATTAGCGCCTTGGGCTTTAAAAATCTCCACAATTGCATCAGAGCACCTCGCGCTGTCCGCTGTCATGATGCACAACTATGTCGGCGTAATCACATTCGCCCACCCCGCGCTGGAAAATGCTGTTGGCGATCAGCCACACCTTCACCACCCGGGCGGGCGGCTCACCCATGTAATGCTGATAATCTTCGTACAGGTTGCGGCGCTCATCGTGCCACTGTCTCAATCCTGACTGGCCACTGCGCACCACCACGTGATATTCCTTACCCGCCCAATTCGGTAGGGGGCAATCGTAACCGGTACCCACCGGCAGACTGCTACTCCAGTAATAGGTAATGTCCCGCCCGTTATCAAACTCAATGGCAATGCTCAGGTAGTCGTGGCTGGGCACGGTGTCTTCACGCAGGGTGATGGGCAGCTGGTCGATGCACCAGCGCCAGCTGATTTCAGTAGATGGGTCCAGCGGCAGGTTTACTTCCTTTTGCAAAATGCCAACATCGCCCGAGGTATGACAGTGAATACACGCCTTGCCATCGTGCTGGTGTTGATCACGATAAATCTCAGCGGGGCCCAGGTGCCACAGGTAGCTCCACCCCTGTGGCGTGGTATCGCCCTGCCGGATTCGATCCAGTTCACCAGCGATATGATCGTTAGCCGGGTCCGCTGCCAACAACGCCCGCACGCCCTGTTCGGCTGTACCGGTCCAGCGGATCACCAGTATTTTGACCGAACCACTGATGCTGGCGTAGACGCTGTCGTCCTGCTTGCGCGCACCCTGCTCGTCTATCCAGTCATTGGGAAAGTAATTACCAAAGCGCAGTTCGCCGGCCTGCTCTGCGCGAAAGGAATGACTCAAACGTGTACCGCGAAAAACGACGCCGTGCTGGCCAATCTTGCACCACAGATTGAGCGCCGGATTGACATAAATATCCAGCGCGCGATTGGCATAAATACGGCCCTCGAAAAAGTAACTGACTTCATCGCCGGGTTCCAACAGCAATCCGCTATCGCGCCAGGGGACTTCACTGCCCTCCATGCTTATCCAAACTGCATCGCGCACTTGCTCGCTGGTCACTGCATCCAATGATCGCTGCATAGTATGGGTAAAGGCATCGAGATCGGGCGCGGCCTCTATTTGCGAGCGCAGTCGGCGCCCCACAGTGCGCAGCAACAGTTTTCCGGCTACGCTGAGATCAGTAAGCACTCCTGGCATGTTCGTTCCTTTAGCTTATTGAGGATCTGGCTTCCATCAGTTCTATCACCGCCGGGCGATCAGACAACACCAGCAATAATGCCAAATCACCGGGCTGGATTATTTCCAGGGCACGGTGTGCGCCGTCCAGCGGATTTGCACAAAAACTCAGCTGATTTTCCTGTAAACCCAGGCGCAGGCACTCGGCACGGATTATCTCGCTGATCTCGCCACTTTCCCGGCCGCGCAGGTAATCGGGCAGCTCGGCGATAATGACGTGATCCGGCGACAGACCGAAGGCACCCTCGGTAAGCCCGCAAATGTCCGCATCGCTGCGGTCACCGGCATGACCCAGCATCAGCAAACGGTGTTTGGCGGGCAGCTTACTCATGGTCGCCGCCACCGCCTTAATACTGTGGGGGTTGTGGGCGAAGTCGACAAATACCCGTGCACCGTCAATGCTAAACTCGTTGCATCGGCCTGGGTTATCCTGTGGGTTGGAGTGGAATGCTGCAAAACCCTCGCGCACCTTTTCTACCGGCAGCTTAAACGCTATGCACAAACACATCACAGCGAGGGCGTTGTGCACGTTGTACAGGGCTGCTCCGCCCATGG
>SMVB01049926.1_pt1 | contig 27119 bp, 28 predicted proteins | sample 2456461 | NCBI WGS metagenome assembly SMVB01 (sample SAMN11095934, study PRJNA526329) | marine sediment metagenome | biome: Marine sediment; feature: Surficial sediment; material: Deep marine sediment; isolation source: Hadal surficial sediment | place: Pacific Ocean | collected 2014-05 | depth...
CGCTGAGCCTTGAGGTCGTTCACCTCGCTGAGCGCCACCCGGCGGCGTCCGTCGAGCGCGAGGATCTCGTCGAGCGCCTCTACGAGGCCCTCCGTCCCCCTCCGTGCAACGGCGGACTTTACGGTGTCGGGTTCGCTTCGAAGCCGCCGAATGTCAAGCAAGTCAACGGGCCTCTAGTCGGGTGGGATCAGGCTACGATCGTCACAGAGCCTGCTCACATCATATTCGAATTCGACCGATCCATTCGCCGGATCGACCACCAGCGGCTGGAACTTGCCGTAAAATAGGCATGGAAGCCCAAATCGGTCGAAGCCCTGATGGGTCCGCAGCACGTACACGCTGTTCGCGTCAACAACAAGGGGCGTGTCCTTCGTATACTGAGTGGTATCCCCTGGCGCCTTGATCACGTCGTTGAAAGCCATGCCGGGGATCGCCAAGAACATCATCTCACTGGTGAAGCCCAGGGAACCCGGTGGAAGAAATACCAATTGGCCGTCCCGCGTATCGACGACCAGGTCCCATTCGCCGGTCGCTCCGGGCGACTGCAGCTCCACGGTCAGACGTTTCACGAAATCGAACGCGGAGGGAAGATTGAGCTCCGGACGCGCGAGCGAATAGATCAGGACGGTATCGACCCTGGCCTCGGTCCATTTCTGATCGAAAATGTTCTCTCCGCAACCGCTCAAACCCGTGATCGAGGCGACATAAACCGCCACGATAGGGAGCCGTCGGAAACCGTATGACAAAGGTTGGTTCACTGGGACGATTCAGGAGAGGATTGAGGGGCGGCCGAAGATACCAAGGCTATGCGAATCGATGGGGCGCTGTCAACGCTCCAACCGTTGAAGTTCCTTGACTTCTACACCATTTGCCGGGTAGGTTCCCGTGCCGACACTGCTCCCAAAAAGGGGCCGAAACTTATGCAACCAGCGGCACAACGCTCGACGTCAAACGGGCGTATTCTGATCGCCGACGACGAGCCTCATATCCGCCGTATCCTTCAGACCCTCCTTGAAATGGCTGGGTTCGAGGTCGATCTGAGGCACGACGGAACGGATGCGCTCGAGGCGATCAAAGGAGACGATCACTACGATCTGATCCTTTTGGATATCATGATGCCCGGAGCCACAGGGCTCGAGGTCCTCGAAGAGATCCGTGCGATGGAGACGAGAAAATCCACCCCGGTCGTAATCCTCACCGCCAAGGGCCAGGACGCGGACCGGCAAGCCGCCTTCTCCCTAGGCGCGAACGACTTTCTCACCAAGCCCTTCAGCCCGAAGAAGCTTCTTGCCAGAATCCATCAGATCATCGACGGGGACTGATCCTCACGTTTACGTAACGGTCCTCGCCGGCGGGATCGGCAGTCGCTTTTGGCCAGCAAGTACACCCGGCCGGCCCAAGCAGTTGCTTCCCCTCGCCTCCGATGAGCCTCTGATCGTCGACACCGTCAACAGGGCTCTCGGTCTCGTGCCAGAGGAGCGAATTCGCATCCTCGCATCGGATCGGCTCACGGAGCTGATCCGGGAGGTGCTTCCCAACCTCGGCCCTGAGGCATTCATGATCGAGCCGCAGGCACGGGGGACTGGCCCCGTGATGGCGTGGGCAGCATGGGAGATCGCCAAGCTCGACCCGGCTGCGGTGATCGTCTCACTCCACGCCGACCATATCATCGAACCCAAGGCTGCCTTCCTCCAGCTCTTGCGCGATACCGTGGGCTTGGCGACGGAGACCGGCCGCTTGTTCACCGTTTCGGTCCTTCCGAGTCGCCCTGAAACGGGTTACGGATACATCGAGCCCGGTGAACCGCTCGTGGCTCCCGCCGGCGTTCAGGCGTTCAAGGTCGGTGCGTTCCATGAGAAACCCGACCTCGAGACGGCCCACCGCTACATCGACAAGGGACACTTTTGGAACAGTGGCATTTTCGTGTGGACAGCCTCGGCGTTCTTGAGTGAAGTGAAGACGGTGGCTCCCGAAATCGGAGATCTTCTGCCGCTCATCGATGACGAATCGCCCGCATCTTTCTTCGCCCAGGTGCCGAACCTCACGGTCGATGTAGCGGTGCTGGAGCGAAGCGCGAGCGTAGCCTCGGTCGCGGCCACCTTCAAATGGGACGACGTGGGGAGCTGGGAGGCCCTTGCGCGAAGCCTGGAAGGCGATTCCAACGGGAACGTCATCGTCGGTTCCGCTCACATCGTGGATGGGAAGAGAAACGTCATCTACGTTGAGCGTGGCACGGTCGCCACATTCGGCGTGAACGATCTGGTGGTCGTGCAGTGCGGCGAAATCACGCTGGTCACTACCACGGACCACGCACCGAACCTGAAACAGCTTCTCGAACAACTCCCCTCCTCGATGCGGGAGCCGACACGCCCCGCGGAAAACACCTGATGGCACTCATCTTGTTCGACGATGAACGGGCCCGGGCCTGGACCCCATTTTCCGTCACGCGGCCAGGAGCAGAGTTGCTCTTCGGGTGCCTGACGCTCCGCGTGCGCGCCGAACGCTTCTGGGGCGAACCCTGCGCCGGACATGTCACCGATCCGCGGCTCGCGGGATTCGCCGAACCCGGGGCTGCCCCGGTCCTCGACACCACGGCAAAGGATTCGCCTCCTGAACTCGGCGAAGACACGGCACGAATTTTCTTTTCGAGCCGAGCAGTCCCGGATTTCGCTCCGGCCCCTACCACCGATGAGCCAGCGGTCCTGACGGTCCAGGGCCAGATCGTCGGTTGGATTCTTCCACCCGGTACGGCCTCGCCGACAGAGAGCGACCTATTGCGCCCGGAGCGTGCCGAAATGGGTTTCTCGAAAGTCGAAATCTCGGGCCGAATCCTGTCGAATATTTGGGATTTGGTGACCGGAAATGGAGAACAGGTGTGCTCTGACGTGCCCGTTCTCTTTCCTGAGAGCCGTTTCACGTTGCCCGAGGGAGTTCACGTTTCCGGCGGCGAACGGGTATCGCTGGGAGAGGGCGTCTATCTGGAGGCGGGTGTTCAATTGGACGCCACCGATGGACCTATCCGGCTATCGGACGGCGCTCGCGTCTCCGCCTTCACGCGCTTGGCAGGGCCCGCCTTTGTCGGCGCCGACACCCACGTCCTCGGTGGGTCACTCGAAAACGTCACCATCGGGCCCGGCTGTCGCGTCAGAGGCGAGGTTTCCAACACGGTCTTGCTGGGCTACGTCAATAAGGCTCATGAAGGTTACCTCGGCCACGGCTACGTCGGGCGATGGGTGAACCTCGGCGCGCTGACGACGAACAGCGACCTCAAGAACACCTATGGAAATGTGCGGGTCCACACGGCGAACGGTCCGGTTGATACTGGACTCATCAAGGTCGGATGTTTTTTGGGTGATTACGTGAAGACAGGTATCGGTACGTTGCTGCCGACGGGTTGTGTCATAGGTGCGGGTAGCAGCCTCTTCGGTGGCGGCATGGCCCCGCCCCATCTCCCCCCATTCAGTTGGGGGTCGGGGGACTCACTCGAGGAATATGAGATCGAGCGTTTCCTGGAAACGGCTGCACTCGTCATGTCTCGTAGGGAGATGACGCTCGAGGAGGGCCACCGGGCGCTTCTTCGACGGGCATGGGAGCTCACCCGCCCAGAACGCGAGTGAAGGTCTGCGTGCTCGGGACTGGCAGCGCCGGCAACGCTACGCTCGTCGAGGCGGGCGGGACCAGAATTCTCGTCGACGCAGGATTCAGCGGCCGGGAGATGGAGCGGAGGCTCCGCGAGATCGGTGTGACCCCCGCATCGGTCCACGCCATCGTCATCACGCACGATCATCGTGACCACACCCATGGCGCCGGAATTTTCAGCCGCCGTCATGGTACGCCGGTCTACATCACGGATCGGACACGGGCAGCTTGCTCCGAAATCTTCCGGGGGACCGAGCCCCTGAGGCCGTATCAGGCAGGCCGGATGTTCGAAATTGGCGCAATCAGTGTCGAGCCCTTTTTGACGGTGCACGACGCAGCGGATCCGGTAGCCGTGGCCCTGGTGGACCGAGACACCGGGACACGAGTCGGGATCGCGATGGACCTGGGACGGCCCAACGCTCAGATCCGGCTCGCGCTCGGAAACAGTGATTTCTTGATCCTGGAGTCAAACCACGACGAAGAGCTTCTTCGTAGGGGCCGGTATCCAGCATCGGTCCAGCAGAGAATCGCGTCGAGCCACGGACACCTGTCGAATCACGCTGCGGCTCGCTTCGCCTGTGAGCTTCTCCACCCACGCCTCGCGGGTGTTCTCCTGGCCCACCTTTCTCAGGAATGCAACCGCCCGGAGTTGGCCTCCGCGGTCGTCGGGGAGGCGTTACGTGGGGCCGGATTCCAGGGATTCCTAGGCGTCGCTCTCCAGGATCGGCCCACCGAATTCATCGACATCGAGGAAATGAGATTGCGGACCGGCCCGGCGCAGTTCAGCCTCCTCTAACACGGCCTAGGCCCTAGATCCCGAAGAGCCTCAGAATGTCGTTGGACAGCGCCCAGAGCATGATCCCCATGAGAATCACGAATCCGAACTGACTCCACCTCATCCTCTGCTCTATTGAAATAGCCTTGCCACGAATGGCCTCAATGCCGAGAAAGACAAGGTGGCCGCCATCCAGAATCGGAATCGGAAGCAAGTTGAGTATTGCGAGATTCACCGAGAACAGAGCCATGAACCGCAGAAAGGTCTCTATCCCGAGTTGGGCGGCCTGCCCGGACGCGGCACCGATGGTTACGATGCTCCCAAGCGATCGTGGTGACACTCCGCCCGTCACCAAGTCACGAAGAAAACCCAGGATCAGTCGGCTGATGCCCACTGTATCCATGAATCCAAGCTGCACTGCCTGCGCCAGCGACACCTTCCGGGACACCAACGCTCCGATCGGCTGGTAGACTCCGACTCTTCCCACCGTGACGGTCTCGCCCGTGACCGGATCGTCTACCGACGTGGCGTTCGGCGTCACAGAGAGCGTCAAGGACCGGCCCTCCCGTTCGACCGTAACGTCCATCGGAATATCCGGGTGAGCCTCGACGACTTCCACGAAGTCGTACCAGTTGGTCAAGGGTACGCCACCCGCCATCAAAACCCGGTCACCGGTCTCGAGCCCACTGCGTTCCGCGGGCGACCCCGGAGTCAGGACGCCCACTTCTGCATCTACCCAAAACAAGAGACCCTGGAAAATTTTTGCCCTCTCCTCGGGATCCGCCGTGAGATCGATCTCGATCTCCATTCTTGGCGCCTCCGTGAGGATCGTGAGGGGCCCCGCGGGCGCCCCTAAAATTTCGTCCCGGACATCGCCCGCATGGTTTACCTCGCGGCCACCGACCGAGACCAGAAGGGCTCCCGAGGGCAACCGAGCCAACGCCTCGGCCCCGGGGGGTAACAACTCGGCCACGACCCGCCCTACCCGATGCTCGGCCAGCTCCTGGCGCCCCCACCGAGCGTTCACCCCTGTATACACGACAAACGCGAACAGCATGTTCATGATCACGCCCGCGGATATCACCCACGTCCTGGCCCATATGGGCTTGCCGTCGAAGTCACTCGGCTTCGGCTGACGAGGTTCTTTGACCGCCCCTTCGTCAGGGCCCCCTTCTATCCGCTCCATCACCTCGTCGTCCATTCCACCCATCTTCACGTATCCGCCTAGCGGCAACCAGCCAATCACATACTCGGTTTCGCCCCTCTTGAACCCGACCATTCTCGGCGGCAAACCGATCGAGAAGCGCTGCACCTCGATGCCTACGGATTTCGCCGCCATGAAGTGGCCGAGCTCATGGATGAAAATGAGGACGCCGAGTACGACGATCGTCGCGAGAATCGTCGTCATGCGGTCTCCGATCTCTCTCTCGTGGGGCGACCAGAGCCCGCCACCCATTCCATTTGTCTCACGTGACTTCTCTTCCTATTCGGCATATCCATGCCTCAACCACCCGCCAGCGACCCATGTGAGCACACGAACTCGCGGGCGGCGATGCGTGCCGCCGTATCTGCCTCCATTACGTCATCCACCGTCTCCACGTTCCGTTTGGGAACCGTGTCCAATGCATGCGCCACCATTTCCGGCATCTCGAGGAAGCGTATGTCCCCCGAGAGAAAGGCCTGTACGGCAGCCTCGTTGGCCGCGTTGAACACGGCGGGTGCGGTACCTCCACGAATTCCCGCCTCTACGCCGATGGTGTAGAGTGCAAAACGCTCCCGGTCGATCTCCTCGAAGGTCAGCGGCGAAGAACGGACCGGATCGAACGTCCTCAGCAGAGGATCCGCGATACGCTCCGGATGGGACAGGGCGTACAGGATGGGTAACTCCATCGTCGGAAATCCCAGCTGCGCGAGCACCGACCCGTCGTTGAACTCCACGAAGGAGTGGACGATGGACTGTGGATGTACGATGGCTTCTATTTTTTCGTAGTCGATACCGTAGAGGAAATGGGCTTCGATGATTTCGAGGGCCTTGTTGGCCAGAGTGGCGGAGTCGATCGTAATTTTTGCGCCCATATTCCACGTCGGGTGGCGGAGCGCATCTTTCGGTCCGACGCGCTCGAGCTCGCGCCGCTCGAGCCCACGAAAGGGTCCCCCAGAGGCCGTGAGCACCAGACGCGCCACCGATTCGGGGTCGTGGCCCGCCAGGCATTGTAGAATAGCCGAATGTTCGCTGTCGATCGGGATAAGCTCCCCACCGCCCTCGCGAGCCGCCTCGACCACCAGGGGCCCGCCCGCCACGAGTGACTCTTTGTTGGCCAAGGCAAGGCGCTTGCCCGCACCGAGCGCCGCGAGGGTCGCCTCCAACCCCGCGGACCCGACGATGGCATTCACCACCACGTCCACATTTTCATCCGCCACCAAATCCAGTACCGCGCTTTGCCCACTTCGCCAATCAGCCTTGGGGAGATCGGTGACACCGTCAAGGATCTCGGAGTCCGCTATCACGGCCACTGGTACGTTGTGTTCGATGACCTGTGCGGCAACCTCATCCACCGAGCTGTGAGCGCAAACCGCAACGACTTGAAAACGATCCGCATGGCGAGCGATGACCGACAGAGTGGCTCGGCCGATGGAGCCGGTCGATCCGAGGACGACGACCCTGGTCAAAGCCACGGGCGGATCAGCAGGAGGAGGGCATAGGTGAACGGTACGGTGAAAAACAGTGCATCCAAGCGATCGAGGACGCCGCCATGGCCGGGGAGCAGATGGCCCGAGTCCTTTACCCCCGCACCTCTTTTGATCACCGACTCGGCGAGGTCGCCGACCTGGCCGACGATGGCAATCGGAAGGCTAATTGCTGCCGCAACCGGCCAAGACAAGGCGAACTCAGGGATGCCCGAAAGCCAGAGCCAAGCGAACACGCCGCCCGCAACTACGGAACCCAAAAGCCCCCCGATCGCTCCGACGACGGTCTTGTTGGGACTCACGACCTCGAAAAGCTTCGCCCGACCCCACCGGGATCCACAGCCATAGGCGGACGTATCTCCCAACCAGGTCACCCAGAGCGGAAAAATGAGCAACGCGGCACCGTGGAAGGCGGTCGCCCCGCTGGAAACCTGTTCGGGCAACGCACGAAGCAAAACCCAGCACGACAGCGTCCCCCCGGTGTAGAGCGCGCCCATGATCGTCCGGGCCGCAGCATCAAGCGGGCGGCCATCCGGCCAGCGCAGCCAGAGCGAGAGGGCGAGCGCCACCAGCGCCGTCCCAAGGACCAGGGCGAACGCCCAGGGGGCGAAGGTCTGGTAGTCGGAGTGGAGCGCCGCGACCAGGGGAAGGGCCCCGGCAAGTGCGGCTCCCAGCCACCGGAAAGCCACGGTCTCACCTGGCGGCGGCGCCAAACTGAAATACTCGCGAGCTCCGAGCACCCCCACTATGGCCATGAGGACTGCGAGAGGCCAGACACCCCAATAGATGATGAACGCCGCCAGAGGAATCCCGACGACGGCGACCGTGAGCCGGCTGCTTAGCTCTTCCTTCGGCATTCGACGGTCCTAACCAACCGTCACACGACCGAAACGGCGATCACGTTCCTGGAAATCCAGGACGGCCCGGAAGAGGTCCTCCCTCGAAAAATCGGGCCACAGGACTGAAGCGATGTACAATTCGGTGTACGCTACCTGCCAGAGCATGAAGTTGGAGAGACGGAACTCGTCAGAGGTGCGAATCAACAGATCGGGATCGGGGAGGCCCTTGGTAAACAGGGCCGCCTCGAACGAAGCCTCATCGAAATCCTCCGGTAAGAGGTCCCCGGAAGCCACCCGTTCGATCATCTTCCTGCACGCCCTCAGAATCTCTTCCCGTCCCGAGTAGGAAATCATGAGATTAAGACGCAAATTCATTCCTCCGGCCGTCCCGGAGGTGATGAATTCTACCGACTTTCTCGTGGAAGCATCGAGGGCATCCACGTCTCCCAGCACATGGACCTCACAGCCCTGCTCCTTGAGCCTTTGGGTCTCCTTCGCCACGTAGCGCCGGAGCAACCCCATCAGCCCAAGCACTTCGGATCGAGGGCGCTGCCAATTCTCGGTAGAAAACGCGAACAGCGTCAGAATTTCGATGCCCGCGTCGAGCGCGCCCTCGACCGACTCTCGGACCGCCTCCATGCCCCGCTGGTGCCCCGCCGCGCGCGGAAGGCCGCGCGCCTTGGCCCACCGGCCATTGCCGTCCATGATGATCGCTACGTGACGCGGAATCTGCCCATTGAGGCGGATTCGGTCCAGTAAGTCCGAAGACGTCAGAGGGCCATCACCTCCTTCTCTTTGTGCTCGAGCATGTCATCGATGCGTTTCGAGCAGGAGTCCGTCAGTTTCTGGATTTCATCCAGTAGACGGTGACCCTCATCTTCGCTCGTCTCATGCTCCTTCATGGCTTTTTTCACCTCATCGTTTCCGATTTTTCGGGCATGGCGCAACGAAACCCTGCCGTCCTCGGCCATATGGTGGAGGAGCTTGGCGAACTCCTTCCGCCGTTCCTCGTTCAGGGGAGGGACCGGGATCCGGATGATGTTCCCATCGTTCGCGGGATTGAATCCGAGATCGGCGGTCAGAATTGCCCGCTCGATCTCAGGCAGTAGCGTCTTGTCGAAAGGCTGGACGACCAGGAGCGACGGCTCCGGCGTGGACACGGTGGCCACCTGATTCAGCGGCATTTTCGATCCGTAGGCATCGACCTTGACCGTATCGAGCAGCGCCGGTGAGGCCTTCCCCGTGCGCACCGTCGCGAAATCCCGACGTACCGCCTCGACCGCCTCTTCCATCCGTGTTTTCGCTTGATCCAGGGACATGACCACCCCATTGCATCGGGTTTACCTCCGGAGCGGGACGCCCTGCCGGAGATGGAGATTCATGATACCAACGTGCCGACCCGCTCTCCCCGAATGGCGGCGGAAACAGCCCCCTGATCCTCCAGATTGAGTACGATAATCGGAAGATTGTTTTCCTTGCAAAGAGAGACGGCCGCAGCATCCATCACTGCCAGCTCCCGCTGGACGACCTCCTGAAACGTAATGGACGGAATGAACTCTGCCGAGGGGTCCTGCGCAGGGTCCGCGCTATAGACCCCTTTTACTTTCGTGGCCTTGATTACGACTTGGGAGCCCATCTCGATCGCTCTGAGCGCGGCGGCAGTATCGGTTGAAAAATACGGATTGCCCGTGCCTCCGGCAAAAAGCACGACCCTTCCCTTCTCCATATGCCGAAGAGCCTTCCGCCGGATAAAAGGCTCCGCGACCTCATCCATGCGGATCGCCGTCATGACCCGGGTAGCAATTTTTTTGTGCTCGAGTAGGTCTTGAACCGCCAGGGCGTTGATAACGGTGGCCAACATCCCCATGTAGTCCGCCTGGACCCGATCCATCCCCTTCTGGCTGGCCAGCGCACCCCGGACGATGTTACCACCACCGATGACCACGCCAAGGCTGACGCCCATCTCGTGTACAGCGATGATTTCGTTGGTGAGCGAGTCCACCACAGACGGCTCGATGCCGAACCCCCGCTTTCCGGCCAACGCCTCGCCGGACAGCTTGAGTAGCACTCTCCCGTACTTGGGAGGTTGGTTCAGGTCCTTCCCGCTCTTCGGATTCACTCACCCACCTTGAAGCGCATAAACCTTGCGACTTTGATTTTTTCTCCGGTTCTGGCGGAGACCTCGGTGATCAACTCCCCAACCGTTTGATCCGGATTTCTTACGAAGGGCTGCGCAAGGAGCGTGGTCTCCTTGAAAAATTTATTTAGCTTACCCTCCACGATCTTCGACGCAATGTTGTCCGGCTTTCCCTGCTCCTTCACCTGCTCCTCGTACACCTTTCGTTCGCGCGCTACGATGTCTTCCGGAATATCCTCTGGACTCACGGAGAGCGGCGCCTGAGACGCAATGTGCAACGCGATTTCCTTGGCCAAGCTTTGGAAGTCGTCGGTCTTGGCTACGAAATCGGTCTCGCAGTTCAATTCGACGATGACCGCGGTCCGCTTATCAAAATGTACGTACGACCCGATCGCACCCTCATTGGCTGATTTCTCCGCCCGCTTTGCGGCTCTTGAGGCCCCCCTCGCCCGAAGAAGATCGATGGCGGCCTCGATGTCCCCATCGGTCTCGGTCAGGGCCTTCTTGCAATCCATCATGCCGACTCCGGTACGGTCCCGGAGGGCCTTCACGTCTTTCGCAGAAATCGACATCGTGTGATTCGTCACTCACTCAGATTGATAGGCCCATCTACAAAAAAGAGGCCGGAGCCCCCAACTGCTCCGCCTCTCTCAGCCCCCAGCACAGGGGCATAAACACCGCGGTCGTCAGGACCCCGATTCGGCCTCGCCCGATTCGGCCTTGGCTACCACCTTCTCCTTGGCGGAGGCCTTCGCCTTCTTTGTCTTCCCCTTCTTGGCGTCGGCCTTCTTGGCGTCGGCCTTCTTGGCCGGAGCCTTCTTTACCGCCGCCTTCTCGTCCTCAGCTTTGGCTGCCTCAGCCTTCTCGTCCTCAGCTTTGGCTGCCTCAGCCTTCTCGTCCTCAGCTTTGGCTGCCTCAGCCTTCTCGTCCTCAGCCTTGGTTGCCTCAGCCTTCTCGTCCTCAGCTTTGGCTGCCTCAGCCTTCTCGTCCTCAGCCTTCTCGTCCTCAGCCTTCTCGTCCTTCACCTTCTCGTCCTCGGCCGAGGCCTCAGTTCCTGCGGTCCCGCGAAATTTTTCGAGGATTCCGGGCCGAGGCACCCGCTTCCTGCGCGGGGTTGCCGGGCGACTCGGGGTCTCTGTCACTTCCCCCGTTTCAGTCGAGTAGGTCGTGGCCTGAGCATCCTGCACCTTCCGTTTCTGCTCCTCCGGCACCTGGGCACTGGCTTCTAGCACCGACTGGGCGATCGCCTGTGTGATCAGTCCAACCGAGCGGATCGCATCGTCGTTGCCGGGAACCGGGTACCCCACAAGATCGGGATCGGCGTTCGTGTCCGTGATCGCGATTACGGGAATGCCCAGACGGTCAGCCTCGCGAACCGCGATCGCTTCGCGCTTCACATCGACTACAAAAATCGCGCCCGGAAGACGGGTCATGTCCTTTACGCCACACAGATACTTATGGAGCTTCAGCCGTTCCCGGTCCAAAAGAAGTCGTTCCTTCTTGGTATAGAACTCGAAGGCGCTCTCCTCCTGTCCTCGCTCCAACTCCTTGAGCCGTCGAATCTGCTTCCGGATGGTCTGGAAGTTCGTGAGCATGCCCCCAAGCCAACGCTCGGTCACATAGAATGCACCGCATTTCTCCGCCTCTTGCTCAATGATCGAGCGGAGCTGGCGTTTGGTACAGACGAAAAGGACCCGCTCGCCCGCAAGAACGACCTCCCGGACGGCTTCCTTCGCCAACACCAGCCGGTCGAGGGTCTTGCGTAGGTCGATGATGTGGATCCCGTTGCGCTCCGTGAAGATGAACTTCCGCATCTTCGGGTTCCAACGGCGAGTCTGGTGCCCGAAATGGACTCCGGCCTCGAGAAGCTCACTCAGTCCGATCTGCTGCTCCTGCATAAATATCGTCGTCTCGGGTTCTTAACGCTTCGAGAATTGGAACCGCTTGCGCGCCTTGGGGCGACCCGGCTTCTTACGTTCAACTTTTCTTGCATCCCGCGTAAGAAACCCACCGGCACGCATTACGGGACGTAGATCCTCGTCGTGTTCGACAAGGGCCCTCGCCACCCCCATGCGGACCGCATCGGCCTGGCCGGTCTGACCCCCACCACGGACCCGGACACGGATGTTGAATTGCCCCTCCATCTCCGCAGCTTGGAGTGGCTGTCCGATCCTCTGTCGATGGGTGGGACGGGGAAAGTAGTCCTCGAGGGAGCGAGCGTTGATGGACCACTCACCCTTGCCGGGCTTGAGAATGACGCGGGCAACGGCGGTCTTTCGCCGGCCCACCGTCTGAATATGCGCTTTCGCCATAGATCCTTGTTCAAACGTCCAGGTGTTGCGGCTCTTGGCCTTGGTGCGGGTGAGCAGCACCCGCGTATACCTTCAATTTTTTCCTCATGTGGCGACCCAATTTATTCTTCGGCAGCATCCCCCTGACAGCGAGTTCAATCACACGACCGGGGTGCTTTTCAATCATTCTCCGAAACGGAATATGCTTCTCGTGCCCCATGTAACCGGAGTGCGTGAAGTACGTTTTTTGGTCGGCCTTGCGCCCCGTCAACGCCACCTTCTCGGCGTTGATCACCACGACGTAATCCCCCACGTCCAAGTGCGGTGTATACATGGGCTTGTGCTTGCCGCGGAGGATTCCCGCGACACGTGTGGCCAGCCGGCCCAAGGTTTTGCCTTCGGCATCGACGAGCCACCAACGACGCACGATGTGTTCGGCTTTTGGAGTGTAGGTTTTCACAGATTATCCGCAGACAAATCAACTACAGAGCAAAGAAGGATAGTGGAGCCTTTTCGGAGTGTCAACGGGGTAAAGTACAGCAATTTCACGGGTTTTGGACCCCAGAGATCCCGGCGTCACCGGCCCGGATATTCGCCTGTGGAGGGGACGGGGCGTGGGTCTAGAAAAAGGTCTCCAGAAAACGGGCCCGCGAGGCGTGCCGGAGACGAACCAAGGCCTTTTGCTTGATCTGCCGAACCCGCTCCCGGGTGATGCCCATGAGCGCGCCGATTTCCTCGAGGGTCATCGGCTCCTGGTCGTCCAACCCGAAGTACAGGCGAAGAATCTTGGCCTCCCGTTCCTTAAGCGAAGAGAGCGCGCCCTCCACGCTGTCTTTGAGGGCATGGTCGTACGCCTCGTCCTCGGGGCCAGGCGCGTATTGGTCGGGCAGGTAGTCGAGCAGCTTGTGATCTTCTCCGGGCGTTATCGGCGCGTCCAGAGAAAGATGCGACTGTGAGATGGCCAACGTCCGCTCCACCTCCTGCTGGGAGATGTCCAGATCGTCCGCAATTTCCTCGACCGTGGGCTCACGACCAAATTCCTGGAGCAGTGCCGAGCTCCTCCGTCCGATACGGTGGAGGGCGCCCGCCCGATTCAGGGGGACCCGGACAATGCGGCTCTGCTCGGCGAGGGCCTGCAGAATGGCCTGCCGAATCCACCACACGGCGTAGCTGATGAACTTGATGCCTTTGGTCTCGTCGAACTTATGGGCGGCGCGAATGAGACCGAGATTGCCCTCGTTGATGAGGTCCGATAGCGGCACCCCTTGGTTCTGATATTTCTTCGCCACCGACACTACGAAGCGGAGGTTTGAGCGAACCAGCTTGTCGAGCGCCTCCTCCTCTCCACGCTTGATACCCTTGGCAAGGCGTGCCTCTTCGGCCTTGTCGATCAGAGGATACTGGCTGATCTCCTTGAGGTATTGATCAAGAGACCCTTCCCGGAAGGTACCTTTACGGGAAGAAAAGCCCATCTAGCCCTCGATGTGTAGCGTACGTGTGATGGGGCCGAACCCGAGGTGGGGGCCCCAAACCCGAAGGATGATAAGGAAAGGCATCACTCGCGCAACAGAGGTGGGAAAGGACACTCCGGCGTTCACGTCGTGGGTACGTGGCGCGCCACCGTCCCAACTCCCGTCCGCCGTCAGCGGATCAGCTCACCCACCCGCTCCCACCGTACGGCCTGGAGCCAGGGGACCCCCCGTCGGTTGGAGGGGTCGTACGAGAAGTAAAGCCGCCACGGCTGGCCCCGGATGGAACTTCGGTCCACGAAGCCCCAATAACGCGAGTCCTCGCTGTTATCCCGGTTGTCTCCAAGGACGAAATAGCTGCTTCCCGGGACCAAGAGCGGACCCCAGTTATCGCGCGATGGACGATAGTCCTCCCGGAAAGAGCGCACATCGTCCCCAAAAGCGCCAACGCCTTCCCCGTAGAGCTGGTCACGAACGGAACGGTCGGCCAAAAGATGGTTCCGCTGCCACCTCATGTCCGAATGGGTCGCATCGCTGCTACGATCCATATGACGGACGTAGTTCTCCTGCACCTCACGTCCGTTCACGAAGAGGGTTTTCTCCCTCATCTCGAGCGTGTCACCAGGCACGCCCACCACCCGTTTGACGTAGTTCTTGAGTGGCTCATGAGGGGGGTGGAACACGACGACTTCGCCGCGGCTCGGGTCCCGCCAGGCCGGCAGCCTCAGACCCAACAACGGCACCCGGGCCCCAAACACGGCTTTGTTGACGAGGAGATAGTCACCGACCAGCAGTGTCCCCTCCATTGAAGAGGTGGGAATCTTGAAGGCCTCGACGAGGAAGGCACGCACACCCAAGAAAAGAACCCCGGCGATAATAATCGATCGCGCCCACTCCCAGGTGACCCGTGCATGGCCCCCCAACCTTCCCGACGCGCCTTTTTGATCCCCAAACATTCCGAACGGTACCTCCGAAAAACGATTCGTTGCCAACCACCCGCTCGCACGGCTCACCGCGGGGCGGGCGCAAAACAGGGTACCCAAATAGGTAAACGCGGGTTCCAGGGCCCCAGAGGAGAAGCTTCCCCGCCAAGGGGTACCGGTCCTAGTGTTGTAATAGTGATCGAGGCTCGCCAAGCGAGCGGGACCCTCATCTGACAGGGGTTAGATACATGGTGGCATGCCCTCGGGCCGCAGCACGGACTGGCGAAATTTACAATGGGTAGAGTCCGGTCCCCCTTCTCGCTCCTTTTTCTCGTGATCGTGGCCGGCCTTCTGCTGACCTGGCTTCAAAATCGTGCCCCGGTGTCGGCGGCCAACAGCACGGCTTCGGCGCTTCGCCAGCTCGAACCCTGCCCGGAAGTCATGCTGGAGACCTGTGGCGAAGGCACTACCGTCCGAAACGCCGTGGATGAATTAGTGCTCAGTTCGGCCTCGGTGTGTGTCGACGTGGGGTATCTGTGTGCCCAACTCGAAAAGTCTGGTTCCCAGCGAATCCTCCGGTGGCCGGAGGACACCGCCCGCCTGCGAATTCGGGTTCCCCTTCCCTCTGGAATGGGCCCTGCACGCGCCCGCGATCTACAGAGTGCGGCTGTGCGGGGGATACAATATTGGCAAAGGCGCCCCTTCGAACTCGTGATCGACACCCACCCCACTTCCTCGGCCACGGCCGACATCGAGATCTCCTGGGGAGGGGATCTCTCCGGGTCTCAACTCGGCCTCACTCGGGTTCGGTGGGTTCTTGAAAAGGGGGAACCCAGCTTTGAAGTCCTGGGGCTCACGCTTGCCGTGCGCAGCCCGATCGGCCGGAGGTACGACCTAACCCCCGAGCAGGTATTACTCACGGCCGCCCATGAGATGGGCCACGCCCTCGGATTGCCGCACAGCGATTCGGAGCGCGACGTCATGTTTCCGACAAACACGGCCCACAGCCTTTCCAACCGGGATTTTCGGACCCTCGATGCGCTCTACCGTCTGCCCAACGGAGCGGAGATAAAACATACCCCGAAGGCCCGGTAGGCCCCATCGTTAGGCGCGATCAATTCTCCCGACTGAGACCGTACTTGTCTATTTTCTTGTAGAGATTCGACCGGGGCATACCTATCCGTCGGGCAGTTTCGCTCACGTTCCAATCGTTAACGCGAAGTTTGTGCGCGATATACGCCATCTCGGCGCTCTCCTTGAACTCGCTGAAGGCCTCCACCTTGAGAAGGGCCGCGCCGAGCGTGTCACCACTGGCGGTACCGGCCGCCAGGGCGTCCACATCCTCCGCACGAACTGCCTCGCCCGGCGAAAGGATCAAGAGCCGTTCTACCGTGTTCCGGAGCTCGCGAACGTTTCCCGGCCAATCGAGGGCCTCGAGCCGTGCCAAGGCTCCCTCTTCGATCGTCTTGGGCGGGCCATGGTTCGTTCCAACGGCCTGGGAGACAAAATACGCGACGAGCGGGCGAACGTCCTCCCGTCGCTCACGGAGTGGGGGCACGACGATGGGGACAACGTTTAGCCTGTAGAAGAGGTCCGCCCGAAACCGGGCTTCGGCGATCTCCTTGGACAAGTCCTTATTCGTGGCCGCGAACACGCGAACGTCTACGGTAATGGATTTCGAACCCCCTACACGGGTGACAACCCCTTCTTCGAGGGCCCTCAAGACCTTGGCCTGCGCCTCCAAAGACATGTCGCCGACCTCATCGAGAAAGAGCGTACCATTCTGAGCCTGCTCGAACTTACCGGCATGGTCGCCAACCGCTCCGGTGAACGATCCCTTCATGTGGCCAAACAGCTCCGACTCGATCAGTTCAGTGGGGATCGCGGCACAGTTGACTTCGATGAAAGGTCCATCGCGCCTCGACGAAGAGTGATGTAGGGCACGAGCGACGAGCTCCTTTCCCGTGCCGTGCTCACCCGTGATGAGCACCCGCGCCTCCGTCGGTGCGACCCTGTCGATGCGCTCCATGACATCGCGCATCATCTGGGAAGAGCCGACGATCTTGTGGCGGGTGCCGGCCTCGCTTCGCAGCAACTGGACACTCTCGGCGAGCCCACGGAGCTCGAGGGCGTTCCGAACCGTCACGAGGAGTCTGCCCGTATCCAGTGGCTTCTCCAGAAAATCGAACGCCCCTTTTTGCGTCGCCTCGACCGCGGTATCGATCGTCCCGTGACCGCTGATCATGACCACGCAGGCATTCGCGTCGAGTTTGCGGATCCGTGAAAGCACCTCCAAGCCGTCCAGCCCCGACATCTTTACGTCCAGAAACGTGATGTGCGGATGGAAGGACTCGAAAGACTCCAAAGCCTCCGGCCCGTCTTCAGCGGTGGCCACCTCGTGGCCCTCGTATTCGAAGACCTGCCTCAGTGCACCGCGGATCGATTCTTCGTCATCGACAATCAGGATTCGGGGCATGCTTTCACCTTGAAGCAGGCTTTCAACCGTCCCGCACGAGGATCAGGCGATCGCGGAGCACATGGGCCGACCCCACCCCATCAGGAAGGGGAAATGCAAGTGCATCCTCCGGGAGCCCAGCGGTGGCCCTTCTGCCCAAGGCCGTCAAAATCCTGGGGGTCATCCCTTCGGGGAGCGGCACCGGAATGAAGGAGGCACGCACGCCGTGCACGACGAGCGCAACACCATCTTGGTCGAGCGGAGCGAGGGCACCCTCAACGGAGATGGAGACCGTGTCGGGAAGAAAGCCCAGTATCCCATCCAAGGCAGGCAGCCCGGGAAAAGCCACGACCGCGATTCGCGCGGTCAGCGTCACCAACCCATCCTGGAATTCCACCGCCGTAGCCGAAACGCCCCCAGGGACCATCCCGGGCGCCGAATACCGAATCACCGAAGCGACCTCGTTGGCGCTCAGACTGAGTTGATTCCCCCCATCACCACGACGGAAGCGTTCGAAGCGATCGAGCACGGCCTCGGCCAACTCCGGGGACGGTAGAATTTCCACCGTTCCTTCCCCTTGCGCGAATTGGGCGAACCACCGCTCCACCTGTGGGAACACCGCCGGGCCCCACCTCCACCCCGCAAAGGCGGCAGCAAAGAGCAAGCCCATGAGCCACGCCCTTGCCAAGCACCCTTTGAGACAACCCGCTCCGGCCACGGCTCAGCCCTCGAAGGAGGTACTGTGCTGCAGGGTATATCGAGATACCCCATCCTTGGACAGTTGACTGCGCATCAAATCCAGCTTTCGGACTTTTACGTGGCCTTTGTAAGTCAAATTGGCGGCCTTCTCATCCAGCCCACGGAACGCTCCGGCGCCATCCTGCGCATTCGCTTGCCCAAGCGTGAGATGCGGGTGGAACGCCCTCGTCTCACGCTCGAAGCCGCACGCCATAAGAGCCCATTCGACATCCTGCTTCAAACACCGCAGGGCCGGACTCGGTTCGATGCCGACCCAGATCACTTCCGGGCGGCGGATGGTCGGAAAGGCGCCAAAACCCTCCACGTCAAGCTCGAGCTGGGTCGTCGCCGAGGCCACATGAATGAGGGCATCCTGTATACCCTCCATGCGCTCCTCCGGGACCTCGCCCAGAAACTTCAGGGTCACGTGGAAGTGCTCAGGGTCTATCCAACGCACGGGAAGGTTACACTCCCGGAGCACTTTTGAAGCCCGGTAGATTCGGTCGCGCTCCTTTTTGGGGAGGTTCAGGGCTATGAAAAGACGCATAGCCGGAACGCAGAATCCGAGGAGGGGGTCGAGCACATAGCCAAAAACTACCGGCATGGGGCGAAGCTTACAACCGGGTAAGCCGCTTGGACACGCACCACCGACCAGCGCCTATGGTCAGCCTCGGCCCTCCATCCACTCTCCATGAGCCCGGGCTGGGTCGCCGGAGGAAACCTGGTCCTGCTGCCCGATGCCGACGATGCGCTGGGTCGGGTAGGCCAACTCGATGTTCGGCTCGTTCGACACGATGTCGAGAACACCCTCCCAAAGCTCCTGGTCGAAGGCCCTGCGCCGTCGCGGATCCGTGAGAAAGCGCATCGCCAAGCAGATCCCGTGGTCGAGCACCGAGGTGTAAACGGTCGACGTCACCGTGGCGTATGAGATCAACATCCGGCTCGGTCGTTTTCGTAGGAATTCAGCGGCCCTTTGGCTCGTTTCCACGCTCGCGTCGCTCACCATCTCCATCAAGAGCGTCTTGGCCCTCCGCCAATCGCTCTCGAACGTGATCACCACGGGCACCTCATGCCACAAGAACGGGAACTCCGACGTGTAGTTCGCAATCGGGTCAGTCAGGATTTTCGAGTTTGGTATCCGAATCAGCCGTCCCGTGCTCTGGTCGCTGTCGACCCAGTTACCGATCTCCAGGAGATGGAAATGCAATACCGATACGTCCACCACATCGCCGGAATGAGGACCGATCTGGATGCGATCGCCGACTTCGAACGGTGGTTTCGTTATCAAGACCATCCAACCGGCAAAATCGACGAGGAGATCCTTCAGCGCGATCGCGACACCCGCGGAAACCAACCCCAAGAAGGTGCCGACCTGAGACAGGCCATCGACCCAGATACCGATGACAAAAACCGTAGCAAAACCGGTGGTGACGTAGGCGATCGTCTTCCCCCACCGGTACTGCACCACCCGATTTTCCACCGCCCGGGAAACTATCTGCCGGCCGACCCTGCGGATGAGCCACCCACCGAGCATTACCCCGGCCGTGAGCCCGATTTCTCTCCACGGAAGGTGGTCGAACGCTGAAATCCCTTGGAGAAGGCCCGTTCCCTGCGTGAGCGTGTTGGAAAACACGGCCGCAAGAGGAGTGGCAAACAGGAATCCCAGCGTGATCATAGTCCCTTCTTGAGCTGTCGTGGCTGTCGAACGCTGGCGGCCTGTCCAGTATTGGCGGGCTGATGGTGCCTGCCGACCGCCACCCTGCGGGTTTCACTCGTTTCCACTTCGGCGGGAAGAACGACGAAACCACATGATTGAATGCCCTGTTCAAATCAGGTGATCAAGCGTCGTAAATGCAAGGATTTAGAACGACTTTCCTTGTGGAGCCGATAACCCTAGTTGCGTCGTAACGAAGGTCCGTACCCCCTCCAAGGTGCCGGAGATGGGGACGCTGGCCGGCAACCCGAGGAGCTCCCGATCTGATTCGATGAAAGCTATGACCGGTCGTTGGTACCTGACGGCGAGCCTGACTTCGTCAAGTGTTCCTGCATCTCCAGGTAGAGCCACGATTACGTCGGAGGAAAGGACGTTAATATGGTTTCGCGACATGGATTCCGCGCCACCATCACTGTCCAAGGCACGTTGGCCGCTCAAGGGAAGATGCGTCAGGACCGGAATCTCCACCCAGGGGTTGGGATACCCGTCCTTCGGTTTCGGACCCCCGTCCCTCGATTCCTCCAGCGACTCATCGCAGGGAAGAATGCCGATTACCAGCCCGCTGCGGTGCGGCGTTTCATAGAACGACTTGCTGACCGCCGTCATCACACCGGCTCCGCCTCCGGTCAGCAGGTGAACTCCACACTCCGCCAGCCACCGACCCAAGGCCGAGGCACGCTCAACATAGGGTCTACTACCGGATCCCATCACTCCGACGATGGGCAGGCGGGTCACGGGAGGAGGCATGGGACGCAACATTCCACGCCCGCAGCAAGAGGCGCAAGCGTCGCCCCCGGGCAGTTTCCAAGATTCCCGCTTTCCCAGTTTCCGCGGAAACTGGGATCACGCTCGAGTCGCGTTCTCGACCGGCCCGTCGTCGCGAACTACTTGCGTCGCTCGGCCTATACGTAGGATTCAACCGTAAACATACGTATGACGTCTCAACTCCCGCGCTCGTTGGAGCCCATCCGGGGACCACGTGTTCACCCCAACCGAGAGCGATCCAGCAGGCGGTATTGGATGGCCTCACCGACATGATGGGCACGCAGGCGAGGCGCGCCCTCCAGGTCGGCGATGGTCCTTGCAACTTTGAGCACCCGGTCGTGCGCCCGGGCCGAGAGCGCCAAGCGGGTCATGGCCTGCCCAAGAATCCGGGCCGACGCATCGTCCAGGGCGCACCAACGCCGTATCTCTCGCGATCCCATGTGGCTATTGGCCCCTACCTCAGGAACACGGCGAAAGCGTTCGTGCTGCCGCTCACGAGCGGCCCTGACACGGGCCCGAACGGTGGCGCTCGGCTCCGCCGAATCCTCCGCTCTCAGGTCTTCCACCGGGACCGCAGGCACCTCGATATGGAGGTCGATGCGGTCCAACAGGGGGCCGGAGACGCGGGAACGGTACCGGGCCACGGCCGCTGGGTCGCAGGTGCAGCGGTCTCCTTCGGCGCCGTAGAGGCCGCACGGGCACGGGTTCATCGCGGCAGCGAGCATGAATCGTGCGGGATATTGTAGCCTCGAGCGCGCCCGCGAGAGGTTCACGACGCCGTCCTCCATCGGCTGCCGCAGCGCCTCCAGAACGGACCGCCGATACTCCGGAAGCTCATCGAGGAACAGCACGCCATTATGGGCGAGGCTCACCTCGCCGGGTCGCGGAATCGCTCCACCACCGACGAGCCCAGCGTCGCTCGCAGTGTGATGGGGTGCCCGGAACGGACGCTCCGTGACAAGCGTGCCCCCGGCTGGGACCAGCCCGGCCACGGAATGGACCTTGGTGATGTCGATCGACTCGGCCAACGTGAGCGGAGGAAGGATCCCGGGAAGTCGCCGGGCCAGCATCGTCTTTCCGGATCCGGGGGGGCCGATCAACAGGAGGTTGTGGCCCCCGGACGCGGCAATCTCGAGGGCCCGCTTCGCGAACTGTTGCCCACGCACCTCGGACAGATCGGGCTGCCGGGCCGGAGGACGCTCCAGCAGACGGACCGTATCAAGCCGGGTCGGCCTGATCGGGGTCCCCCCTGAGAGATGGGCCAGCACCTCTCCGAGCGTCTCACCACCCAGAACCTCCACCCCCTCTACCGCGGCGGCCTCTCGGGAATTCGCCCTGGGTAGTAGAAGCTTCGACACACCCCGGGCCCGGCATCCGGCGGCGATCGGCAGTGCTCCGCGGATCGGCCTCAGACGTCCATCAAGCCCGAGTTCCCCGACCAGGCAGAGGCCGTCCACATGCTCCTGGGATACGATCCCCAGCGCCACCAGCACCGCCACCGCGATCGGAAGATCGAAGGCGCTTCCCTCTTTGGGCGTATCCGCCGGAGCCAGGTTTACGGTGATCCGCCGGGAAGGGATCCGATGTCCCACGTTGCTGAGGGCGGCGATGACGCGTTCCCGACCCTCTCGAACCGCACCCTGGGGCAGGCCCACGACCACGAACGAAGGGAGCCCTACCGAGATGTTGACCTCCACCGACACCGCGTGGCTCTCGACTCCGGCGACCGAGGCGGAACCGACCTGCGCCAGCATGGACTTCTCCCGTACGGGGCACACGTCCCCGGAGCGGGCACGTCGTCCTTACGCTGACGGAGGCGGCGGGGCGAAACCATGCCGGGGCAGGCCCCAAGTGCGACAGGCGGTTCCAAGCCCGTGCAGGTCTGTCCGCCCCTCGGCTCAACCGAACAGTGGCGGCCTCCGCGTGTGGAAGTCGGTCGCGTCCTGCCAGGCCTTCGCCACCCGAAGGGTCTCTGCATCCGCCCAAAGCTGCCCGACGAAGACCGTACTCACCGGCGTTCCGTCGTCGTTGAAGCCGCTAGGCACCACAACGGCGGGATGCCCGGTCAAGTTCGTCATCAGCAGCTGGTCCGGTGCGCGCGTCGGGGTGATGAACACGTCGATCCCTTCCAACGCCGCCTCGAGCGCGCCCATGAGCATGGTACGGACCCGGTTGGCTTGGATGTATTCCACGGCCGGAATCATCCGGGCGACCCGGAACGAGTTGGGCCATGCTCCGGCGGTCTGCCTGACGAGCAGATCGTCCCGACCGCTCAGCGTCAGCTCGTCGAACGCCGCCGCGGCCTCAGCCCGCAGGATGATCCTCAAAGCGTCGAGCGGATAGTCCGAAGGAAGATCGATCGGCACGGGCGCGACCCCGAGTGAACGGAGCGTCTCCAGCGCCGCCCGGTCGTGCCCGGTCGCGCGCTCCGAATCGAACCCGCGCCGAAAATAACCGATGCGCAGGTCCGACAGTGGCCGCCCGGAATCCCAGTTGAAGGGCGCGTCGCGCGCCGTGGGATCCCGCCCATCGGCCCCGTGGATCGCGTTGAAGACCAATGCGCAGTCCTCCACGCTACGGGCGATGGGACCCAGCTTGTCCATGCTCCAAGAGAGTGCCATGGCGCCCGATCGGCTCACCCTCCCGTAGGTCGGCCGGAGCCCGGTCACCCCACAACGCGTCGACGGCGACAGGATGGACCCGAGCGTCTCACTTCCGATGGCGAAGCCGACCAGCCCGGCGGCGGTGCTCGCGGCCGATCCCGCCGAGGAGCCGCTCGAGCCTTGCTCGAGATTCCACGGATTTCGGGTCCGGCCGCCGTACCAGACGTCCCCCTGCGCGAGGGCACCCAGAGTCAGCTTGGCCACGAGGATGGCGCCCGCCTCTTCGAGGCGCCGCACCACCGTCGCGTCTTCCCCGATGACCTGGTCCTGGTACGGGGTAGCGCCCCAGGTGGTGCGGAAGCCCTCGACCGCCAGCAGATCCTTGGCTCCCCACGGGATCCCGTGCAGCGGACCGCGGTAGGCGCCGTTCGCGATCTCACGATCCGCACGGGCGGCATGCTCCAGCGCTCGATCGCTCATCAGCGTGATCACGGCCTCCAAGGTCGGCCCATGCCGTTCCAGTCGTTCCAGATAGAGCGTCGTGAGCTCCGTCGAGCTCAACTGCCGGCTGCGAATCAGCTCCGAGAGTTGGGTCACTGGCATGAATGCCAAGGTCTCCGGGTCCTCCGGCCGTCGTAACCCGATATGTCGCGTGAACCGGAACGGACGCGTCTCCGAAGGCAGGTCACGTCCCGGAAGAGCCGGATCGAACTGGATCGCCGGGGTCACGTGATTCGAAACCCGTACCGCACGCAGTGCCTCATACGCTTCCAGATTCGAATTCAGGCCTGCGAGCATCGCGTCGCGCTCGGCATCCGTAAAGTCGAGGCCAGCCACCGTCCCCGCGTCCGCGACGGTTTCGGAGGTTATTTCGCCCCGTGCCTGCATCTTCGCCCACAACACCCCCGGAAACACGGTCCCACCCAAACCCAAAGCGGACATATAGGCCATGAATCCACGTCGATCGACGGATTCGATATCTTCGAGGATCTTCATCGGTCCCTCGCAAGCCTTGAGGAAAGAGCGGTGGGCCGGTATGGTGCGCGCGTATAACGCCGCCGCGCAAGCTCGCGCCGGGCGGTTCGACCGTTTCCTGGTCAGAAAAGCGAGTTGGGGGCACTTCATGAAGGTCGCCGTTCTGGGTGAGACACTGGCTGGTGAGCACCGCGTTGCTTTGATTCCCGCAGGCGTATCCAAGGTCGAGAAACTCGGGTGCGAGGTCATCGTGGTGTCGGGCGCCGGCTTTCTGTCCCACTTCTCGGACGAGGAATACCGTGATGCGGGGGCGACCATCGCGCCGGATCTGGGGGCGGCCGTTCAGGGCGCCGGAGTCGTCTTGAAGGTTCAAGCACCCACGCCTGAGGAGATCGAAGCGCTCCCCGAGGGTGTCGTGCTCATTGCGCTCCTCTCGCCGCTCACGCAGCCGGAGTTGATCGGCGAGCTCGGCAGCGCGAAAGTCACGGCCTTCGCTTTGGAGCTCATCCCACGGATCACCCGGGCCCAGAGCATGGACGTCCTCTCGTCGCAAGCCACCGTGGCGGGATACAAGGCCGTGCTCACTGGCGCAAACGAACTCGCCAAATTCCTGCCGATGTTCATGACGGCCGCAGGAACCATCCGCCCGGGGAAAGTTCTGATCCTCGGTGCCGGAGTGGCGGGGCTCCAGGCGATCGCCACCGCGCGGCGTCTGGGGGCCAGGGTGGAGGCTTTCGACGTCCGGCCCGCAGTGAGGGAGCAAATCGAGAGCCTGGGAGCCACCTTTCTGGAGACGGAGGAGGAGGTCACCGGCGAGGGAGAGGGTGGCTATGCCAAGGAGCTCAGTGAGGAGCAACATCGACGGGAGCTCGACCTCATCGCCGCCCACATCGCCGATACCGACCTCGTCATCACCACCGCCCAGATTCCGGGCCGGCCCGCCCCGCGGCTCATCACCGAAGAGATGGTCGACTCCATGCATCCCGGATCGGTGATCGTGGATCTCGCGGCCTCTTCCGGCGGCAACTGTGCCGTTACCCGCGAGGGCGAGACCGTCGTGCGCAACGGCGTCAAAGTGATGGGCCCCACGAACCTACCGGCCGAAATTCCCACGCACGCCAGCCAGATGTTTTCGAAGAACGTCGAGACGCTCCTCAAGGAGCTCGTGACCGAGGGTGAGTTGTCGCTCGACTTCGAGGACGAGATCGTGGCGGGCACCTGCGTGACCCACGCGGGCGAAGTCCTGCATGGGCCGACGAAGGAGAAGCTCGGCTAGGTAGCGGCGCGTCCGTTTTTGCTAATCTCCCCACAGCCCGGTAGCCTGAAGCAGCACCAGAGAGAGCAGGAGGTCCGGGATCCGAATCACATCGCCCCGGAACACATCCAGTTCCGACACCGACCGGAGCCGACCATGACCCGCGCACTCCTCGACCGAGCCCACACGATGTCCCTCCTCACCGCAGCGCTGATGCTGTTACCTGCCGCGCTCACCGCGCAGTACGTCCCGGATAGGGGCGCCTGGGAGGTTCGACGGCCCGCGGAGGTCGGGATGAACGCTTCAGGAGTACAGGCGGCGGTAGACTTCGCTATCGCTCACGAAACCACTGTGCCGCGGGACCAGGAGCGCAGCCAGAATCAGAGCTTCGGCCGCCGCGAGCCGTTCGGTTTCGGTATCGGGCCCTTCAAGGTCCGCGGTGGAGCGGCCGGGGTGATCGTACGGCACGGATATATCGTCGCGGAGTGGGGCGACACGCGTAGCGTGGACATGACCCACAGCGTGGTCAAGTCCTTCCTGACCACCACCGTTGGATTGGCCGTTCAAGACGGGCTCATCGGCTCGATCGACGACCTGGCCCGGGACTACATGGCGCCCGTGGATCTACCTCCGGGGGACGGCGAGCCGGGCATCGAACGTGTGGGTTTCGGCAAACCCGACCTCACGACGCTCTTCAACACGGAGCACAACCGCCAGATCACCTGGAGACACCTTCTCACCCAAAGCTCGGACTGGGAGGGGACTCTTTGGGGTAAGCCGGAATGGGCAGACCGTCCCGATGACGATCCCTCGACCTGGACCACCCGTGCGCGCCGCACGCCGGGCACGGTATTCGAGTACAATGACACTCGTGTGAATCTGCTAGCTCTTTTAACGACAAGCGTTTGGCGCGAACCTCTACCGCAGATTCTTAAGGAGCGGGTCATGGATCCTATCGGCGCCTCGCCCACATGGCGCTGGTACGGTTACGAGAACTCCTGGATCACCCTCGACGGGAGGCAGGTGCAGGCCGTGAGCGGGGGCGGGCATTGGGGTGGGGGCATGTTCATCCATGCGCGGGACCAGGCGCGATTCGGACTTTTCACGCTGCGGAAGGGACGCTGGGGTGATCAGCAACTCCTGGACGAAGAGTGGTTCGACATGGCCGTAACCCCGTCCGCCGCGAACCGGACCTATGGCTTTATGAACTTCTTCCTGAACGTGCCCAATGCGGAGGGCCGAAAGGGTTATCCGAGCGCGCCCAGCACAGCCTACTCGCACCGTGGCAACGGCACCAATTTGATCTACGTGGACCGAGAGAACGATCTGGTGGTGGTGGCACGGTGGATCCCCGGGCGCGACATCGACGAGCTTTTGAGCTTGGTCATCGGCTCGATCCAAGCCACGGCGGAGGACGGTCCCTGACCCGAGGTCCGAGGCCGATCTATGCAGGTCCCGGCAAGGCTTCCGGGCTGGCCTGGCGCATCCGGAGAAGCTGAGTAGGTTCCCCGGCGGTAACCACAGCGGTTTCCCACCGAAACCGACTTCAAGCTGAAATGGAGGCATGCGATGGACGAGATGGTCGTGGGCCTGTACATCTTCGTCCTGGCCGCCCTCACGGGCCGAGAGGTCATCACAAAGGTGCCCCCGACCCTGCATACACCGCTGATGTCGGGCGCCAACGCGATCTCGGGAATCGCCGTCGTCGGAGCGTTGGTGGTCTCTGCGCAGGTCGATTCCGGGATCGCCCAGATCCTGGGAATCACCGCCATCGTGTTGGCGATGATCAATGTGGTCGGTGGATTCCTGGTCACCGATCGCATGCTCGAAATGTTCAAGAAAAACTAGCGGAC
>SMVB01283316.1_pt1 | contig 27114 bp, 19 predicted proteins | sample 2456461 | NCBI WGS metagenome assembly SMVB01 (sample SAMN11095934, study PRJNA526329) | marine sediment metagenome | biome: Marine sediment; feature: Surficial sediment; material: Deep marine sediment; isolation source: Hadal surficial sediment | place: Pacific Ocean | collected 2014-05 | depth...
GCATTAATATTCTCGTCAATAATGCCCAGGAGGTTCCCTTGGGAACCCTGCAGCAGGTGACCGATGACAGCTTCACCGCAGGCTGGGAGTCCGGTCCACTGGCGACATTCCGGCTGATGAAATTGTGTTATCCCCATCTCAAGGGCGATGGCTGCATCATCAATCTGGCCAGTTCAGCGGGTAAGCGCTGGGATATGACTGGCTACGGCTGCTATGCCGCCACCAAGGAAGCCATTCGTTCACTGACACGCGCCGCCGCCTGCGAATGGGGGCCGGATAATATCCGCACCAACGTCATTCTCCCCCATGCCAAGTCACCGGGGCTGCAGTGGTGGATAGAAAACAACCCCGAAGAGGCAGAAGCATTTATCGCCACCATCCCCCAACGCCGTATTGGTGAATGCGAGGAAGATATTGGCCGCTTCGTGGCATCCCTGTGCTGCCCGGACAGCCGTTACGTCAATGGCCAGTCGATTGGCCTGGATGGCGGGCAGGCTTTTCTGGGTTAAGCCTGGACACCGATGCCCAGGCTCAGGGCGTTCAGCCCACCCGCGGGACTCTACTTCACCGCCACATTATCCAGCGCGGTAATGTCGAAGCCCGGTATATGCATCTGCGGGGTTTTGCCGCCATCTACCGGCAAAATCACACCGGTGATAAAGGAGGCCTGGTCTGAAGCCAGGAAACAAATAGCTTCTGCCATTTCCTCAGAGCTACCGTGACGCTGCATGGGAATAGACCCGGCCACCGCATCCTGCACACCCTTGTCTTTGCGCGTGGCCGCTTCCATACCGGGTGTCATGGTTGATCCCGGGGCTACCACGTTCAAGCGCACATTATAGGGAGCCGCTTCCATGGCAGCACAGGCGGTGAACTGATTGACCGCTGCCTTCGAGGCGGAATAGGCACCGGCCGCCATACCCGCGCGCAAGCTGCTGACCGAAGACACATTGATAATCGAACCGGAGCCCTGCTTTTGCATCAGGCGCATGGCCTCCCGGCAGCCGACAAACACGCTATCGACCGAGGCGGTAAAGTTGGAGCGCCAATCCTCGATGCTCATATCCAACACCATGCCACCTTTTACCGAGGGCGCATTGTTGATTAACACATCCAGCCGACCGAACTCCTCAAAGGTTTCATTGATCAAGCGGGCAAAACCTTCCAGGTCATTCACGTCCAGCGCGACGGCCTTACAGGCACCGCCAGACTCCTCAATGCGCGCTACCAATTCATCCAGCTTGGGTTTACGGCGGGCGCAGGCCACGACGGTGGCGCCTTCGGCGGCCAACTGCATCGCACAACTGCGACCAATACCGAGACTGCCGCCGGTAACGATGGCTACTTTTCCTTCAAAACGCTTACTCATAATTATTCCTCGTTAGTGATCTGTTATCGTGCCAGCTGCAGCGTTGCCGAACCCATAACATGGGGCCCCAGGCTGTTTACGCCAGCAAATTCAACACTGACCAATGTCTTGTCATCATCCTTGGCCAGGCTGGTAATTCTGCCCTGCATAACCATGGTCTCGCCCGGCGTATTCGGCGCCATCAGGCGCAGCTTCAGCTTGCGCAGCCGACTGGCAGGGCCGGCCCAGTCCGCCAGATAGCGCGCACACAGACCGCAGCTGGTCAGTATATTCATAAAAATATCCGGCATGGCGGCGGCCTGTGCTGCCGGCACATTGTGATGCACCGGGATAAAGTCCTGGGTGGCAATGGCACCGGCGATAATTAGTTTGTGGGTTATGGGTATGGGTAGCTGCGGCAGTGCATCGCCTTCCGCCAGTGACCCGGCATCGAGATCAACATAATCTGTCTGCCAGCAAGCGCCAGTCTGCGCCTGCTCCGGCTGCGCCTGTTCTGCCTGTGCAGCGGGTGCACTCGGCCCGGTATCAGCCGGACGATACTGGAAATACGTGATCAATGCTTCGGCGAATAATTCGCCCTCCTGGTCCAGATATTCCATGCGATCCGTGAAAAAGTGTCCCTCACCCAGCGCGGTGGTCTTCAGCTCACTGATGTCGACCACGGTCTTGTAGTGGTGAACACGATCGCCTTCTACCAGATAGCGATGAAAGTTGATGTCGTAGCTTACCGCCACATTGGCCGGAAAACCGAGCGCTTCCAGATCCCGCATCACCTGGTAAGGATGCGCCGCTGTGGAGCCGACTGCATACTCGTCGTTGACGTCACGCATGGTCCACATTTGCATCATGGCCGGCGGCGCCACGGCGCCCTGGCCAGCAAATTCAGTTTGCGCCTGGTAGGATTCATCGAGGTACAAGGGGGAGCCATCTCCCATGGCAGAACACCACTGCCACACCTGCACCGCACTGACCGGATTAAAACTGTTGTAGGGCCCGATGCGCTTGCCAAGCAACTCCGTCAGCGCAGCGTTCATGGCGGGTCACCCGGCAGCGCGGCGCTGTTGAACCAGATGGGCGAAGTCCAGGCTCGCTCCTGGATAAGCGGTGAGTAAAAAGGCTGCTCTGCTTCGTCGATACAACATTTTCCATACACATCCCCCTCCGCCCCCAGCTCATGGGCTTGCAGGGTGGCCGCTTCAGCTTGTGCCTCACAGTTTTCAGAGAAGGGATTTACCCCGGCCGCCTGGCACTGCAGGGTACTCCAGCGACAGCTGGGATTTTCCAATACCCGCGCATAGTAAAACGCATTCTCGCCCGGCACCGCCTGTGTGTCTTCCCACACGGTGCACAGGGCCGCAAACCCGGCGCCGCTGGGTGCGCAGGTATTGGGATCAACGCCAGCGCCATTGTTGGCATTGCCGGCCACATCAAATACCTGTTCGTGGGTCTGGCCACTGCTGTCAATCCAACCCTTGATAATCTGCACACGCTGCAGGTCAGTACCTGGATGTGCAGGCACGCCCGCGTCTTTGTGGGCGCTGACCAGCAGCCTCGGCTTTTGTACAGCGCCGATGGCAACCTGCCCACCCATGGCAACCCCTTGCTCATAGGCCGCCGCCACCATATCCGGGTTCTCGCAGAGATCGAGATCAAGTTCAGTACCGCCGAAGAAACGCACCACCGGCCGGGTACCACTGGTGGCATAGGTTTCCTTGCGCCGCAGCGCTTCGAATATCGAGTCGCGGGAATTTTCCTCGGCCCAGACCACGGCGTGGCCGCCAGGTTGGGAGTAGAAGTGGTCCTGTACATTGCGATACTCGGCATCTCTACGGCCGAGATGACCGACAAAGTTATATTCTTCGGTGGCGCCGGGGGTGGCGCTGTGAGTGTCGGTACTGCCGATAAAGCCCATCACAAAGGGATTGAGGCCATTTTTTTGTTCCAGCTCCAGACCGTCCTTGAGCACGTTGCGCACCATATTGCGTCGCGAATATGCCGACAGAGGCACAATGTTGGCCCGGTCTGTGCGCACCTCACCGTGCACCGAGCCCAGCATATTGAGGTTGTCAGCATTGATCTGTTCAAACGTGCAGAGCTCGTCTTCCGTATCCAGCCCCATACCCAACAGTCGGTCAAAGCGGCATTCGGAGCTGCCCTTGTGTTGGGTAATTTCCACCACCGGCTCGAAGAAGCGCCGTTCGGTCGCTTCCAGCTCCGTCAGCGGATCACGAAACATCAAACCGCCGGACAGATTGGGATTGTGGGGAATAGTCATCACATCACAGCCGGTACCCGCTTCGATACACTCTTCGCGTAGGCGACGCCACAGTTCAGGGAAATTATTCTGGCCGGTATCGTAGGTAGACAAGGCGGTGGCCGGTACCTGCGCATTGCGGAAGATCACATTGCGGTGCATGTTGTTCTGGTTGGGGGCGTCGGTGTACTCGTAGCCTACCAGAGTGGTGAATTCACAACTGTCACTGCGGTCGTAGTGATCTTCCGCCGCCTGCTGGATCTTTTTCCAGGTGTCGGTATGCGCGCCATCACAATCCGATAGGGTGCAGACAAAAGAGCGTTCCGGCTCACTGCCCAGGTAGCCGGCCAGGCGGGTAAACCAGTTGGCACCCAGCAGCTGCACCCACAGGTTGTCGGCCCGGATCATGGCGCACATGGGCCAGTAATACCCCGCCTCACCGGGGTCTTGTGAGCAGATGCTGACCTCGCCCAGAAACTCCGCGTGCTCGGTCATGGCGGCAAAGTCCAGCGGGCGGGGGATCTGCGTAACAACCGTCTGCTCACCGGCCGCATTGGGGAGCGTAATGGGCTCGCCACGGGCATAGCTATAGGCGTCCCAGGGATCATTGCGCTGGCTGGAAAGATAGGAATCGTAGGAATAGCTGGAGTGGGCGTGCAGGTCCCCAAACAGCGGCTGCTTCAGGGGCTGAACGTCGCGGCAGGGCTCGCGCTTTTCGGTGCGTTCGAAGGCGCCGCCCAGGGGTGCCAGGGTCAACAGCATGACACCGACAATCACATGAATTCCCCGCATGGCCAGATTCCGTCTATTGGTAGAGCGGCCAGTTTGGCACGCCTGATGCGGGCCAGCCACAACGAAAAAGGTCGCATACGTAGACCTTTGGGTTCAGTCCGGGTGCCGACTTAGCCCGTCGGTTTGAGGCTATCCCGGTAGACTTTGGGGGTAACTCCCATCCAGCCACGAAACGAGCGCACAAAGGAGCTGGGCTCGGTAAACCCCAGCAGCTCGGCCAGGTCATTGATCTTGGTATCTTCGCGACGCAAGTGCTCCAGCGCAATTTCACAGCGTACCTGATCCTTGATGTTCTGGTAGCTGGTTTCCTCCTTGAGCAAGCGTCGTCGCAGGCTGGACTCCGACATATGCAGGTTCCCTGCCATCTGCTCGAAGGAGGGAATACCTTCACTGAAATCAAGTTTTATCAAGGAACGGATAGCCGCCGTGGTACTGCTGGGCCTGCTATTGAGTGCAATAAGTCCGAACACCGCATTATTCAGAAATTCCTCCAGGGAAGCCGGCGTATGCACCAGGCGCCGCTCCAGAATTTCCAGCGGCGCGACAAATTTATTATCAACCGAGTCGAACTGTAACGGGCAGTGGAACACATCCACCAGGCCGTCACGGTAGGCATCGGAGACATGGGGAGCGGCGATTTGCACGCCTTCCAGATCAAAGGAACGACCAATCAACCAGCCACAAAAGCCATACCAGATCAACAGGCCTGAAGCCCGCGCCACTGCTTCGTAGTGCTCGGTGCGATCCCAGTCTTCCGGTGCAAACACACTACCCTCTGCTTCCGTACGCACCTGGTAGTGCAGTTCAAACTGGGCTTCGGTGCGCTCGACCCGCATACGGTAGCCAATGAGCGGATAGGTCAGCTTGTCAAAACGCTGCGCCATGTCCAGGGCCTCACCCAGGGTCTTGCAAGCGATAATGCAATGGCACATCAGTTCGTGGGCCTCGCTACCGATACCCGCCGCCCAGGGTATCGGACGCCTGAGCGTCTCCATCTGCCGCACGGCGTTTTTATACATACGGGAGTAGTCCGAGCCAGGCAGGAGTTGGTCCGACGGCATGGCTTGTAGTTCCTGCTGGCTATAGCCCAGGACCATAGCCATGGCATCAGGATCCAGCCCAATACGCCCCATGTAATCGAGCAAGCGCAAAAATTTGCGAATCGGTATTAGTAGCTCTCTCGGCATTAACCCCCCCTGTCTCACTGAAGTGTACCTCAGCGTACCTGCGGTTGGATATGTAGTGTGGCATGGCTATTTCACTAGTCGTGAAATACCGAGCGGATTAACCGAGCGAACTGCAGGGCCGCGCCGACGAGGTTCAGAACCAGGGCCGCCAGCACAGGTGCGAACTCGCGCCATAAAACCACATTAATGAATTGCAGAGCAATCAGCGAGGAGAACAGGGCAAAGACGATATGGTTGGCGGTTTTGTCAATATCCTGGTGGTGTTTCAGGTTTTCCCGGATTCGCCGATGGGATGCAAACAGGGAATACACCATGTATAGAGCCCACAGCCCACTGACGAGAGCCCAGACATTTCGGGCATTCTGCATACTGCTGTACAACACCAGCGCCAACAGGGCAAAACCGCCGGCGGTGAGGCTGGCCTCCAGCAAAAACCCCAGTCGCAAGCGATCGCCCGGAAGCCAGCCACCTGCGCTGCGGCTGCCGAAGACCACCACCACCCCGGTAAAGCCGGCCAGGGCAACGGCGATCTCCGTCAAACCCACCAACACTTCTGGAAAATCCATTGTCATCAAGGCTGGTCCTGACCGTCAATTACTGCTGATTTTGAGTCTAAACTGACCGCCGCAGAAAGCAATATGGCCCGTGAATGTCAGCACAGCAGTCCGGTTCTGGCCACGCCCGCCAGTGACGAGAATGAAGTCTCAGGCGCCCATCCACGCTGTGAGTCTTGATCTTTCGCGGATTAACCCATCCTGGCTGAAGTGATGAACGCAATAATGGGCCCATGAATCTTCGAACGCCATCTCCATATCACCCGTTACCGAGGTTGTACCTGTTCCGATTTCTGCATAGGTAAACTCGAAACTGCCACTGGAACGTGCCAACGCTATATGGAATGGTTCACCACTAAACTCGTTGATGATCGGTTTACCGCGGCTCTTCATGATACCCGGTATCTCAACCCTTGCCGTTCTGAGTTCCAAGTTCGCCTCGAGACCAATCGGCAGGAACAATGTCTCGAAAAATTTCGAGCAGGTGCCCGCAAATACGCAGAAAATATTGCTCATGGGTTCGCATGCCCTGCCTGAGATAATAGTTTCGAGTGCGCCCCGCTGCGCTTCATCCGCACGTTCATCGATAACAATCTGGCGCTGGCCATTTCCCTCGGCGATTTCGCCAGGCCACTTGTACAGCGCTGCCCAATTCAGACCCGCAAGCGGTGTATCGTTAAAATGGCCTTCAACAATGTTACCGACGAAGGCCGACTGGCAATAGCCATGGGTGCTCGGCAAATTGAATTGGCAACCGCAATTCACAGCGCAATTGCAGTTATCGTAAGTTTCGCTCTTAAAGATCCATTGATTAGCCATCGCGCTGATCCTCCCCTACTCAGGCATCGCACAAGCCTTAACGATAGTTGCCCTTCAGCATAGAAAACTCTACCGATCCACTCTCAAAGTATAGTCGCCAGTTGTTGTTTATGCTGCGGCAGGTAGCTATATGCCACAAGCGGACATTTTGAATCACCCAGTAAGCAGATTAATCAAACGTCTTGTAGACAGTGCCGTATTTTTCGACGACTGCGTTAAATTCTTCCAACGTCATCTTTGTTCGATCCAACCCCAAGCGAAATTGTTCATCCAGCCCCGGACGGTCGACGATAAAAATCATGTACAAAGGATCATCTTCGCTTGAGGTGACCCAGTGTTCGGAACCCACTGGCACAAAGATTGTGTCGCCAACACCAATCTCATGTTCTTCAGTCCCGGCCAGAGACTCCCTTCGGCTGCAATGGCCTGTGAATTCATGCGCCTAGCCATGCGGTGAGTCTTGATCTTTCGCGAATCAACCCATCCTGGTTGTAGTGGTGAACGCAAAATAGCGCCCATGAATCTTCAAACGACATCTCCAGGTCACCCGTCACCGAGGTTGTACCTCGTCCAATTGCCCCGTAGGTAAACTCGAAGCTACCGGTTGGGCGTGCGAGTGCAATGTGGAATGGTTCACCATTAAACTTGTTGATGATTGGTCTACCGGCACTCTTCACGACACCTGGAATATCGACCTTCGCAGTTCTGAGCTCGAGGTCCACATCGAGATTGATCGGCAGGAACAATGTCTCGAAAAACTCAGTGCATAAGGATCCGAAAACGGAGAAATGATTGCTGCTGGGCACGCATGCCTCGCCTGAGATAATCGTTTCGAGAGCAATCCGCTGAGCCTCGTCCGCCCGCTCGTCGATAATGATCTGACGCTTGCCGTTTCCCTCGTCGATCTCGCCAGGGAATATGCACAGCAGCGCCCAATTCAGCCCCGCCAGTGGTGTGTCGTTGAAATGACCTTCAACGACGCTGCCGACGTAGGTGAACTGACAATTTCCGTGTGTCGTGGGCTCGTTGAATTGACACCCGCAGCTCACGGAGCAATTGCAGTTATCGTAAGTTTCGCTCTTAAAGATCCATTGATTAGCCATCTCGCTGATCCTCCCTCAATCCGTCATCTAACCCATGTCTGAAAAGGTATGCTCGGGCATCGACCGATTGAATCCGCAGAGTATAGCCGACCACACTCGTTTTAGACGGGTTCTTCGCCCCTCAGGAAGCTTCCAAGAAAATACACAAAGATCACCGCACTGCTGCAGAATGCCCAAAAAAGATAGGCAGTAGTCACTGCCAACGACGGTTGCCAGAAAACTTCGGTTAAGGTCAATATCAAAAAGACACCTGATACTCCGTAACCGATTATCACAAACCAGCTAATAAAAGGATTCGGGGCCTCAGCTTTCTTTCGGCGCCGAACGTATGTGGGGAGGTAACAAGAAGACAGGACTAATATCGAGATTGTCGAAAACCGCCAGACAAATGGCTCACTATCGGAAAAACTGAAAAGAGCAATTGGAAGTATTGTCAGCACTACATTTAGCAGTCCAGTTTCAATGTAGAAATGAACGAGCAGGATTTGAAACTCGGTAAACTGCCTGCCCAATGTTTGCTGCAAGACAGCCACGATCGTTGAGAAGCCTACAAATCCTATACCCACTTCTGCGATTAGTGGAAGAGCGCCAACGTTTGGCTCCATGACTAACTCCCTTTTTTCTCCGCGGGTATCAGGATAAGGCAGTATAGTATGGAATCAAAAAGCCGTAACAAAAAAACCCGGGACAAGCCCGGGTCAAAGGAGGTGCCAGGAGGGGACCTGGCGATCTAAGCTCAGAAGCGGTAGCTGGCGGTTACACCCAGAGTACGTTCAGGGATCAGGGTCATCTCATTGTAAGCGTCACCAATCGGGCGGCGACTCAGCACACCGTCTTCATCCAGCGCATTCTTCAGGAATACCTGCACGCTCCACTCTTCGGTACGCAGACCAGCATGTATATCAACGTTGGAGAAACCATCACTCTCCAGGCGACCAGCAGCGTCTCCGGGAACCTCTACGTCACCCCGATAGTTCCACATGCCGCTAACAAACGCGTCACTACCCATGATAAGCCCAGGCCAGGTGTACTCAGTCTGCGCAACCACGGTCCACTCGGGCTGCGGGCTGGCCACTTCGCCATCGGCATCACAGGTGTTGAAACGGTTGTCTTCACCGACCGGTGGCTGGCTTGGATCAGTACAGGGAATTTCACCGTCGGTGAACTCCACATTGGTGTAGGTCACACCGGCATAAACCATCCAGGATTCGGTAATCAGCATGCGAAAATCAGCTTCAATACCCTGTTGAACCGCCTCATCGACGTTGACGAAAGGGGCATTGGTAATTTGCTCAACTTCACCAGAGATGGTGTTGTAGGCCTCAAAATTCGCTTGCGCCTGGTAGTCCTCGTAGACGCTGTAGAAGATCGCAGCAGTGTAACGGGCGCGACCGTCGAACAGGTCACCCTTGGCACCAATTTCAATGCTGTCGACGGTTTCACCGCCGTAGGAGTTGAAGTCAGGTGTAAATACGCCAGTGGTGTCGAAGTTTGCTGCACCGGGGCGATAACCACGATCGATGGTGCCATACAGGTTCAGCTCCTCACTGAAGAACTGGCTCAATTTAATCGTACCAGTCCACTCATCTTCGTCGTAATCACTGCCCAGCACACAGGGAGGCGTTTGACCGTCAAAACATTCAAAAGCGTTCGGAATAATGAAAACCGGCTCGGTTATTTCGCCACCAGGCAGCATTTCGGAACCGAACAGGAAGTCACCGCCTTGAATATTCCCCGCATCCTGCTCAAACTTGTTCCAGCGCACACCCAGTGTCAGTTCGGTATCGGGACCCAGTGCGATAGTGTTGTGAGTGAATATTGCAGAGGTGGTGGAATCGATGGGAATATCCAGAGCGAATGGGAACACGCCAGTGCCTACAATGTGTTGGTTGACCAGCACGTCAGTCTGGGAGTAAGCAGTGCCGTAGTAGCCACCGACGGTCCATTCCCAGTTATCAAAGGCAGTGCCAGAAACCCGCAATTCGTGCTGCCACTCGTCCAGACCCTTACCAAAGTCAGTATCCACCGTAATCGTCGCCAAAGGCACGTCTGTGTTGTCCTGATCACCCACGTTGCTCTGGAGGGACTCGATAGTGCCGCTGAACCAGCTCACGTCCACATCACCAATCTGCCAATCAATCTTGGCGGTGATGAAAGTATCTTCCTTGCTGAGCATCTCATCGCGGGCATCGGCTATGGCGATACGGTCATCTGAGTCAATATCAAAGTTGGCCAGGCTGGAATCGATAGTCTCCAAAATACGGTAGGATTCCGAGTTTTTCGTTTCCATATAGTGGTAACCCAGCTTCGCTGAGAAAGTATCCGTCGGCTCCCACAGCAACTTCACGCGAACACCGTCGCGGCTGCGCTCTTCGTCCAGGTTGCGAACCACGTTCTCAGTACCGGTCTCACGCGAATCGGTAAGGACCGCCACGCGCATGGCCAGTGTGTCGGTAACTACAAAGTTCACAGCACCCTGTAGGTTGTAACCTTCGGGATCAACAACGCTGCCCTGAATATACCCGTTAACACCGTCAAAGTTGGGATCAGCTGATTCCATTATCAGGGCACCGGTCGGTGACGGCTGACCATACAGCGTACCCTGCGGGCCTTTCAGGACCTGCACCATGCCCATATCAAAAATGCTGGCCAGGGCAAACGAAGCCTGGGACGCCATATAGAAGTCGTCCATGTAGGTACCAACACGCGCCGGTGCCGATTGCTGCGTGAACGTTCCGACACCACGCAGGCCAACACCCGTGTTGCTGTCGCCTTCGAAGCGAATTTCCATGCCGGTGACGAGCTTGCTCAATTCATCAGCCTGGAAAATAGACATGTCGCTGATCTGGTCACCGCTGATGACAGTAACTGCCACCGGGGCCGAGGTCAGGGATTCTTCTTTCTTCTGGGCGGTCACGATGACCTCTTCCAATATCTGTGCTGAAGCCAGCGCAGGCGCCATGCTCAGTGATATTGCGAGTGCTATAGGTGTGCGTTTCATGTGGCAGATCTCCGTGTAAGCTGTTTTTGTTTTCAGGTACAGTCCCGATAGTCGTATATTAGTCACATCCAGTTTATGGCTGTATGGCACAAACCGCCAGAAACCTTGACTATTGAGTTCGCTTCTTGGCGCGCTTGCGCGGGTTGGTGGCCTGGCGCAGCTCTTCGTAAGAGGCTTCGATACATTCGGCATAAACCTCCGGATCCGGCATCGCGTCGCGACAGCACAGAAATGCCAGCGTGAGGGTGCCCTTGCCCTTCATCACCATGCTGTTAACTGTATGAAACAGGCCCATGCCCGGCGAGATAGGACCGATACCAAAAGAATCTATAATCTGCGCCCCGCACATGTACAACTGCACCGGCGAGCCGGGTACGTTGGTGACGGTGGTGTTCATCAACAGGTTCTTCTCGGCTATGCCTGCCGCTGCCGACGCCTGGGTCAAAAGCGCCTGAATACTGGCCGGCACAGTCTCGGAAAAATCAATCATCATGCGCGCACCCTGGGCCTGCATATAGGCCTTGGCATCCATGGCGTCATCATGAACCTGCTGCAGCCGCTGCAAGGGGTCGTCGATATCGGTATTCAGGCAGGTGGTCATCATGCCCACCAGATTGCCCTCGACATCTTTCTCCGCCTCGCTGCGGACATTAACGGGGCAACCGGTAACCAGCGACTCCTCGGGCAGTTCCCCTTTGGCATCCAGGTATTTACGCAGGGCGCCGCTGACGATGGCCAAGACGGCGTCGTTAATAGTTGCTCCCTTGACTGAATTTTTGATCTGCCGGACCGCCTCGAAATCAAACTTGGTGGCACCGACGACCCGGTGCGGACTGAGCTTGCCATTAAAGCGGGTGCTGGGAATGTCGCCCAGCTCCGTAAAATCACCGGCCTCCAGGCCCTGCTTGACGCGCTTGCGAGAGGCCATCACCTCCCTGCCCATTCTCACTATCTGGCCAGGCTTCTTCAGGTTATTCATATAGGCTTTACCCAACAGCCGGGTATTGGACGGCGGGGTTTCGGCTTCCCACACGGCCGGCAGTGAAGCGGCTGCAGGGATGGGAGTAATATCGTTAAACGCCGAGAAAAATTGCATGCCAGACGCGCCGTCGATGGCCGCGTGATGAACCTTTAAATAGAGGGCAAAGCTGCCCGGCGGAACACCTGCCACCTTGTTCAGGCCCTCGATGACCTAGGCCTCCCATAACGGCCGACCCCGGTCCAGTGGCCGTGCGTGCAAGCGCGCTACCTGGATGCATAACTGTCGCCAATCACCCGGTTGTGGCAGGGCAATATGCCGCACATGAAATTCAAGATCGAAATTAAGGTCATCAACCCAGTAGGGTTGATCAAGATTGAAGGGCACTTCGGCCAGCTTGCGCCGGAAAATCGGCGAGCGATGCAGGCGACTTTCAAACATCGCCAGAATGTCCTTGAATCGCACAACACCATTAGGGCTGGTGGACTGATCATAGATGGAGACACCACCGATCAACATCGGGAAGCCTTCCAACTCCGTGTGCAAAAACATCGCATCCGGTCCGCTCAACTGCTGCATTGTCATTTCCCTACCACCTCGCTCAATTTTGGATCGCGCCATAATAGGGCGCACCGCAGGCTAGCGGTACGACGAAAACCTTCACTTTTATTGCCGGATGGCGCCGCTGGCCTGTGAGCGCTATGGCCTATCATTTCGGCGGCTTTGGTTCTGCTTTTTGACGTCTGGCTCCGCTAGATTAAGGTACTGAGCTTTTCACATTGGAGATTGGGAAATGAATACCGTACAAACGCCGTTTTCGCCGATAGATGAATTACTGGACCTTACCGATAATCCCCGCTATCCGGTCAACGTGCATATTGAGGCCAAGGCCCCGGGCACACTGGATGGAGAGCGCATGCACGCGGCTGTTCACGCCGCACTGGACGTACATCCGCTGGCAAGAGCCAGGAAGATTCCGCCCAAACAGCGCGACAAGGAGCTACATTGGGAAATTACCGAAACCGTGGGCATTGACCCCTTCCTGGTGGTCGAGGCCGGCACCGACAACGAGGTGAGCCGGGTGCGCAACCAGTTGCTGAGTACCCAGGTGCCCCTGCACGAATCGCCTCCGCTACGAGTCTGGCTGGTGCGCTGCGACTCTGGTGACCATTTGATTCTCAACGTCAGTCACGCCGCCGCCGATGGTATCGGCACCCTGCGCTTTCTGCGCTCGGTACTGCGTGCATACAACGGCGAAGTAGACGATACCGGTGCCATAGAACCGCTGCAGGCGCGGGATATCCAGGCGCTCTACAATCCGGCCAGTACCGCGGAGAAAACCAAACAGTTCAAAAGTTTCGCCGCCTCCCTAAAAACCCAGCTGCCCAACCCTACCACGCTAACTGCCGCCTCCAGCGACAAACGAATCGCCTATGGCTGTCACCATCTCACCCTGGAACAGGATGAAGTAGCCGCACTCGATCCCAAGCGCTACATCGACGCCACCTTTAACGACCTGCTGGTGGCAGCCATGCATCGCACCGTAGCAGTGTGGAACGAAAAGCAGGGCGACGAGACTGCGCTGGTTCGTGTACTCAGCCCGGTCAATCTGCGTCCGCGCGAGTGGTGGTTCGAAGTGTTCGGCAATTTTGCCATGTCCTTCGCTACCAATAGTGAAGGGCAGCAGCGGTCGGATCCCGAATCACTGATGCAAGCCGTGCTGGAGCAATCGCAAACAGCCAAGCAGGAGGGCTTTGCAGAATCCATGTTGCTGGGCCTGGGGGTCAACAAACGCCTGCCGGTGTGGATGAAAAACCTGATGTTTCAAAACCCCGGCGAATCCGGCGTTACCAGTACCACCCTGACCAATGCGGGGCGCATCTCTGAGCCATTGTCTTTCGGTGAAGACGGCGACGCGGTGGAGGTTTGGATGTCGCCGCCGGCGGTCATGCCCGAGGGAATGGGGCTGGGCGTCATCAACTATAACGGCAAGCTCCACCTGGCCTTTCGCCACAGCTATGAACTTTTTGATGACGAGGCTGCGGCGGTGTTTGCACAATTATTTCATCAGTCGCTGCTGTGGCTGAGTTGATTTGGCCGATCGCGGACCGCCGAATGAATTCGACGGGGCCGCCCAGGCCCTACAAGCTCGCATTAGCGAGGATCATATCAGCGGCTTTCTCGGCGATCATAACGGTTGCGGCATTGGTGTTGCCTGCCACGATATCGGGCATCACCGATGCGTCTGCGACCCGCAGGCCCTGGCAACCACGCACGCGCAGCTGTGGGTCCACCACGGCCAAGTCGTCGATACCCATCTTGCAGGTACCCACCGGGTGATAACCGGTAGTGGCTTCGCGGCGAATGTGCTCGAGAATGTCGGCATCGGACTGCACCTGTCGCCCGGGGCGAATTTCCTCTCCGCAATGATCAGCTATCGGTGATTGCCCGAAGATCTGGCGAATGCGTTTGAACCCGGCAACGATTGCCTTGCGATCATACTCAGTCGCCAGGTAATTGGCGCGAATGATTGGCAGGTCGGTAGCGTCAGCACTGCGCAGCATGACACTACCGCGACTCTGCGGGCGCACCAGCTGAATCATGGCCGTCGCCGCCGGCTCCCTGTCCATCACCGAGCGATTGCGGGCATCGCGATCACCGCCGACGGGCATGAAGAATAGCTGGATGTCGGGGCGGCTCAAATTGGTATCCGAGCGAAAGAACGCGCCCACATGGGACGAGGGGAAATTGAGCAGGCCGAGCCGATGCCGCAGGTAGCGGTACAGCTGCTGCACCAGCCCCACTGGATTCATCTCATCCCACATGGTGCGCAAGCCGCGTATCTGGTAGGCGGCCATCACGCCCAGGTGATCCTTCAGGTTCTGTCCCACACCTTCCAGCTCAACAACCGGAGCAATATTGTGCTTGCGCAGTAAATCGCCCGGCCCGACGCCAGACAACTGCAACAACTGCGGCGAATTTATCGCCCCGGCGGCGACAATAACCTCGCGCGACGCGAGGTAGTGCCGGGTCTTTCCTTTGCTGGTGATCAACACACCACTGGCACGCTGATCCTCAAAACTGATCCGTTCACAGAGGGCGCCGGTAATGACCTGCAAATTGTCCCGCTTGCGGGCCGGTTTGAGGTAACAATAGGCCGAACTCTGGCGTCTGCCGCCGCTGATAGTGCCCTGGTAGTAAGCCACTCCCTCTTGCTCACCGCTATTGAAGTCGGCGATTTTGTCGAGGCCGGTGGCCTCGCAGGCGGCAATGAAAACATCACTGATTTCGGAGTGCTCGACTTCACTAATGCCCAGGGCATGCCGGGCTGAGTCATCGCCCGCATGTTTTTCCGAGCGCTGGAAGTAGGGCTCAACGCTGTCCCAGTCCCAACCTTCGCAGCCGGCATCGCGCCAGCTGTTAAAATCTTCCCGGTGACCGCGAATATGTACCATGCCATTAATCGAGCTACTGCCGCCCAGCAATTTGCCCCGCGGCCAGTACATATGACGGTTGTCAGTAGCGGCCTCCGGTTCGATGCTGTAACCCCAGTTGAAAGCCTTGTGATAGGAAATCTGGGTCCAACCAATGGGGATATGTACCAGTGGGTTCCAGTCAGATGGCCCGGCCTCGATCAGTAACACACGATGCTTGCCATCGGCGCTCAGGCGATTGGCCAATACGCAGCCCGCCGAGCCGGCGCCCACGATGATGTAGTCATAGCTGTCTTTTGGTTTCATGACCGCATTCTAGTTTGGAGGAAAAAACTGCACAGTGCATTTACCGTCAAATTCGGGGACTAAAGAGTTCATTGGTCTGAAATGTATGGAATGTCGGCCTCTATGGTTGTGTTCACTACCAGAGCGCCTGGCTATGATTCGGCCCATCTAAACAGGATCAATCGCAAGGTATGAGGCTCATGACTTTCACTGCCAACGATGTGCACCGGAAAATTGCAGAAATCACTGCCGCCGACTCGCCCTTCGCCCTGCGCGACTTTGATGTGGACGGTGCAATCGTCAAGGGTTTCAGCAATGCGCCGGCCGATCTGATACAGCTGCTGGAGGCCGGACGCGCCCATGGCGACAAGACCTTCCTGGTCTATGAAGATCAGCGCCTGAGCTTCGACGCGTTCTTCGCCCAGGTCGATATCCTGGCCTCACAACTGCAGGCCGGATACAAGCTCAATAAGGGTGACCGCGTCGCCATTGCCATGCGCAACTCACCCCAGTGGGCCATCGCCTTTGTCGCCGCTGCCCTCTGTGGTGCCGTTATCGTACCCCTCAACAGCTGGGGCAAGACCGAAGAGCTGCGCTACGGCCTCGATGATTGCGGAGCCAGCCTTTTGGTTTGCGATACACAGCGCTTCGCGCTGATCGCAGAGTCGATTGATGAAATAGATATGCAGGTGATTGTTGTCGAGCCGGCCACCCGGCCCAGTGGGGACAGGGTGGCCAGTTTTGAGTCTGTCTTGTCGCGCGGACTGGCAGCTGATTTTCAGCTGGCCCAGGTAGCACCCAATGATGCGGCGGTAATCATTTACACCTCTGGTAGCACCGGCTTCCCCAAGGGGGCTGTGCAACGCCACGTGAGCATTGCCCAGGCGCTGATGAATATGTATTTCCTGGGCATGTTGACCCAGTCCATGGAAGGCCCGCGCGAATTGCGCGGTGGCGCCGAACAGGAAACACCGCTGCTGACGGTACCCCTGTTTCACGGTACCGGTCTGGTGGCTGGATTGTTGATGCCGCTGCAATTGGGCCAGAAAGTCGTAATGATGTACAAGTGGGATACCACCGGCGCCCTCAAGTTGATCGAACAGGAAAAAATTACCGGGCTGACCAGCGTGCCCGCCGTGTTGCAGGACCTGTTTACCCATGCGGATTACGACAAGTACGACACCAGCTCCCTGTTTCGTGTCGGTGCCGCCGGTGCCGCCACCCCCGATGGCCTGCCGGAATTGATTAAATCCAAAATCGACCGGGTCAGTCGCTCGGCCGGCTGGGGCATGACAGAAACCATGTCGGTGGGCTCGACCATGAGCGGGGAAATATACAACTTGAACCCCGCTTCGTCAGGTATTCGCTCACCACTGGTGGAGATGCGCTTCGTCGCGCCCGACGGTGAAATACTGGCCGACGGAGAGATCGGAGAACTGCAGACCCGCGGCATCACCGTGTGTGATGGCTATTGGAATCGGGCGGAAGCCAGTGCCGAGATCATGGATCAGGGCTGGATGAAAACCGGTGACCTGGGGCGTCTGGACGGGGATGGTTTCCTGCACATCACCGGTCGCATCAAGGAAATCGTTATCCGCGGTGGCGAGAACATCTACCCAGGAGAAATCGAAAACGTGGCCTACGGCATGGATCCCATTCAAGAGGTGGTGGTGTTCGGCGTGCCCGATGCCAAAATGGGCGAGGAACTGACCATGGTTGCCTACGCGCGAGCATCGGCAGGGGTGACAGTTGAGGATTTGCGCGCACACCTCGGCGTCACGCTGGCCGGCTACAAGGTGCCGAAGTACATTGAGCTCACCGACCAGCCGTTGCCACAAAATGCCAGCGGCAAATTGTTCAAACGAAAAATCCGGGAAGCCTTTATCGCCGCCATGGACAGTTGAACGCATATGCCTACCAATTGGAACGCATTCGTTCTGTGCTGGAAGGGGCCGCTCCAGCATAGTCACATTCTACTGAACCAAGCTGATTGAGGTCGACATGCACGGGGCACAACACTTCGCTAGTACGATACGTCATGAAACGCTGGTCTCTGGCATCAGTAACACTATATTCAATGGGCTCATCGCCTGGTTGTTGCTCAGGGCTGGCAGCAAGCTGACGCTGACCGGCGAGCACAGCTACGCCATTGACGTCGCGGCTACGGCGTTCATTCTTCCCTTTATCGTCACCCTGATCGTCATTCCGCTCAGTCAGCGCAAGCGCGCCAGCAACAAAGTACCCGCTATTCGTCTGGATTCCAGAAACTGGCTACAGGCTGTGCTGCTGCAATTTCCAGACAAGCTGTGGCTGCGGGCGGTGTGTTTTGGCGTGCTGACCATGTTGATCGTGACGCCAATCACCCTGCTGCCACTGTGGGCACTGGGACTGACAGAATTCACACCCATGGCCTATTCCATATTTAAGGGCGTGTGGGCCGGCTTGATGGCGGCGGCTCTGACCACCCCCATGCTGCTTTTGGCCCTACAGGAGAGCTAGACCAATGAACTATGCACGACTGCTGTCAGCGGGGAAAATCGGCAAGCTCGAACTGAAAAACAGAATTCTCCTGGCCGCCATGGGCACCAATTATGCCGAGCAAGACGGCACCTGCTCAGAGCGCATCCAGGCCTATTACGAGGAACGTGCCCGCGGCGGCACCGGCTTGCTGGTAATGGAAACTGCCGCCGTGGCCTGGCCCGCCGGCTCCACCATGCCCAATACCGTTGGCTTTTCTGAGGATCGTTTTATTCCCGGTCTGAGCCAACTGACCGAGCGCGTCCACCAACACGGTGCCAAAATCGCCGCCCAATTGAATCACGGTGGCAAGATCGCCCAGGAAGACGTGGCCGCGGGCCGGCCGGTGCTGGTGCCATCCATTCCTGGGCCCGGCAGCAGCGACATGTTTGAATTGCTCACCCCCGAGGAGCTCGGCAATTTTGTAAAAGCCGCCGGCCCCGACGGCAAAGGTCCCCGCTACCATGAAATGACCCAGGCCGACATCGATACGCTGGTCGGACAATTTACCAGCGCTGCGCTGCGCGCCCAGCAGGCGAACTTCGACGCGGTAGAGATTCACGCGGGACATGGTTATGTCATTTCCAGTTTTCTGTCCCCGGCCGTTAACAAACGGCAGGACAACTATGGTGGCAGCCCCGAAAACCGGGCCCGCCTGTTGTGCGAGGTTATCCGCGCGGTGCGAGCTGCGGTGGGTACTGGCTTCCCTATACTGGTGCGTTTCGACGCCAAAGAATTTCGAGTCGAGGGCGGTATCGATCTGACCGACTGCTTGGTAACAGCGCGGCTAGCGGAAGAGGCCGGTGCCGATGCATTAGATGTCAGTGCGTATGGCAACATCGCCAAGGGCATCGCCTTTACCGAAGCACCGCTGGTCCATAAACCCGCTGGTTTTATCCCCTTCGCCCGCGCCGTCAAACAGGTGGTTTCCATTCCCGTGATCGCGGTGGGCCGCATTGAGATGGACGTGGCTGAAAAAGGCCTGGCGGCGGGTCACTTCGACTTTGTGGCCATGGGTCGAAAATTACTGGCCGATCCGGATCTGCCCAACAAGTTGGCCGCGGGCCAGGCAAAAACCATTCGCCCCTGTATTTACTGTTATGTCTGTGTCAGCAAAATCTTTATCAATGAGGCTATGTCCTGTGCCGTGAATCCTGCCTGCGGTCGCGAGCATGACCTGAATATAATTCACAGCACGGCGCAACAAAAGCGCGTACTGGTCATCGGTGGCGGCCCCGGCGGACTGGAAGCGGCCAGCGCCGCGGCCGAGCGTGGCTTTGAGGTCAGCTTATGGGAAAGCGAGAAAGACCTGGGCGGTACCGCTCGCGTGGCGGCCCTGCCCTACGAACCCAATGGCCGCCTGGTCAAACACATGACACATCGAGCCAGACAGCTGCCCATAGATATCCAGACCGGCAAAACAGCGACAGTTGAAGACATCAAAGCCCACCAACCGGACGTGGTCATTGTCGCTACCGGAGCCAATCGACACGCCCCGCCGATACCCGGCAAAGACCAGCGCCACGTGTTCGATGGGGCGGAATTGCGCGGCCTGTTATTTGGCACAGACCCCGCTGCGGCACGCAAACTGAGCCTGTTTCAGCGCCTGGTGGTAAAGATGGGCCAGATTAGCCAATTGCTACGCAGCATCGCTGCCCTGCGATTGTTGAGTAAACTGTGGATGCCCCTGTCAAAACGCATCGTCTTGATCGGCGGCGGGCTGGTTGGACTGGAACTGGCAGAATACCTAACCGAGCGCGGTCGGCAGGTGACCGTGCTGGAACCCTCGGGCAACCTCGGCGCCGAATTGAGCATCGTGCGCCGCGCCCGCATCGTCCACGAACTGCGCGAGCATGGTGTTGTTATGCACCGCAATGTCGACATTAAGGAAATCACCGCAACAGCGGTCAACTTTGAAATCGATGGTAATCCCCAGTCGGTCGATATGGACCAGGTCATTATCTCCACGGGTGCCAGGCCGGATACCAGCCTGGCCGATGCCATCAGCAGTGCGGGCATCGAGACGATTGCCGTGGGCGATTGTCACGAGGTCGGTTATATCGAAGGCGCAATACTCGGCGGTCGCACAGCCGCCCTGTCCATACAAGCGTAGGGCCGACAAATTCGGCCAACAAGCTCCGGGGTCAGAGTCGAGACTCTGACCCCCCACGCCGCAACAGGAGAATGGAAATGAGTTTATTAACAGACAAGGTCGCACTGGTCACCGGCGCCGGCATGGGCATTGGCAGGGCCATCGCCCTTGCCTGCGCACGCGAAGGCGCCAAAGTTGTGGTGGCAGATTTCCATGCCGAAACCGGGCAGGAAACAGTACAACTGATTGAAGCCGCCGGCGGCGAAGCGCTGTTTGTCGAGGGCGACGTCAGCAAAGACGCGCAGGTAGAAAACACTGTGGCGGCGGCTGTGGAAAACTTTGGCCGGCTCGATGTGGCTTGTAACAGCGCCGCCGTCAGTCGCGGCTCCGGCCCCATACACGAATACAGCCGTGAAATATTCGACCAGACCCTGGAGATGTGCCTCACCAATACCTGGCTGTGCATGAAGTACGAAATTACCTCCATGCTGGAAAGCGGCGGTGGTGCCATTGTGAATATTTCTTCCAATGCCTCCTTGCGTGGCCAGGCCTACAACACCGCCTATGCCGCCGCCAAGAGTGGCGTCAATATACTCACCAAAAGTTCCGCGGCGGAATACGGCGACCAGGGCATTCGCATCAATGCGGTCTCGCCGGGCGTCATTCGCACACCGGGACTGGAGCAGTATTTTGTCGACCAGCCAGAAATGAAAGAGGGCCTGGAGCGAGCAGCGGTTATGAATCGCCTGGGTGAGCCCGAAGAAATTGCCGAAGCGGTGGTGTTCCTGTTATCCGAGCGAGCTTCATTTATCACCGGACAGTTATTATCAGTCGATGGCGGTGGCGCCGTGCGTTAGCATGTACCTCATGGTAAGTAACATCAGACATCCATGAGGTAACTATGACAGCGCAACAGGTACAAACGGTAACAGGCCCCATCAGCACCGATGCGTTGGGGGTAACCCTGATGCACGAACACCTGCTAATCGGCTACCCCGGCGCCGAGGCAGACACCTTGCGCCCCGGCCCCAATCGTAAGGAAATGGTGGATATCTGTGTCGACAAGGTGCGCTCCATGCAGGAACTGGGCATCGCGTCCATGCTGGACCCCTGCCCCAATGACCTGGGCCGTGACGTAACGCTGGCCGCCGAAGTTGCCCAGATCACCGGTTTCAATATTATCTGTGCCACCGGCCTGTACAAGCAGGACGAGGGCGGCGCTCCCTATTGGCACTTTCAGCGCAGCCTGGGCCGCGGCGTGGAGCGCATGAGCGAATTGTTTATCCACGAACTCACCAACGGCATTGGCGATACCGGCATCAAGGCGGGCATTATCAAGGTCGCCACCGGCGAGGGCACCATTACCGATTATGAATATGAAGTCATGGAAGCAGCAGCCATCGCCGCTGTTGAAACCGGCGCACCGATTACCACCCACACCGACCAGGGCACCATGGGCGAGGAGCAGCAACAATTCCTCACCGACAAGGGCGTGTTGGCCCACAAAATTATTATTGGTCACAGCTGCGGTTCAGCCAACCATGAGTACCATATGAACATGCTCAACAAGGGCTCTTACCTGGGCTTTGATCGCTTCGGGCTGGATGTGCTGGTACCGGATGCACAACGTGTTGAAGCGCTGATTGCACTTCTCAAGCAGCAACAGGAGCGCCAGATTGTGGTGTCGCACGATTCTGTCTGGTGTACCCGCGGCGAACCCTTCCCCATCGAGATGATTGAAGCAATGGACCCGGACACTTTGTTCAATCCTACCCACTTTCATCGCAACATCATTCCGCAACTACTGGCAGCCGGCGTCACCCAGCAGCAGATTGATATGATGTTAATTGAAAATCCACGACGCTTTTTCAGCGGCGAGCCGCTGACTTAGTTACAGTTGCTGCTTCAGGGATGCACACCGGTGGCGCGCAGCGAAAACTCTATATCAACCGGGTCAGTGGTGAATGTCGTGATCACCAAAAGTACCCCGGTATTGCTGTTGGGGTCATACGTGCACAGGCCAGGCCCAAGACTATTGCCTTCGGCGGTGATGACCGCCCGGCGAACTGGCGCTCCACTTGCATCGCGCGCAACGCGAGCCTGGCTGATGTCAGCCACGGCCAACACGACACATCCCTGGTGTTCGGGGTCTTCTCCGAATAACTTTGGCGTGACGGTCAGCAGCACGGTGCCATCGCGGCTCACCGAGAGATCTGGCTGGGTCACCACGTTACCGCCCAGACCGGCAAAATCCGCTGCATTGAGCAGATTACCGACAAACGCGTAGCTGCTACCCTCATCACGCAGCAGAACCAGGCGTTCCAGGTCGGGCCGTCGCCCGCTGCCGTCCACGACCAGGCAATGGGTGGCGAGGTAGAGCACGCCCTCGTGGGTAAACAGCGCCGGTTCCGTGTGCAGGGTGCAATTACCGATTTCGGGAATACCGTCAAAGCGCAACGCGGCATCAAAGGCAGCTGTGGTGCTCGTGGTACGAGCCCAGGCCTGCTGACTGTCGCCCGCCTGCTGCGGCGTAGCTGCCAGGCTGCGATTGTACTGAAACTCATAGCGCTCTTCTTTACCGGTCGGATTAAAGTACTGCAGCCATAAGGTTTGCCACTGCCCATCAGGCTGCAACGCAAGTGTTGGCACCTCATGGATCAGCCAACCCTGCTGAGCGTTGAACGAATGATTAACCAGCTCTGCGGTGTTGATCGCACGCACGAATTCAAAGCTGCTGCCATTATCCAGGCTGCGTGCAAGGTGTGTGCGTACCAGCAGGTCGGGCTCCGGTGGCGGACCCTGCACCACGGTGACAACATCCAGCCAGGAATACGCCAGCCACAGGATGCCCGACTGCGGATCGAACTCAAGGCTTGGGTCTCCATAGCCGCGAAAGGCCTGCGGCAGGTTGTTAGACGTGGCAAAGGGATCACCAGTAATGAGAACTTCCGGACAGCTGGAGTCTTTGTTGCATCGAAAAATAATGGGCTCGGGCTCATCGCCATTATTTGCCAACGTAGCCGCGAGTTCATCGATCGATGTATACAGCGCAGTAAACTCGGAGAAATCAGCAGTGACATCCTCAAGCACATCCCGCAGTGTGTCGACGATTGCCAAGGTATAGTTGGCGCCGCTGGCTTGCAGGGCGCTGGACACATAGTTAGCGACTGTGATCTTGTTGATAATAGAGGCATGGTCATCTGAGCCGATAGCGGCACCGTTGACGATATCCAGCGCTATGGCCCCCAGAGTCCGCTCACCTGCCGCCAGGCTAGTAACGTAAAACTCCAAGCCCTCGGCGTCGGCCTGCCGGCCGAATACACTGAGGAAGATCTGGTTGACCAATTGGTTATTGTCGAGGCTGCCAAAGCGGTCGACAAACTCGTCGGAGTTACCAAACTCATTAATGATATCAGCCAGGTCACCATTAGCAGCCGAGAGGCGATTTTCCCAAAAGGTCAGCCCCGCCGCGTCACCGGGACGACCATAGTAGGCCACATACATCTGCTGCACCTGGTCGTGTAAGGACAAAATGGATTGCGCGAACGCGGGTAACGGCAAGAGCATCATCACGATTAATGAACAGAGATAATTTGAGCGCAGGCTCGCAAACAATCTTGTGCGTGAAGAGTTCATATGTCGAAATGTACTTGAAAACCGTGATGGTTAACAGATACCACGATGCAAGAGGCGTAAAAGCGCACCTTACTTCGCATCTGGCTGCTTCTAGCGCAGCGTATGCTATGTGCCAGTCTGGTGATCTGCAGGTCCACACAAATCAGCCTATCCTGATGCACGCTTTGAAGGAGAAGCGAGCCTAGATGTGTGCTTTTCTGGGCTCGTGATACCGATTCATAGCGTGCCTGTTGTGCTCACTGCGGATAACCCCGGAAAAGTGTGCATGACGCGGTATTCGTAGCTCGAGATCTCGCCTCATCCGATTTCATAGTGCGAGGAAGCTCTACTTGCGACCTCCATTACTTACCGGGGGGATTACCGTTGGACTCGACCCCACTTTATACGGGACTCACTCTATGCGCCGAACGAAGGCATCGCTAATTTATAGAAGGACGAAAAACTTGCGAGCCATTCAGTTATTACTTGGACATACAAAGCTCGAGAGTACCGTTCGATACTTGGGCATTGATGTTGAGGACGCTCTTGAGTTGGCGGAGAAGAACGCAGTGCACGCTCTTGGCCGGAATGCAAAACCGCCCATGCACGCTTTTGTGCCAAGGCGCGAAACGTAAATTTGTCCTGCAGATAAGTACGTGTTGTTACAGTCCCGTATGTCGAAAAGCAGCGCCACCACGATCCCTTCTGAGTCGTTTTTGCTCTCAAGCCACATTGCCCGACAAATCAGCTACCCAGGTATGCGGCCGTTCTCGCTTTGCACAAGCTCGCGAAATCTGATTGACTGTAAGTACCTGATTAAATGGAAGACACTAGAGCCACGCAAATACTTACTGCAACATACCGAGAACAATTGTTATACGGGCGCGCCCGTGTATGTAGCTGTCGTGCAATCAAAATCTCATCACTAATGAATAGCCCATTCCTGGTATCTATATGAAATTATTAGTACGCAACTTAGATCGTTCAACAACAGAGGAAGAGTTGAACGATTTATTTCGAGCATTCGGCAAAGTTCAATCTTGCAGTTTAGTCATTGATCAAGTTAGTGGTGAATCTAAAGGCTTTGGCTTTGTTGAAATGCCAAGGGCTGGAGAGGCTAAAATCGCAACGAAGAACCTCAACGGCAAGACAGTCGGAAGCAATAAAATTCGAGTTAAGAAGGCTGAAGAAAAAAGTGCATAACAAGGCAGCAAGCCCTAACCGTAGGCCTTGGCGGGCAACCAGGTTACCAGGGGCTCCCAGTTGAATATGATCAACAGGCCTATCAACTGGATAATGATAAAGGGTACCACGCCTCTGTAGATGGTACCCACGCTGATTCCCTCGGGCGCTACGCCACGCAGGTAGAAGATGGCAAAACCCACCGGTGGTGTCAGAAAGCTGGTCTGCAGGCAAACCGCAAACAACACCGTGAACCAGACAGGATCAAAACCCAGGTCAACCACCACCGGCGATACCAACGGCAACACGATGAGAGTGAGCTCGATCCAGTCCAGGAAAAAGCCCAGCAAGAATGTAGCAAACAATATACAGATAATGATGCCGCTACCCTCAAAGGGTAATGCCAGCAGCGCCCGTGAAATCAGCTCATCACCACCCAGGCCGCGCAACACCAGTGAAAAGGCCGTCGCACCCAAGAGCACCGCGAAAATAAACGCCGTGGTGCGGGTGGTTTCTTCCAGCACATCTTTGATTACAGGCAAGCTCAGTGCACCGTTTACCCAGGTCAAAAACAGGGCGCCGGCCGCGCCCACGCCAGCCGCTTCGGTAGGTGTTGCCACACCAAAAAAGATGCTGCCCAACACAGCCAGGATAAGAAAAGCCGCCGGCACAATGGCCTTAACCAGATCCACAACCGCAGCGAGATCTATGGGCTCACCGCGAGCCGCGGGTACGCGATGAGGCTGCAACCAACCCACCCCCAACAAATACAAAATATACAATCCACCCAACAGCGCGCCGGGCAGCAAGGCTCCCATAAACAAGTCACCCACACTCATGGACATGCGATCGGCCATCAGTACCAGCATGATGCTCGGTGGTATCAAAATTCCCAGGGTGCCAACCGCACACACTGTACCGGCGGCCAATTCCTTGTCGTAACCGTTTTCCAACATCACCGGCAAACCCAGTAAGGCAAGCAACACCACCGAGGCGCCAATAATGCCCGTAGTGGCCGCCAACAAAATGCCAATAACGGTAACGGTGATTGCCAGCCCGCCGCGTACCGGACCCAGCAGGCGTGCCACGCTGAGCAGCAGGTTGCGGGCGATGCCAGAGCGGTCTAACAACAACCCCATGAGGATAAACATGGGCAGCGCCACCATCACCCAGTTTTCCATCACGTTCCACATACGGTCGACAGTCAGTGAGGTGTATGCCCAATCGACGCCGGTGGCAAAACCCAGGTCTATTTCCAGCACAATGGCCAGAGCGGTGAAGAACACCGACAGGCCACCGAGAATCCAGGCGATGGGAAAACCGGTAAACACCAACGCGATAAAACTGAGAAACATGCACAGGGCCAGGCCTTCACTGGGGCTCATGAGCGTTCCCCAAACAGGAATAACCACACCCGGCTGAGGCGCGACAATGCCGCCATCATGAGCAATAAAAAGCCCAACGGTAGCGCAGCCTTAATCAGCCAACGGTAAGGCAGCCCCCCCGGCGCCTGGGAAACTTCGGATAACTGCCAGCTCTGTTGCACAAAGGGCACGCTGAACCTGACGATCAAAAACAGAAATGGCAATAGCGCCAGAATAATGCCGTAGAGCTCCAGCCACGCACGCAAGCGTACCGGCAGGCGCTCAGATAGAACATCCACGCGAATATGCGCATCGGCCTGGTAGGCATAGGATAAACCCAGCAGGAAGCCCACCGAGTATATGTGCCACTGGATTTCCTCAAATTCGATACGGCCCTGGTCAAAGACGTAACGCATAAACACATTGCCGACGATGATGACCAACAACAGTAACCACAACCAGGACGCCCCCTGGCCAATCGCCGCTATCACTGGATCGATGCGGCGTGACAGTGCCGTTTCTGGCAGATTGGGAATAGCCACTAAAAATCGCGCGGCAAGTAGGCCA
>SMVB01357118.1_pt1 | contig 27107 bp, 21 predicted proteins | sample 2456461 | NCBI WGS metagenome assembly SMVB01 (sample SAMN11095934, study PRJNA526329) | marine sediment metagenome | biome: Marine sediment; feature: Surficial sediment; material: Deep marine sediment; isolation source: Hadal surficial sediment | place: Pacific Ocean | collected 2014-05 | depth...
TTAGCAGGTAATTACCGAAAGGATCATTACTCAAATAAAGATCTAAGAATCCATTGTTGTCATAATCGCCGACAGCAATACCCATCATAAATCCACTCAAATCAGAATTCGACTGCTCGCTTACGTCCTCAAATGTTCCATCTCCATTGTTCTCAAATAAAGTATTTCCTGTAAAGTGATCGTTGGCAATATAAATATCCTGCCAGCCGTCATTATTATAATCGAAAAAAACAACAGCTAATGGAAGTTTATAATACCCGGTTGTTCCAATAGTGTCAGCCACACTGGCAGATTTAGTAACATCGGTAAATGTTCCATCACCATTATTCATATAAAGATAATTTTGTTCGAATTCACTGTAATTAGTAACATACAGATCAATCCAACCATCATTATTATAATCACCCCAGCAAGCTGCATTACAACTTCCAGGTAAATCAGTTAACCCTGCCTGAAGAGTAACATCTTCCAAAAAGCCCCAGCCATCATTGCGGTATAAGCGGGAATAACTACTTGCAAAGTCTACTGCTGTGAAAAGATCTTTATCACCGTCATTGTCATAATCGCTCCACAGCAAATTCATTGTTCGGGAAGAATCTACCAATCCTAAATCGTTTGTTACATCTGTAAACCAAGTTTCGTCATTTCTATAAATAAACATTGGTAACCCTTCAATACTGCTGAAGGATAAGTCATCTTGACCGTCGCCATTAAAATCACAAAAACTTACACTTCCCCGAATGAAAGAAATCGGATGATTTATACCTATTAAACCGGCAACATCGGAGAAGGTAATTTGCTGTGCCGGCATAAGAAACGAAACAATTAAAAAGAATAAAAGAGAAAATGCAGAAAAATATTTCATAGGTGCTCCTGAAAAACTTTATAAATTAATTTAGTATTTATTACAAATGATGAATCTTTTATTACTGTGGAAATATTCGCATTTTTCAACATTTAAGAGATAACAATATTTTTGATTAGTTTATACACTCAAAATATTAATTAAAGTTAGGATTAATAATCCTCTTTTTCAAGGATTCCTAAATTTAAGATTAAAAAAAGCCGACCCTTAACAAGAGCCGGCTTTTACAAAACTAAACCAACTATAATTTACTTGGTTAAGATCATTTTCTTAACTGATGTAAAGTTAGTTCCATCAACTCCGATTGCATTTATTCTATAGAAGTAAACACCACTATTGAAGTTTGATGCATTGAAGTCGATTTCGTGTGAACCTGCTGGCAGGTTACCACTGATTAGATTAGCAACTTCCTGTCCTAATACATCAAATATTATTAAATTTAGTTTTGAATAAATTGCCATGCTAAAGTTAATTATTTTTTCAATTTTTCGTTTTTTGCTATCGATTCTTTTTCTGTTTTTAGTTTATATCTCTTCAATTTTTGTTTTATAACTTTATCCGATATTGCAATTATTTGTAAAGCCAGCAGAGCAGCATTTTTTGCACCATCTATAGAAACTGTTGCAACGGGTACACCTGAAGGCATTTGAACAATTGATAACAGTGAATCCATACCGTTAAGAGCTTTACTCTTAATGGGTACACCAATTATCGGAAGAATAGTATGCGCAGCAGTAACGCCCGGCAAATGTGCTGCACCACCGGCAGCAGCGATAATTACTTTCAGTCCCCGTTTCTCAGCAGTAGCTGCATACTCCGTATGTTGTTTAGGCGTACGGTGAGCAGAGAGAATTTTTACCTCATATTTCAGGTTAAAGTTATCTAACACTTCGAATGCTTTTCCCATTACGGTTAGATCTGAATCACTGCCCATTATAATTCCAACAACAGGTTTCTCTGCCATATTTTTCCCTTATAGTTAATTTACAATTATCTATTTACAATTATCTCCAATCTTCTACAAATATATTTTCACCATCACACCATAATAATGCAGCACCTGATTCATCTGTTCTTAATATATTTACACTGTTTTTATGGAATTTTGAAATCACATTTTCTGCCGGATGACCAAATTTATTTTTAATGCCTGCACTAATTAACGCATATTGCGGAGACGTATATTTTAAAAATTCATCAGTCGTGCTTGTCTTGCTTCCGTGATGGGCTACTTTTAATACATCGATATCCAGAAAAGTTTCAAAATCATTAATTAGTATTTTTTCTGCTCTTTTTTCAACATCACCAGTGAATAGAAAAGACTTATTCCCATACACTAGTTTCAAAACTCCACTGTTATTGTTTGAAGATAAATTATAGAATTCTGTTTCATCTTTATCAGTGAGAATAAATAACCTGCAATTGCCAATCTTGAGAGATTGATAATCATAATAGTTAATCGGTACTTTCTGCTTTTTAAGGAATTTTTCAAATTTTACGTCCTTGCTAAGTGATGTATCTATTGCAGGTTTGTATATTTTTTTAATTTTACCATTTTGGATGAGTGAAACGAACCCTCCGTAATGGTCCAGATCAAGGTGCGACACAAAACCGTAATCTATTTTATCAATGTCAAGGTAATCGAGCAAAGGCAAAATCACTCTTTCACCGTAATCAAAGTAGAATGTTGCCTGTCCTGCATCGATCAAAGCAATTGTATTATCCGGAAACTTAATTAAGATCGCATCGCCTTGCCCAACATCTATCATAAGTATACTGAAAACATGATCCGGCAAAAGTTTTTTATCATCTAATGAAGAAAGAAGATAAATATTTAGAATAACGAATGTTATCACAATCGAAAATGCTAACTTCGATTTCACCTTTCCTATAAAATAAAGAAAGAATATCAGAAAGAGATAAAAAATAAATGTATCATATATCGAATACCCATGTATATTTATATGAGAATAACCGAGTTGACCGGTAAAATTAATAAACCCTAACAATAGGTTTGTTATAGCATCATTCGTTGCTGCATAGTAAATTGCTAACGACGGAAAAACTGCTTGAGTTATTAATGTTACTACGGATAGTGATATTATAATACCAATTGCTGGAATTACTATAAGATTTGCAAACAACGCAATAACAGATAATTTACCAAAATATAACAATGTGAATGGAAGCGTACCTATTTGTGCAGCAAAAGATACTGCGCTAAAAAGTAAAATATATCTTATTAGTTTAGATTTAATTCTAAGTTTATTTATTGCGTTAGATATTAATGGATATATTACTCCTATCGACAGAACAGCAGAGAATGAAAGCTGAAATCCCGGCGAATAGATTTCATTAGGATTAAGGATCAGAATTATAAGTGCAGCAATAGCCAGCGAATTAAAAATGTTTGTTGTGCGATTTGTAGAAAATGCTATTATTATAACAAGAGCCATAACCGTTGCTCGAAAAACTGAAGGCGGAATTCCGGTTAACAACATAAAACTTAATAATCCCACCATAGTTGAAACCGATCGGAAGTAAATATTGAACCTGCCAAACATAATTATAAATATAAATGCTATAAATCCTACGTGTAATCCGGATACAGCAAGCACGTGAACAACTCCTGAATTTATAAATTGCGTTTTTGTTTCCTGATCAATTTCTCTTCGGTCTGCCAGAAGTAATCCCCTTAATAATGATGCGGTTTTATTACTGTGTAATGAAATTATCTGTTCGTTTATAATTTTTCTTATCTGGAAGATGCTATTTTTTAAAAAGTTCGGTTCATCTGCAACAATTTTTATATCACTAAATTTCTTAATTGTAAGTAAACCTGTAATTCCCTTGGATTTCAGGTAAGAGTTATAATCAAATTCGCCCGGGTTTCTCCTCCCTTTTCCTTTAGTGTATGTTCCTCTCACCTCAATAACAAATCCTGGTTTCATTGTATTATAAAATTCATTTCGTCCTTTTTTGCTACCTCGCAATTTGCAAAGGAATGTTATATCATCATTAATGTTTAGATTCTTAGTAATAAAATTTTTAGCATCAAGATGGAACAGAATTTCATTTTTCCTAATCAGTTCTATTGTATTTATTGTGCCGGATACTGCCACATCCTTTTCTTTATACAAAGAGGATACCTCAGGATTGAATTGCATCTGGTTAAAACGTGATGTTAAATTTCCGAGGGATGATATAAGTATTAGAGATAATACCGATAGTATAATCTTAATCTTATTGAAAAACCCACCGAATCTCGAACTAAGAAGAAGTGCAAAAAGAATAAGGGTTAAGATCAGAAGCATTAATATACTTACCTTAAACACCGGCTGAAGAAGGATTCCAATTATAAATGCGATTGTAAATATTATGATAGGGTGGTCTTTCATAAGTTTATACTTGTCCGCTTCTGGCAGAATTTATTTTAATCATTTGGAACTAGTCCCTATTCAACGGGACTCGTTTTATCTGCAATATTTTATTATTGCCGGTTTAATATCCATTATACTTTTTACTGTGGTAAATAATTCTTCTGCATACTTTCCCGCTGTTATAGTTAAAGAAGGGTTCCTGGTATGCATTTTTATAGAAAGGTCTTCAAAGTTTCCGTGATCCGAACAGACAACTATTGTTAATTTTCTATCGTCAAATTCTGTAAGGATTGTAAAAAGAAAAAGATCGAGTGTATTGAATATGTTACTAAACTCATCTTTAATTCTGAGATGACCTAAATGATCCAATAAATAATATTCATATAAAGTAAATTTATAATTGCCGGCTAATTTGAGTAATCTTCGTGCAGCAGTTTGCGGTTTTATCAGGGGTAAATTGAATCCAAATCTATTATTCCATCTATCATTTGTAATTTCTGCAGTTAAAGAATTACCTCGCCTAACATCCGAAATTTTGTTAAATTTATAATTGTTTAATCTGCAGCAGGAAGCAGTAACTCCTAATCTTGTTCCACCAGATTTTAAATAATCAATGAAAACTTTAGGGTACGCATTGGCAAAATATTGTCCGTTCCTTTTATTTGAGTAATGAGTAAGAATATGTTTTTCTTTAATTATTGGAATCGTTGTAGAATATGGAAACGGGCCATGATGCTTTCCAATTTGTTTGGCTGCGTTAAAACCGCAAAACAAGGATGCCTGCCCTGTGCCACTCTGTGGTAATCCATTAATTCCTAAACAGGCATCTGTTGGGAAGAGATATTTTTTATCGCCAACTAAAAATAGATTTTCTAATGAAGGAATTGCACCGAACAAAGTTGTAAATGAGTTGAATCTATATTTAAAGAAAGGATTGAATTTTAAATCTTTCTTCCCTATCCCAACTCCATCAAGAAAGATCATTAATACTGAATTCAAAAGGATTGTCCTTCAATTAATTAATATCGATTAAAAATTAATAATTTATAAAATTATTTCTTCGATTCCACAATAATTGTAACCGGACCTGCATTAATAAGTTCTACATCCATCATAGCGCCGAATATACCGGTTTTAATTTTGTTATCACCCAAATTGTATATTATTCTTTCAATAAATTCTTCGTAGAGCGGAATTGCTTCATCTGGTTTTGCTGCTTCAATAAAACTTGGTCTGTTGCCTTTAGCCGTTTCCCCATATAATGTGAATTGAGAAATTATTAGTACTTCTCCTTTTATATCCTGAACTGAAATATTCATTTTATTTTCACTATCCGCAAAAATCCTCAATCGACAGCATTTATCGGCAACAAAATTCACATCATCGGTAGTATCACCGGATTTAATTCCAAGCAATATCAAAAGACCCTTGTTTATCTTTGCAGAATATATTTCACCAGGTATTTTTACGGATGCACTGCTAACCCTTTGGATAATGGCTCTCAAGATATAACTCCTGATATAACCCGATCAATATTTTGATAATCTTTAAATACATTAATTTCTTTATAATCATTTTTCATTAAAAGCTCATTTATTTTTTTTGATTGTCCCTGTCCCATTTCAAAGAAAAGTTTTCCACCACTTTTCAATATTCCTGATGCAAGAGTGATAATTTTTTCAAAATATTTATAACCATCAGAAAAATCTGTAACAGCAATCCTCGGTTCAAAATTTTTAATTTCATTTTGAACATTTAAATAATCATTTTGAGAAACATACGGAGGATTTGAAACTATAATGTCGTAATTCGAAAAATTGTTTACATTAAATTTTAGAATATCACCATTCAGAAAATTAACTCTGTCATTCAATTTATATTTTTCTAAATTTTCGTTCGCGATCATTATTGCATCCTCACTTATTTCCATTCCGGTTACATGTACGTTTGGTAAGTTTTCAGCCAGGGCAATACTAATGTTTCCACAGCCGCTTCCAATATCTAATATAAATAATTCATCTTCTTTTTTTAGCGAGTCAATAATTACTTCCACAAGAATTTCTGTCTCAGGACGTGGTATAAGAACAGCAGGTGTTACCTTTAGCTCTAATGCATAGAACTCAACCGAGCCTGTTATATATTGAATGGGTTCATAATTGCTTCTTCTTTTCAAAAACTCTCTATAAATATTAAGTTCGCTATCTCTTAAGGGTCTGTCATACATCAAGTATAATTCTAGTCTTTTGCAATTTAGAATATTTGCAAGCAATATCTCGGCATTTGCACGCGGAGATTCAATACCTTTTTTATCAAGGAATTCAGCTGCTTTAGTAATCACTTCTAATATTGTTAGCATAAAATAAATAGAAAAATATAATAACGGAGATGCAATTTATGGATTGTGATTATTAATCTACAAGAAACCTGTAAATTATATAGCCAAAATTTATCTGTAGTGCTACAAAAGTAACCGCACTTATCGTATCTAACCTGTTTGTTTGCTCGAGTAAAGCTGGATCTCCCGTTATCTTATATTCGGCAAATTTATTATCGGCTTTTAATTTTAAGTAAGCAGTCGCTGTACCCAATGCAACCATAGTACCTAACAATACTTTAAAAAGTGTTTTATCAAAAAAAATACCATCATCATATTCGCCTATGAAATTGAGTTTAACAGGATCATTAATTTCAAAATCAGAATAGTTAATTTTCTTACTTTCAAAACCATTTTTTACCAAGCGGAGGTTTTTCAATTCCATTGGAATTAAGAGCGGTGTATATCCTATGAGGCTATCATTGCTGAACACATAAACATCTTGCGGTTCGGTGTTCAGCAGCACTTTATCATTAAAGTTGTATTGAAGTGATATATCATTACAACTAGTTATATTTAGCGAATCAATAAATGTTTTAGCATCCCACCTATTACTGTTATCGAGAGCAACAATTTTGTGCCGCCCCTTTGATAAGATAACGTTAATATTTTTACCCGTTCCGGCAAGTGAGTCATCAATAAATATATCAACATTTTCAATATCGCTTATTATTGTAAGATTAACTTCACATTCTTGCGGAAAGATAATAACAGCAAAATAAATTACAAGCGCAAATAATATTTTAATAAATAAACTCATACGCTCTTAAAATACCTCTATCAAATCCAATAAATAAAATTCCATCAAAATAAACAGGTGAAAGTTTGGCTCTTCCTTCAAGTAAATAAATTTTGTTCGGGATGCCGGTACTTTTATCGATAATATATAAAGAACGAAAAAGATCTGGAATAATTATCCGGTAATTAGTAAGAAGAGGAGTTGCATTGAACACGCCTTTGTACTGTTGTTTCCAATTTGGCTTACCATTTAATTTATTAAGTGAAAAAAGAGAGCCGCTTAAATTTCCGATAATAACATTTTTATCATCCACAGCGGGAGACATAAGAATTCTTGCACCTGTATCGTGCTGCCAAATAATTTCAGTACTCATTAAATCTAGTGCGTAGATTATTCCGTTATTGTTAGACATGTAAGCAATGCTATCATCAATTGCTGGTGCTCCTGTAAAAATTCCGCCAACTGAGTTTCGATTGATTATTTCGCCGTCTTCCAAATCCACCGTTATCACTTCTCCATCATCGTTACCAAAAATTATTATCCCATTTTTTAATGATGGTGAGCATCGTGTTGCTGCATCTGTTTCAGTTTGCCAAATTGATTTTCCCGAAAGGTCATACCTGTTTATCCTTCCGCTCTCGGTTAAAAATATTATTCCGTCTTCAAGTGCGATCATTTCAGATAAAACACGGCTGTAAATTTCTTCGTAAAATATTTCTTTACCGGTTTTATAATTATAAATAATTAATTCGGTCAGATTATATTTCTCTTCGGCTACGGCATAAACAACCACTGATTTAAATATGAGCGGTGCTGAATAAATTGCATCTTTACTTTTTAGCATTCCGACTTTTGATCCGTCATAAATATCAAATACATAAATTCTACCACCAAGATCACTTGTAAAAACATACTCATCATAAATAGTAACAGAAGAATTAGTAAAGTTTCCGTGAACGTCATTCTCCCAATAAAGGAGCAATGAATCAGAAACTGTTACTGGAACGAAGAAATTCCTTGCAGATGTTCTGCCAAACATCGGGTACGGATCACTGTCTAATTTTGCATTAATTTTAATGAGTGATTTTCCGCAGCCGAAAATGAAAATGATCATAAATCCAATAATTAATATTTTTTTAATCAGAAGTCCCATCCAAAGAAAAATTGATAAAACAAACCCGATTGAAATCGAGTAAAATTATTTTCTATTTTTTTTCCTATATCATATCTTAAAGTAAGTACTCCAAAAACATTCAATCTTATTCCTCCTCCAACAGATCCTAATGTTTCCTCAAAGCCATTATCCCCTATACCAGCCATATCAAAAAAGAAAGCACCTCTAATTCCAAAAAAACCCAAACTTAAAATCGGAAACTTAATGTTAAGCTGATCAATTAGTGGAAAGCGAAATTCTACGGAAGTAAACCATATTTGCTTTGCTCTTATTGAAAATCTTGGATAACCTCTGAGATCCCAGGAACCCCCAATCACATATCTCCTTGATTCTTTTCCTTCATTATAAAACAATGCAACTCTGAATGCGAATAAAGTTGATAGGGCAACCCGTGCATAATATCTGTAATCTGCAACCACAGAAAAATAATTAACATTACTGAATTTTATATCGGAAGTGTAACCAAGCAGCAGAATACCTCTGCTTCCAGCTAAAGGACCTGTTGGTCCCCACAATGAATTATCGTGAATGTAAGCGATGGTATTTGTAACCAGTAATGCTTTTCTTTCAATAACGCCGGTAATAATTTCTTTATCAGAATTTGCAACAATTATATTTGCTTCCAACCTTTGAAATTTTGAAACTGGAAAATTAATTCCGAAAAAGCCTCCGAAAGTTCTTTCGTAAAAAAATTCATCCGGATCTCTTAAATCATATCTTCTTCCGCTTAAATGAAAAACACCATAACTATAGTTTACTCTTTTACCAAGGTTGGCTCTTTGCAATATTATGTTAAAGCTCCTTAGAAAATCACTCTGCACGTTTGCTGAATTATAAATTAAAAGATAATAGCGGTCATCACCTAATAAATCACTTAAAGATAAAATTGCCCCGCCTCTTGTTCCAAAAATCGGATCAGTTGTAACAACACTTTGTGCAAAATCAAGTGCATACTCTTTTTCATACTCAATTTTTTTTCTTTCGGATGGAAGCTGTATTTGATTTGCCATCCATTTACCTTTTGCCGAATCCATTTCCATAGTTATTATTTCAACAGAATCTAAAACTGCTTGATAATCGTTAACCACATAAATGTTAATTGAGAAATTCTCAAATCCCGATAATGCAATTGATGAAGAATCTAAATAAGCAGGAGTGAAGACGCTGGTAATAAATCTAGTGATTCGTTTAATTTGTTTACTGAATTTGTTTTCTTCAATGTTTATTTCCCAAATATTTCTTACATCGTCTAATTCGGAAATAAATAATAATTTCTTCTTATTTGAAGACAGAAGTGGTGAAAAGTTGTGGGCATTTAAATAAGTTATGTATTCAATTTCATAGGTATCGAGATTAATTGAGAAAAGGTTATACTTTTTTACAGATAATCCGCTTGTTCTATCTGATGTAAAAATTATTTGCCTGTCATTTAAACCAAATATTGGATCTCTGTCATCGTAGTAATCATTGGTTATGCGGTAAAGCTTATCATCTAAAAGATCGTAAATATATAAATCCATAAAACCCTTTCTGTCAACTGCGTGGAATACAACTCTGTTACCATTATCAGAAAATTTGGGCGAGATAATATTCACCAAATCATGAGTATGGAATCTTTTAACAATCTCATTTCGGTAGATAGAAAAGAAATGAATTGCATCGGTACCACCCTTTTTTGTAACAAATGCTATTAGACCTTCCGATGAAACATCTAAACCAGATTGAAATAAATGAAATGCTTCAAACTCTTCATCCTTCTCTCCGCGCAAAACAATTGATGGATCATCCAACGGTTTATTATCGGGAGTAATCGGCATTCTGTATATTGATGAATAGCCATCACGGTTAGCAATGAAGTATATAAATTTAGTACTGTCAATTGTAAAACTAACAGGAGAAAAATTAAAACCCTCCCGGGTAATTTTTTTAGCACCTATTGAAAGAGGAAGAACTTTTTCTAATAAGGGATAATACTTTTGCTTTAAGTAGTACTGCCATTCTGCATCTAATTCCTCAAGATCTTTTTTAAAAGTATATTCAAGTACGCGGCTAAAAGCACTGTTTGTCCAAATATTTTCCAGAATATCCAGTACACGCTGCTTGCCATATTTTTCACCAACAAATTCAAGGAAGCTTTGTCCTTCTTTATACATTAAAAAACTACCGAATATCCTGAATATATCTTTAATGCCTACAAGATAATTATTAACAACGGCATCTCTCATCACCATTTCTGCCTGCGCATCCATATCAGTGGATAAATACTCTGCAAGACCTTCAACAAACCATAAAGGAGGCATCCGGTTAGTTGGTAATTTGTGGTCGCGTAAAACACGGTAAACTTTGTTCGTCATAAAAACGTGTACAAGTTCATGCCTAATAACATGCTTAAAATCTTTAAGCGAACCGGTTGAAGGCAGTACAACTCTCCCTTTCAAAAATTCAAAAAAACCGCCAACTCCCTCGGGCAGCATCCCAGGGGTAGTATTTGTTTGCTGGAATTCCAAAGAAGTGTTATAAAAAATAAGCGGAACCCTGCGTGTTACAACATTATTCATTTCAACTTTCAATTCGTCATAAATCTGTTCGGCATAGTATGCACCAATCTCAGCAATTTTCTGCATTTCACCGTAATAGAAAATATCAAAGTGGTCGGTTCGCATTACTTTCCAATCAAAGTCTTCGTAATGAACTTTGTTTCTTCCAAAAAAGAAATATTGAGCTGAGATGACCTGTGTATAAAGGAGAATTAATAAGAAAAGATATTTAGAAAAACTAATAAAGATCACAATTATTTATGGATGAATTATGGCTTAAATATTTTATGTAGCTAAGTTTTTATTGCATAACAACTAACAACTTAAGCCAGGCGTTGCTTTAGCTCATGTATATAGTCTATTTCCGAAGGATCAAAATCCCTGAGTATAGACAGATAATAAGTTATCCAATCACCTAAATAAATCAAATCCATTATTCGTACCTTAAAATCATTTTCAGTGCTCCTAAGGGTCAGAATTTCAACTTTACTTTTTTGTGCAAGTTTCCTTGTTATACTAAATCGCTTTATAATTTGCGGATGATATTCATTATCTAAAATTGTAATTAGTTTTGCATTTAATTGTTTATCATCGAATGTTTCCCAACCAATAATTTCGTTGTGATTTAATTCGGGTATAACATTGTTGTAAGCATGCAATTTTGAATTTTCATTAAACTGACATTTTAATCGATATCCCACTGCCTCTAATCCTGCAGAAGAATAAATCAAGGGAATAAAGCCTACCAATTCTTCTGCAATAGTTAAAGCAGAGTTTTCCGTGGCTGAATATTCCATGCCTTTATTCTTCCAAAGTTCTTTTACTTTATTTACAACTTCACTTTGTTTAGGAATAATGTTTAAAGATTGCAATATTTTAAGCAGAGTGAAAAAACCAACACCCAATGCATATCTTGGTTGAAATCCTTTCTGAAGATTGACCCAATGGATATTGTTTTCCTGTGCAATAGTTTTTACTTTACCGCCTGTTGAAACAATGATGACCTTACATTTTTTTTGTATAGCATTTTCTAAACAAGAAATCGTTTCTTCTGTATTACCGGAATAAGATGAAATAATTACCAAAGAGTTTTCATTTGCATAATACGGTAAAGAATAATCCCGGCACACCTGAAGTGGGATCCGTAGTTCATTACCTAAAAAACTTTTTAGCAGATCAGCACTAATTGCTGAGCCGCCCATCCCCGCAACAATAATATTGTTGAACTTATTCATAGATTCATCTTTCAAATCTATTTTGTTGTTCCAGGCATTCTCTATTTGTTTATAAGAGTCAATCAATACCTGGAATTGATTTTGAGTATCGTTCTTTTTTATTAATTCTTCTATTTTCATAAGCGTTTATATTATGTTTCTTGTACGAATTATTTTATTATCATTAAAGAATTTTTCTATTATTCTCTGAACCCCTTCTTCATCACAGACTGATAAGCATTTTTCTGCCATTAGTTTTGAATCCTTATAATTGAAACTCGCAATAATTTTTTTTGCATACGGAATAGTTGCCGGGGATATGCTCATCGATTCAAGACCGAGACCAACAAGTAAAGGCATCGCAAGTGTATCAGCAGCCATCTCGCCACAAAGACTCACCGGTTTACCTGCGAGTTTAGAATCATCAATTATCTTTTTTAATGTTCTTAATACAACCGGACTAAATTCCTGGTATAAATCGGATACTAATTCATTACCTCTGTCAACAGCCATTAGATACTGAATCAAATCATTTGTACCGATGCTGAGAAAATCCACTTCATCCGCAAATTCTTTTGCCATCACCGCTACCGATGGAACCTCTACCATAATGCCAACTTCCATATCTTTATCGAAAGGGATATTTACAACTGATAATTCATTCATGCAATCTGAGATAATTTTTTTTGATTGATGAATTTCATTTAAGGTACTTACCATCGGAAGCATAAATTTTATATTCTTATGACTGCTAGATCGAAGAACTGCACGGATCTGTTCCTTAAATAATTTTGGATTTTCCAAAAGCAAGCGGAGACCTCTTAAACCAAGGAATGGATTTGGTTCATCATAATCGAACAACTTAAACTTATCGCCACCAATATCAAATGCCCTGATAATAATGAAATCAGGATAAATTCTAGATGCTAATCTTGCATATATTTTTACCTGCTCATCTTCACTCGGAATTGTTCCGATCTCATCCAAGATTTGTTCGGAACGATAAAGACCTATCCCCTTTGCACCACTGGTTAATACAAGGTCAATTTCACCAGTTACATCCACATTGGCAAGCATTTGAATCTCTTTTCCATCTTTAGTAACTGCGCGTTTATCTTTAAATTCTTCAAGTTGTTTCTGTAATGCAATCAGGTGATTATGTTTCTCTTCAAAGAAAGAAATTTGTTCTTCAGTCGGATCAAAAAGAACGTAACCATGAAATCCATCAACAATAATCCTTTGTCCGTTTGTTAATTTTGAAGTTGCATCATGAGTTCCGACAATGGCAGGAATATTTAATGATCTTGAAATGATTGCCGCATGTGAAGTCAATCCACCATGATCGGTTATAAAACTTTTGACTTTGTTTCTAGAGAGTAATAATATATCAGCAGGTGTTAACGATTCACTTGCGATAATAACATCGTTTCTAAATTTTGATTTCCAGCGCTTATTCCGCAGGTTTCTTACAATTCGATTCTTAATATCCTCAATATCATTTGCACGTTCTTTCATATATGCCTCGTGAGACATAAACATTAAATTCTGGTATTTAGATATTTCATCATCGACAATAAATTCAGGTTGCTTCTTTTCTTTTTCAATTCTTTTAAGGATGTTTCCTATCAGGACCTGATCATCAAGTATCATTAATTGTGCTTCAAAAATTTCCGCACGAGTTTCTCCCATTTTTTCTTTAGCGATCGCAAAAATCTTATTAAATTCCTTCTTTGATTTTTCTATTGCCTCAAGAAGATTTTTCTTTGCTTCTTTTACATCAGTGATATCGGCATCATTTATTTCAAGTTTTTCTTTTCTAAAGATATAAACCTCCCCTATAACAATACCGGGAGCAGCGGCAATACCGGCAATTTTATTTTCAGCACTTTTATATATGTCTGAAAATGATTTCATTCTTCACCAAAACCTTTCTCAAAAAAATCAACAATTTCTTTAGCGGCATCTTCTTCATCCGAACCATCAAATGTAAGTGTTAATTCTGCACCTTCTTCAGCAGCAAGTGTCATTACTCCAATTATACTTTTCCCGTTAATATTCATTCCATCGCGTGAGATAAAAAAATCACACTCATATTTTGCTACAATCTTAACAATTGTAGCAGCGGGTCGCGTATGTAATCCAGCTTTATTTTTTATTTTTACTATTTTTTCTATCATCATCTAATTCTTTTAAGTAATCCATCGGCTAACCAAACCAATATTTCTTTATCCGATATTTTTTTAATTATATTAAGGGAATTTAATGCTTTTTTTGTATAATAATTTATGGTCTTTCTTGCATCGGCAATTACACCTAATCTTTCATATAACTCTTTATATTTTTTAACCTGGTTTATCCTAATACCTTTATTATCAGCAACTTTGCTCAACAACTTACGATCCTCACCTCTTGCTTTTTCAAGTGCTTTAATAAATAAATATGTCTTCTTTCCTTCAATAAGATCACTGCCAATTCTTTTACCAAATTTATTTTCATCCGCTATTATATCCAGAAGATCATCCTGAACTTGAAAAGCAATTCCAATGTTAAATCCATAGTTTGCAATTCCCTTTATCTCCTTTTCTGTTCCCCCGCCAAGTGTTGCCCCAATCTCGCAACACATCTTTACCATCGAAGCTGTTTTCTTTTTGATCATTATTAAATATTGAGATAATGAAACGTATTTTCTTGCTTCATAATCGGTATCAAGTATCTGTCCTTCGCATACCTCAATTAATCCGCTGGTAAACGATGATATAATACTTTTTGAATAACCATTACAATCTTTAAGCAAATATTCATAAGCAACTGAAAGTAAACTATCTCCAACTAAAATTGCAGTATTCTTATTATATTTTTTATGAAGAGTTAGTTTTCCCCGCCGTTTTTCTGCATTGTCCATTATATCATCGTGCACGAGAGTGAAATCGTGAAGCAGCTCAACTGCAACTGCTGCATTATATGCCTGACTATAATTGCCTCCAACCGCTCCAGCCGATAACAGCACTAAGAAAGGACGAATTCTTTTCCCTTCACTATTAATTATGTATGCAGCCGGAATATATAGTGATGATGGTTTTCTGTTCTTAACAGTTCCGTGCAAAATTGCGTTAATTTTTTTCCTTTCTTTCTCATAAAGCAAATTGTATTTTTTAATATTCGCATTCACTAATAAAATAATTCCTTTCTAATAAGTTTATTCATTCTCAGATCATATAAATTTTGTGAACCGGTTAAATACATGATTTCGCTAATTTCCTGAAATATACTTTGAACGTAGCAAACGGTTTTTTCTATTCCATATTTATTAAGTGTTTACAGAACCTGCCTTGCTGATGCAACTATATCTGCTCCCAGGGCAAATGCTTTTGCGGCATCCAAACCACTTTTAATTCCACCCGAACCGATTAAAGTAAATTTATAATTTTTCTTCAACTTAAACACTTCTTTTATACAGTATGAGGTTGGAATGCCCCAATCCCACAAATAATTATTCTGATCATCTTTATTCCGCAAAATTTCAACACCTGCCCAGCTTGTCCCTCCGGCACCCGAAACATCTATGCCTTTCACTCCTGCTTCTAACAATTTTTCTGCCGCTTCTTCCGATATTCCTGAGCCGACTTCTTTAACAATAACAGGCACCTCTAAATTATTAACCAAAGTTATAACTTTATCTAAAAAGCCGGAGAAATTAATTTCTCCCTCCTTTTGTAGCAATTCTTGTAACGGATTAACATGAATAACAAGAGCGTCACCCATAATCATCTCCAAAAGTTTATGAATCTGATCGATAGAGTTAAATTGATTGACTTGTGCCGCACCGATATTCCCTAAAATCGGTACACTCGGAGCATTTTTTCTCACGATCTTAAAAGAGTTAACAAATTCGTTATTCTCAAGTGCCTGCCTTTGGCTGCCAACACCGATTGGAATTTTTAACTCTTCTGCAACAAGAGCAAGTTGTGCATTAATATTTTCCGCTTCAGTAGTTCCTCCTGTCATGCACGAAATAAGAAACGGATATTTTATTTTTTTACCAACAAATTCACCGGTAAAATCAATTTTAGCAATATCAACTTCAGTAATTGCATAATGCTTAAACTCATAATTTTCAAATCCTGTAGACTTTCTCTTAAATGATACATCGTCTGTGAGACACAACTCAAGATGCTCTTTTTTCCGTTGTGATGTTTTACTCTTATCCGGATTCATAAGTGCTTGTAAAGAATGAGATTAAATGAGAAGAAAGATATTAAAAATCGTATTAAAATACTTTTTGTTCTAACCCTTTGATGATTAAAAATGCAACATAGAATGGATGATCTGTAATAATGCAAGGAATATTAAGAGAAAAAATTAAAAAAGTAAATATGAGGAAGCGTAAAATTTATCTGCAATTATACTTTGCCTTAATTGAAATTGGCGAATAATTAAAATTTTACAAAATGATGACAAAATGATGACATTTGGGTTATCTCGGCTATGTATCATTCCAACAGAAATTAAAATTAGTAAGGAATGAGAAAATGCAAAATCAATATTCGGTTCATACGTACAAGTTACTTTCACCATCTTTTATAAAAGCTTATTTCATAACAATGAGACCTTATTTGTTATTTATTTCTGGAATTACCGGCATTGCAGGTCTTTCATTTGTAAGCAACCTCAACTTAGTAAATGGTATAATTATATTTTCAGCTTCATTTTTATCGTACGGATTTGGTCAGGCACTAACAGATTGTTTCCAAATAGATACCGACTCAATTTCATCACCTTACCGACCTCTAACTCAAGGGATTGTGAGCCGCATAGAATTTCTTATTATCAGTGCTACAGGGTTAACATATTGTATAACTGTCTTCAGCATTTTTTATCCACCATCTCTGATACTTGGTATAACTGCAGGTGTTGGATTGGCAACCTATACAATTTTTAAAAAGAAATGGTGGGCAGGTCCACTCTACAACTCCTGGATTGTTGCCTTACTTTTTCTTATGGCATATTTGAGTGGTGTTAAGGGGATGTCAATAGATTTCTCCTCGAAATTTATATTTACAATCGCTGCTGTTTTTTTTGCATACTCAAATTTTGTTCTTGTGGGTTATTTTAAAGATATAGAAGCAGACAGAGCAACCGGATATAATACGCTTCCAGTTGTATATGGTAAAAAGTGGGCTTCATTCGTGAGTGATATATTTGGAATTTCCGCAGTGGTCTTCACAGTATTAGCTATATTCGATTCTTACAACAATTTTCTCAGTTTGCTGCCATTAATACCATCATTATTTTTTCTTTTACTCGGAACATTTAAAGTTCTGTCAACTCAACTACTTCTACGTGATATAAAGAAAGATTCTGAAGCTCATATCGCTGTAGTACCGTCGGTGAAAAGTTATATTTTACTACTTTCTGCAATCATAGCTTCTCAAAAGCCGGAATGGATACTTCACTTATTCATTTTTTACTTTTGCTTTTTGATTGTTTTAAAATTCAGACCATCTAAGAATCAAATATAAGTTAAATATGTTTTTGCTTTTGAACACATTTGCCTCTGGCGGTAAAGCTTTAAAGAAATGGAACAATATAAAGCACTCACCTTCTATTGCTAAGTTCGAAGAATGTCATAAAGTGGAAAAAAACTCGTCCGAGAATTCGGCTATATCAAATGCAATATTAAAGGGAGAAAGAAAATTTATTGCAGCCGGGGGTGATGGAACCATCAACTACTTATTGAATGAAATCTTATCGTATCCATCAAAAACAGTAATTGATGAAATCCAGATCGGAGCAATTGGCCTTGGCTCAAGCAACGATTTCCATAAACCGATGTACTCAAGTCGCCTTATCAATGGTATTCCATGTAAAATTGATTTTACTAATACCGCAGAAAGAGATATTGGGTGTATAACTTATGTTCACAATGAAAAAAAAATCAATAAGTACTTCCTGATAAATGCAAGCATAGGAGTAACGGCAGAAGCAAATTATTTTTTTAATCACCCTAATTTTATTCTCAAATTATTTAAAAGAATAAATACCAGTGCAGCAATTATTTATTCAGCTATTCGTACAATTATGAGATACAAAAACATCGAACTAACGATGATTGATTCTAAGAACGATTCTAAAATATTTAAAGTTGCAAATCTTGCAATAACTAAAAGCCCATATATCTCAGGCGATCTAAAATTAAATTACACACCCAATTATAAGAATGGATTGCTAAATATTCAATTGCTCGGAGATACAACTAAAATTGAACTGATAAAAATATTGCATCAATTACATACTAATAAAGCAGATTCCGCTAATGTATTCAACTCATCACAATCAAGTTCAATATTAATAGAGGCTGAAAAACCTTTTAAAGTTGAGTTCGATGGAGAAATAATCATAACTAATTGTGCACGATTTTCTTTGCTGAAAAAAAGGATCAAGGTATGTATAAACTAAATTCAATAACTGAGAATAAGTTAATTGAAAATATTACTAAAAATTACAATCGGTCCCCTATTCAAATCAACAATCTTCAGGAGAGTGATTCAGAGCTATTGAATATTAATATTCTGGAAAATGATCAGTTAGCTATAACTACAGATTCAATAGTTGAAGAAATTGAAATGGGCATTTATAAAGATCCTTATTTAATTGGATGGATGACGGTAATGGTTAACATGAGTGATCTTGCTGCAGTTAGCGCAACACCGGTTGGGGTTTTAGTTTCTGAAATACTTCCGGAAAATCTTGATGAAAGTTTTAGAACTAAATTACACGAAGGTATAAATGATGCCTGCAAAGAATGCGGTACTTATGTGATTGGAGGCGATACAAACTTTGGGAAGCAATTAATAATCTCAGCAACAGCCATTGGCATAACAAAAAATAGAATGTTCAATACACGCATAGGATGCAAACCAGGTGATGTACTTTATACAACAGGAAAGTTAGGCATAGGTAATGCATATGCATTAACACAATTGGCTGAGTCAGAATGCCAAATCGAGTACAAGCCGGTTGCCAAACTAAAAGCCGGGATAGCTATCTGGGGGATAGCATCCTGCTGTATCGATACAAGCGATGGAGCAATTGCTGCATTTGACCAACTTATGAGATTAAATAATGTGGGTATAAAAATGGATCTGGACTGGGCCGCGAAATTAGATACCAACTCTAAATCAATCATATATGAATTCGGACTGCCCAAATGGTTATTACTGGCGGGTCAGCACGGTGAGTTTGAATTAATATTTTCTGTTCCCTCTGAAAAAGAATCAATTCTGAAAAAGATATCGTCTCAACTCTCACTACATTTTTTACGAATAGGTGAAATTCAAAACAATAAAGGTTTTTTCCTGAATATTAATGATCATCAAGTTGAATTACCTACTGAAAAAATTCGAAATATTGCCAGCCAGAAAAACTTCAACTTAAATACCTATCTAAAACCTCTTTTAGAGATTGACAACTCATTACAAAATAATAAACGACAATATTTTGACAATCTTCTTACATCTCTCTGACACATCTCTGCTAAATCTGATTTAGATTCACTTGTAGAAACAATACAAAATTTATTAAAACTAAAAGGTGTTATGATGTTTGCAGCAAATGATTATAAAGGCGGAGAGAATTTCGATTTGCGGGATATTTTACTTAAAGGAAGGAAAATGAGTTTCCATAAAAAATTAGACTTCTTTTCAGATTTTATTAAAGGTCTGACAACAAGAAAAGAGATGCAGCATATGCGCTGCATTACAAGTGCTGCAGACCGGCAGGTTGATGTTATTGATTCCTATACGGGTCATGTAAAACCAATGTTGATGTTTGGTTCAAATAATTACATGGGTTTAGCAAATCATCCGTATGTAAAAGAATATGTATCGGGAATTATTAACAAGTTCGGTGTAGGTATTGGCGGACCCCCTTTATTAAATGGTTATACAATACTTCACAAAGAATTAGAGGAACGGCTTGCAGCACTTAAAGGATGTGAAGGCGCACTGATATTTTCAAGCGGGTATGGAGCAAATGTAGGATTGATAACCGCATTGTTGAACAATAACGATTTAATAATCTATGATAAGTACAGTCACGCATCATTTACCGATGGATTGAAAATGTCCGGTGCTCAAGGTATTCATTTTCCGCACAACGATGTTATAGAATTAGAAAAATGCCTGACACGTCTTGAAGTTGAGACTAACAGAAACATTTTTGTAGGGGTTGAAGGAGTATATTCAATGGATGGCGATATTGCACCACTTGATGAAATTGTGCCGATGTGCAAATCTAATAATGCAATCCTAATACTTGATGATGCTCATGGTACAGGTGTGATGGGAAAAAGTGGAAGAGGAACAGCAGAACATTTTGGGCTGGATGGAGAAATTGATATTTCGATGGGTACTTTCAGTAAAACATTTGGCGCTTCCGGCGGTTTTGTTGCAGCATCAAAACCGGTTATCAACTACCTCAGATTTTTTGCCCGCTCTTACATGTTTTCTGCCTCAGTTCCGCCAACTGTGATTGCCTCAGTTCTTGCAGGATTGGATGTATTGGAAAACGAACCTGAATTACTTAATAAGCTGAAACTTAATATAGATTATACAGAGGAACGGTTAGATGAATTGGGCTTCGAAAATAATTCTCTTACGCCAATCTTCCCATTAAAAGTGCCTGAGGGAATGAACATCAGAGAAGCTGCTTTTAAATTTCATCAAAGAGGACTATTTCTAAATTCAATTGAGTACCCGGCAGTTCCTGTATCTCAGCAAAGATTCAGGATAAGCATAATGGCAACACATACTAAAGAAGATATTGATAAACTGATTACAGCCATCGAAGAAATTTGGGTTGAAAATGATCAGCAAAGCCAAAATGAAAATATTACTTCAAAAAAGTTATATGTGAATTAACTCAAGTTGATTGGCTAATTTTTTTGTTATTTAAAAACCGTTGAAACGGTTAAATTATTTAGTTGGTTATTAAGTAGCCCACGACTTAAGTCGTGGGTTACTGAAACAAATAAGTTCTCTTTAAACCGTTTTAACGGTTTATCAAAACGACCAGTCAACTTGAGTGAATTAACCATTATGGAAATAAAAAATGGACCGAGCACATAAAACTACAATCAAATGAAATTGAAAAGATACTTTAAATCGCAAATGGAAGTTAAAGCTAATGTCAGTCATTCAGAAGGAAACTTGTTATCGTGATGAAAACCAATAATAAACTGGACTAGAAATATATTAACAGGATTCTTACTGAATGACAATTAGAGTTATTATTATTATCAATTAAGCTATTACACTAACAAATAAAATTAAAAAAATGAAAAAGCCAAAATTATTGATCATTGTATTATTTCAGAATCTATTAGACGAAGAACCTTACTATGCAAAAGTTCCTTCCCCACCGTTACCCGGGATATTATTAGCCGGGTTAACACCACCAATTGTTGATGTAGAGGTACTGCACGAAATGGTGAGACCAATTAATTACAACACTGATGCGGATTTTATTGCAATAAGTTTTATGGATTATATTTCTCCTCACGCGTACAAAGTTGCCGCAAAGTTTAGAGCAATGGGAAAAACAGTTATTGGCGGCGGTAAATTTGCATCTACTTCTCCGGATGAAGTTCAGCCGCATTTTGATTCAATACTTGTTGGTGAAGCACAACATGTTTGGCACCTGATGGTTAAAGATATGGTAAGTGGAAAATTAAAGAAGCGTTATGATTCAGGCATGGCACCATCTCTCGAAAATATTCCCCCACCTCGTTATGATCTAGTAGAATCTAAATTTTTTAGTCCGATTGTAACGGAAGCCTCACGTGGATGCCCACACCCCTGCACATACTGTCAATTAAATATTATTCGTTCACCATATCGCACACGTCCTGTTAATGATGTAATAAGGGATTTAACTTCTACAAAAGGACTTCCGTGGTATAAAAGAAAGATGGCAATGATTTTAGATAACAACCTCGGCGGCAATTTGAAAAATGCAAAAGAGCTACTCAGAGAAATAGCTAAACTAAAATTCTGGGGAATCGGTGCACAATACAGTATTGAATGTTTACGCGATAATGAATTTGTTGATCTTCTCTCAAAAGCTAATTGTAGAATGTCTTTTATTGGTATGGAATCACTGAATGAAAAGAGCTTAATAGATGTGCAGAAAAAGCAGAATAAAGTTGATGAATACAAAGAAGTATTTAATAAGCTGCATTGTAAAGGAATTTTAACATTTACAGGTTTAATGTTTGCATTAGATGAAGACACGAAAGAATACTACGAAACGCTGCCGCAAAAATTAGAAGATGTGGGAACTTGCGTGATTTTACCATCAATCTCTATTCCCATATACGGAACACCGTTTTATGATAAAGTTGTTTCTGAAGGTAGATTGCTTGATGACGACATTTCTCATTATGAAGGCGATCACGTACTATTCAGACACAAAAATCTTTCCGAAAAAGATATATATGATGCTTATAAAAAAGTAAATAAGATTTTTTACTCTTGGAAAAATATTATTAAACGCTGGATAAAATTTATGTCCAAACAGTCAATCCAGGAATCAATTCCCCAATTTTTACTTAAGATAGCTGTAACAACCGTAATTTATTTCAAACTTTCAATCTTCCAAAGACATCACGCGCAGATGAGGGTTTTTAATTCTTCATCAAGTATTAATAAAACAGGTAATTCTTTTTTGGGAAAGAATAGAATAATAAAAAAGGCAAGTTAACCTGCCTACTTATTCTTCCCCTTTAATAAATTTATAACCTGCTCCATGCACAGTAACAAAATGCTGGGGATGAGAAGGATCATCTTCAATTTTTTTTCTTAGAGTTAATATAAAATTATCTACAGTGCGGGTGTTTGGAAAATTATCATAACCCCAAACTTCATCCAATAAAGTGGATCTTTGTATAACCGTATTTTCCCTTTGGCAAAAGTATTTAAGTAGTTTATATTCTATATTTGAAAACTCAATAGGATTTTTATTCTTTGTTGCTTCTTGAGATTTAAAATTAATATACACATCTCCAAAAGAATATTCTTCAATGTCTGAAACTATTTCAGATTTTCTTCTTAAAATCGCTTTTATTTTTGCTAACAACACTCTTAAGCTGAATGGCTTTGTCATATAATCATCAGCTCCTAATTCAAGACCTAACACTTGATCAAGTTCTTCTTTCAAAACTGTTAACATTATTATAGGCGTATTCACTCCATCTTTTCTTAAATCCCTACAAACATCAATTCCATTTTTACCCGGTAGCTTTAAATCCAAAACGATTAGATCATATTTTTCATTCTTAGCCAGACGATACCCTTTTTCGCCATTATCAACATCCATAGTCTGATAGTTTTCATCCTTTAATGCATCAACAATACTTTTTGAGATTGCAGGATCATCCTCGATAATTAATATTTTTTTCATTTTTACACCTTCGAAGAAGATTGATTTATAATCATAACTACTCCCTTTCCGGATTGTCAGTATCAACTATATAGTAAGTAGTTATAGGTTCACTAATATTTTTGAATTTGTTCACACCGCTCATTTCAAAATTAAATCCTGTTTTTCCTTTTACCGCAAGGTAAACACTTTCTGACATATACACCCCTAACGGTTCTGCATTTTGTTGAATTCGGGCTGCTATATTTAAAGTATCACCCTTAAGTTTTCCTTCAATCTCAATCAAATCCCCCAGATGGATTCCGATCCTCAATTCAATTTTATCTTTCTCTTTTTTACCAATGTTATATTCTTTAAAACATTTTTGAATTGCAGCACCTGATTTTACAGCTTTCACAGCGCTGTTGAAAGAAACTAGAAAAGCATCCCCAATAATCTCTATAATTTTCCCTCTGTGCTGATGAATAGTGTCTTTCATTATTCGGTTATGATTTTGTAATAATAGCAAAGCTGAATGTTCATCACTGTGCATCTTTTTTGAGTAATCTTTAATATCCGTAAACATTACACATTTAAGATTTCTTTTAATTCTTTGATCTCCCAAACTTTCTGCATCATCTTCGGTTGATGTAGAGAGCCTTTCAGATCTTCTTAAGCTAGCACGTATCCTTGCGAGCACTTCTCGTAGATTAAATGGTTTCTTGATATAATCATCGGCACCAATCTCGAGTCCTACAACCTCATCAATTTGTTCAAGGCTTGCCGTAATAATTATAATCGGATTAATAAACTTCTCTTCTCTTAGCTTTCTACAGACTTCGAATCCGTTTAGACCTGGGAGATTTACATCAAGCAATATCAAATCAGGATGTTCATTCAATGCAATATTTAATCCTTCCAATCCATCCTGACTTGTAACTATTTCATAATTCTCTGCACTTAGATAGTCTTCCAATCCAGTTAAAATTGCAGGGTCATCTTCTATCACTAGTAATTTATGTTTTGCTGCTACTTTCATTTGGAAAATGTAATGTAAATGTGCTTCCTTTTCCGATTGTACTTTCTACAACTATTTTTCCCTGATGTGCATCCAGAATGTCTTTAACTATTGCCAGACCAAGACCTGTCCCTTCTTTCTTTAGCGTCATTGTATCTTTTGTTCTATAAAATGGCTTAAAAATATCATCTAATTCGGTTTCAGAAATTCCATATCCTTCATCTTCAATTTTAATACTTACATGTCTATTGTTAGTAAATGTTGAAACAGTAACAGTTGAATTCTTCTCAGAATATTTGATTGAGTTAGATAATAGATTTATCACGGCTTCTTTAATTGCTCCCATGTCCGCATTGATTAAATACTCCTTATTAGGTATATTTTTAACCAAATCAATCTTATTCATTTTAAATTGATATTTCATCATTTTTAATGCATCTCTCACAAGTTGATTGAATTCTATAAGTGTTTTTTTATATCTTTGAATTCCTTCTTCAATTTTAGTAAAATCAAGTATGTTATTTATTAATCTACCTAGATTATCACATTCCCCATCAATTATCCTAAGATATTCCTGAGATTCCTTTGATAGGCAATCACCTTTTAATTGCAATAATTCACCCATATTTTTTATACCTGTAAGTGGTGTCTTCAACTCATGTGTAACGGTGGATGCGAATTTTGATTTCATTTTATTTAATTCTTCCAGACGTTCTGCTTCAAGATGTTCAATAATCAACTCTTCCTGCAATTTTATTCTATCAATTGTTAATGCGGAAGTTGCGGCCACAGTATTTAGAAGATCAATATCTTCCTGATAATATTTCGCTCCTGACTTTTTTGTTCCTAAAACCAAAAATGCATGAATAACCCCGGAGGGAGATTTGATTGGAAAAACCAGTACCATCCCCCAGCGTTTAAATACTTTTAAATCTGCTGATTCAATCACCACTCCCAGTTCTACTTTATCATCAAGAGCTACTGGAATTGATAAATCAGTTTTAAGATTCTCCTCGTCAAACTTCAGACTTCTTCCAACAAGAATATCAAATCCCTTGTGCGCTAGAATTGATACTCTATTCTCGGGTTGCCTAATAATGAAAAATCCAATTTTAGAAACAGGTATTAATGCATCAGCATGTTTAACCATTTTATCTGCGAGGGATTTAATATCGTTTGCATTTTTTATTTCATCAAGAAATCTTTTCTGTTCTTCCCTGTAGTTATATTCAACCCTGAAGAATATTTTATCTACAATTTTTTGTACTCTGACTTTTATCGGATTCATAAATACCGTAACGATAACTGCAGAAATGACCGCCGGGATTGTGTCCTCCATCCCTTTTATCAATAAAGTAAAAAGTGTGAATAATAAAATATAAATAGCTGCTAATCCCGATATAACAATTGTATAAACTACACTCCTATTAATTAGAAAGTCTATATCCATCAATTGATATTTGACAATAGCAATAGCAATTGATACAGGAAATGATAAAAGTAATAAGTGCATCAAGTATTCCGGCATTAACGGATAGTCAAAGAACAGTAAGGGAAATGCCCAGAAAATTGCAAATGCTGATGGTCCGATCAAGAATCCAAATAACAACCATTTAAGTTTTTTCTTTGTAATTACATCTTTTGCTATTAAAAATGAAAAAATCAGAACTGATGTTATTCCAATTATACATAAAAGAAGAAATGGACGAAATATAAAATTATATATGGAAATATAATGTTGAATATACTCTAGCGATAAATTTCTTACTGCAAGCCAGTAAGAATAACTAAGGTAGCCGGCGAGGATAATTCCAATTGAATAAAACATCAAAAGAACAAATCGATAAGTTTTATTTGTCCATCCTATAAAATTACTTATAAAGTGCATAAAGAATATCGGTGTTAAACAGAATGCAAGGAGGAAAAGCGTATGAAGAAATCGACTTAAAAATTGTGGTTCAACTGTATAATTAGCTGATGTCATTGCAATTACCATAGCCAAACTCATACTTGCCCAGTGAAATAATATAGCAGAATCTTCATCGGATTTCAATACTACAAATATTGAAAGAAAAATAAAGAGAGCAGCAACAAAACCAATTGTTATAACTTCAAAAGCTGAATAATAATTTATAAGAGAAACCCTTGAATAAGCAACCTGACCATTTATTAAATATGAGATATTTACGGTATCATTAATATTTTTCCCATCTGTGTACAATTCAACTTCCTCCCATAGCCGAAATTCGTAACCATCTATTGCTAATATTGTATCTTTTACTTCTATCCGGGATTCTTCAGTAAGGAGTTCAGTTATAATTAAATAGGAATTATTAGATATGACATTGAATGGGAGATAAGCTTTTAATGCAACTCTGTAAACCCCGAAAA
>SMVB01435509.1_pt1 | contig 27085 bp, 25 predicted proteins | sample 2456461 | NCBI WGS metagenome assembly SMVB01 (sample SAMN11095934, study PRJNA526329) | marine sediment metagenome | biome: Marine sediment; feature: Surficial sediment; material: Deep marine sediment; isolation source: Hadal surficial sediment | place: Pacific Ocean | collected 2014-05 | depth...
CGGCCCGCCACTATTGTTCATGTAGCTCTGCGGCTTGATCAGCCAGACATCGGTTCCTGCAAGCCTGATCTTGCAGACGTCCGCATCGAAGCGCTTTTCATACTTGAATTGCGCTCCGCCCCGCTGTGCGAGCTCGTCGGCAAACCAGAATCCCGCGTTATGCAATGTATTCGCATAACGGTCATCCGGATTACCAAGTCCTGCAATGATGTTGAGATGTGTCGCCATAAATTATTAATGAGCCAACCGCCGGGAAGTGTAGACGGCAAATCGTGCTTAAAGCAAAAAGGCCGCCAGATGTGGCGGCCTCGTTGCGGTACACATGAAGATTACTTTTCTTCCGCCGGTTTCTCGCCGCCCTCTTCGGCTGCGCCACCTTCCCCGGCAGCGCCCTCCTCGCCTTCGGCTTCGGCTTCGGCTTCCTCGCCTTCGACCAATTCGCCTTCGATCTCTTCGACTTCTTCCTCGATGACCACTTCCTTGATGAACTGGATCGAAACGATCGGCCGGTCCTGCTCCGGGCCCTGGACCAATATCGGAATTTCAACACCCTCGGGCAATTTAATGTCCGAGATGTGCAGCATCTCGTTCAGTCCCAGGTTTTGGATGTCAACCTCGAAGAATTCGGGAAGGTCCTTCGGAAAACAACTGACTTCGATATCGGAAATCAGTTGTGACACCGAACCGCCTTCCTGCTTCACGCCGACAGATTCATCGGCGTTCGTATAGTGAATCGGCACATTCATCCTGATTCTCTCGTCTTCGACGATGCGTTGAAAATCCATATGCATGATCAGCGGTTTCGACGGATGACGCTGGATGTCTTTGAGGATTGCAGCCTGGCTCTTCTCATTGACTTGAATATTCAGAATACTTGAGTAGAACGACTCGTTTTCGAGCTGGCGGACGACCTTGGAGTGCATAAAGGTCAGAGCGCGCGCCGGACGGCCGGCGCCATAAATGATTGCAGGAACCAATCCCTGGTGACGCAGGCGGCGGCTCGCACCTTTCCCCCGGTCCTCACGAATTTCTGCAACCAGATCGAAATCTTTACTCATTGGAGTTCTCCGATAACTGATTGATTTTATAAGAATCCCGACCGCGACCAATCGGGACTGGGCGCGCATCATAGCCGATTGTCAGATGAGTGTCAGCCCCAAAAAAGGCAAAAAGGGGTCAGATCCCTTTTTAGGGCCGGCGAGGAGTCACCAAGCTCGCATTACGTCGTTTGAGCCGAAAAAGGGATCTGACCCCTTTTTGCAATCAGTCAACGTACAGCGAGCTGACCGACTCCTCGTCGGCAATCCGGCGAATCGTCTCGGCAAGCAACTCTGCAATCGATAATTGCCGGATCTTGCTACAGGCCTGTGCAGCCTCACTCAAGGGAATCGTGTCCGTAACGACGATTTCGTCAAGCTCGGATTCCGAAATCCGGGAGACCGCCGGGCCTGACAGGACCGGGTGAGTGATGTAGGCAACGACCGTTGCCGCACCATTGGTTTTTAGCGCGCCGGCCGCCTGACAGAGCGTGCCTGCAGTATCGACCATGTCATCGATCATGACGCAGTTCTTGCCCTCGACTTCACCAATGATGTTCATGACCTCGGATTGGTTAGCCTTGGAACGACGTTTATCGATGATTACCAGGTCGGCGTCGTCGAGGCGCTTCGCCAGGGCGCGTGCACGAATTACGCCGCCAACATCCGGTGATACCACTACCATGTCGTCATATTTTTGTTTCCAGACATCGCCGAGCAGCACCGGAGAAGCGTAGACGTTGTCGACGGAGATGTCGAAAAAGCCCTGGATCTGGTCGGCGTGCAGGTCGACGGTCAGTACCCGATCTACGCCTGCCACACCAATCATCTTGGCGACCAGCTTCGCGGTAATCGGGACACGCGCTGACCTGGGACGCCGGTCCTGCCGCGCGAATCCGAAGTAAGGAATTACCGCAGTAATCCGGGCAGCGGAGGCTCGCCGGGCAGCGTCGGCCATGACCAGGAGTTCCATCAGGTATTCGGAGGTCGGCGGACAGGTTGACTGGATGATAAACGTCTCCCTGCCGCGGATGTTCTCGAGTATTTCCACCAGTATCTCACCGTCGCTGAAGCGGCCGACCTGCGCCTTGGCGAGCGGAGTATGAAGAATCCGCGCAATGTCTTGCGCGAGTTTGGGATTCGCGTTACCCGAGAATAATGCCATTGTCGCCGGATCCACGGCTTCACCTCACCTTTTGTTGATTATTCGGTCGGCCCCTCGAGCTGGGGATGGTTGGGGTGGCAGGATTCGAACCTGCGCATGACGGGATCAAAACCCGTTGCCTTGCCACTTGGCTACACCCCATTTGGTCCCAGGCGAACCAGCGTCCACATGCGCCCGCACATCTTCCCCCAAAATACGCGCTCGCGCGCGTTCAATGCGCGCAATTGTGAGGCGAGCGTCTTATGCTGTCAACGATGTTCGGCAGGGTCAACGAAACACCCAGTGATCGATGACAAGGCGCACTTTCACGTCGTTGTTGACGGCGGTCAGGCGGCGTGGCAGGAGCTGTCCAGCACCCTCGCTATATTGCGTGATGTCGACCTGCCAGTTGCGCTGATGCAGTTTTGCTAAGCGGCCAGCATCGTCAAACTCGGGCTCGGCGGGGCTTGCCGGATCCGGTATCCCCAGTGCCCAGAAGCGCAGACTTGTAACCGGGATCGTCCAGCCGTACATCTGGCGAAGGCCGGCCTCTGCGTCATGCAGCTCGGTAACGACGCCATCCGCGTCGGTTACCGTGATCTCCCGGCGATCCCCGTTTATGAACACCGTGCCAACACCCAGCGGTCCGCTGATCCTTACGCGAAATACGGCGCCGTCTTGCCGCCACCAGAACTGGCCATTAAAGCCTTCATCGCCGGCATGTACGCCAATGCGCCCGGCGAACTCGAATTCATCCACGCCAGCAAGGATGGCCTGGCGGGTTTCCCAATCTGATAATTCGGGCAATTCGAGACTTTTGGAGGAAACGCAACCGGATATCAGTGCTGTCAGGAACAGCAGTAACAGCTTCGGGGACGGTCGTCGCACGGACGGCCCGGTCTCAGGGTGTATCCGGAAGAAGGCGCTCGCGAACACTTTTCAGAAGCTCATTGTCCGGATACAGGAGTTCGGCATTTTCAAGCGTGGTTTCGGCATCGTCGTGTCGCTGGAGCGCCCACAGAACTTCGACGATATGCGAGGCAACCTCCGGATCCCGGAACCGTTCGTACGCGCGTTCCAGATGAATCAGCGCTTCATCGTGTTGCCCTTGCCGGTGAAGTACCCAGCCCCAGCTATCGATAATCGCCGCACTTTCGGGATCGAGTTCTAACGCTTTTTGGATGAGCTTCGCCGCCTCGTCGTACTGATCCGTACGATCGGCCAGCGTGTAGCCCAGGGCATTCAGGGTCATGGCGCTATCGGGCCACCGCTTCGCGGTTTTCCGGTAAAGATCGATTGCGTCATCAAGACGACCCATGAGCAACAAGAGTTCGGCTTTACCGAGGTACGCCCCTTCGCTGTCCGGACGATAAGCAACAACCTTGTCGTAATACTCGAGTGCCTCCGGGAATCTCTCCATTGAAGACAGCAACTGTGCCTGTGCCTGCAGCATATCGAGCGCGAAATTCGGGTTGATTCCGGCGAACGCGGACAGATGCTCGAGAGCTTCCTCTTCCTCGCCCATCTGCGCCATGATGCCGGCTGCCCGGCGCTGCGAGATGATCGCATTGCTGCCGCGTGTGACCTGGGAGTAGTAGCGAACCGCCTGCTCGAGCTCTGAGTTCCGATCCGCGATCCGGCCCAGGTAATAAAGTGCGTCCATCGTATAGTGGCCGGTTTCCAGCAGATCCTGAAAGTCCGCACGGGCCGCACCGAGACGGTCGAGCCGGAAGTTGATGATCGCCATGAGCCGCAGTGCATCGCTGCGAGCCGGCTGCTCCAGCAGTATCTGGTTAACCTGGCTCAGCGCGTCATCATCGCGTCCGACGGACAAAAGCATAATCGCAAGCTCGAGCCGCGCCTCCGGATCCGGATCGGGGTCATCGCCGACCAGCCTCGACGTATAGTCGATTGCCCCCTCCTCGTCACCACTGAGCAGCATTGCGCGCGCATATAAAAGGTGTGGCTTCACCCAGTCCGGTTCGATCTCGAATGCTTTCCTGGCGCGCTCGCTGGCCGCCTTGCTGTCACCGGCCTGCAAGGCCATGACGGCGACCGCATAGTTAGCCTCGGCCGAGTCCTTGTAAGGCCTCGCCAGCTTCAGCATCAACTCGTAAGACAGGCTTGCATCTTCCCGGGAAAGGAACGGAATCAGCGCGAGCAAGCGCTCGTCTGCAGGCTCCCGGTCCCGCTTCAGCAGCTTTTCGAAACTGCGCCGCGATTTCCTGACTTCTCCGGTTCGCAAATAGAGCTGGGCGACATACAGCAAGGCCTCATCATCCTCGTCATCCAGTTTTACCCAACGTCTGGCGGAGGCGAGTGCTTCTTCGTTGAATCCATAGCTGTACGCGATCCGGGTCGCCTGCTGGGCAATCCCGGGGTCGTCGCTTAGCTCGGCAGCCAGGCGGTATTCGCGTGCCGCCTCCCGATACTGATTTTGCCGCAGGGCGATCTCGGCCTGCACCAGGTGCTCGGAAAGTGCCTCGGTATCGTCGGCAAAAACCTGCGGTGTGGCGGACAGGAGCACGCAGATCATTCCAAATGCGAGGGGCTGCAACCGTCTTCTAATGCGATTCAATAGTGTGATCCTGCTTACATCGCCATATGGCGATTTTCCAGTGGAGGTGGAAACAGACAAGGAACTACGTCATCAGTTCGCTTATCATATCCACTGTTTTTCACCCTGATCCCCAAATATCAAGATGCCGCTCCACATACTCGGGCTGAACCATACCACGGCACCTGTCGAAATTCGCGAACAGGTGATCTACTCGGGTGACGATATCACCCGGGCGCTGGGTGAGCTCGTACAACTGCAAGGCATTGATGAGGCTGTGATTCTTTCAACCTGCAACCGCACCGAGTTTTACCTGGAAACCGACGATAGCGGACTGCTGACACTGGAGTCCTGGCTCAAGAGTGATCAGTCACTTAGCCAGGATGCCGAGGCCGCCTTATTTACTCTTGACAATGAGGAGGCGATTCGCCACCTGTTTCGCGTGGCTTGCGGACTCGACTCCATGGTGCTCGGCGAACCGCAGATCCTGGGTCAGTTGAAAGATGCATTTCGCCAGGCCGAGCGCTCAGCCACGGTCGGGTCTCAACTGAACAGACTCTTTCACCACACGTTTTCCGTTGCCAAGAAAGTCCGTACCGATACCGAGATTGGCACAAGCCCGGTCTCGGTGGCTTACGCCGCGGTCAATCTCGCCAATCAGTTTTTCGCCCAATTTTCAAAACACACCGCATTGTTGATTGGTGCAGGCATGACCATCGAACTGGTTGCCAGGCACCTGCACAGCAAGGGCATCGGCCGCATGTTCGTGGCCAACCGTGATTTCGGGCGCGCGCAGAAAATTGCCACCCAGTTCGACGGCTTTGCACTGCCGTTGTCCGAGATCGAAGGCACGCTGCCCGAAGCAGATATTCTGATCAGTTCGACCGCCAGTACGGAGCCGGTGATCACGACCGAACAAATGCAAAGCGCCATTCGAGCAAGAAAGCGCAGGCCGATTTTTGCGGTAGACATCGCCGTGCCGAGAGATCTCGAAGCCGGTATCGGCGAACTGGATGACGTATATCTTTACACGATTGATGATCTTAACAAAGTCATCACCGAGGGCCGCAGCAATCGGGAAACCGCCGCAGTCGATGCCAATCGCATACTGGACGACGAAACGCAGCGATACCTGAGCATCGAGCGCAGCAAGGAAGTGGCACCTGTTATTACCGCGCTGCGTGACCATGGCGACGCACTCCGCAAAGAGGTGCTGGAACAGGCACGGCGCAGGCTGGCCAAGGGCGCCGACCAGGACGAAGTCCTGGAATTTGTCACCTCCTCACTCCTCAAAAAAATTCTGCACCAGCCAAGCGTCCGGCTGCGTGAGGCCGGCGAGCAATCGGACCAGGCGTTCATCGACACCATCCGCGAACTCTTCGGCCTCGGGAAGAATGACTAAACCATGAAGGACTCAATCAGAAACAAGTTGGAGACCACGCGTGACCGGTTTGAAGAGCTTGAGGGGCTGATGGCCGATCCTGACATAATCGGCAATCAGGACCAGTTTCGCAGCCTGAGAAAAGAGTATGCGCGGCTCCAGCCAATCGTCGGCCTGTTCAAGCAGTACGAAACACTCGGCGATGACATCGTGGCTGCCAGGGAAATGGCCAGCGACAGTGATAATGAAGTTCGCCAGATGGGCGAGGAGGAACTAACCACGCTCGAGGAGAATCTCGAATCGCTGGAACTGGAATTACAAAAAGCGCTGATTCCGCCTGACCCGCACGACGACAGAAACATATATCTCGAAATTCGCGCTGGCACCGGCGGCGACGAGGCCGCGATCTTTGCCGGTGATCTGTTCCGCATGTATTCGAAGTATGCGGAAACCATGAAATGGCCGCTTGAAATCATCAGTGCCCGCGAAGGCGAACATGGCGGCTTCAAGGAAATCGTCAGCCGTATAACGGGCAGCGGTATTTACGCGAAGCTGAAATTCGAATCCGGCGCGCATCGCGTGCAACGTGTCCCGACGACCGAATCACAGGGACGCATTCACACCTCTGCTTGCACTGTCGCCGTACTGGCCGAGCCCGATGAGATTGAAGAGATAGAAATCAACACCAGCGACTTGCGAATCGACACTTACCGCGCCTCGGGCGCCGGCGGTCAGCACGTTAACAAGACGGATTCCGCGGTCAGGGTGACACATTTGCCAAGCGGCATCGTCGTTGAATGCCAGGACGAACGTTCGCAGCACAAGAATCGTGCCCGCGCCATGTCGTTACTCCAGGCAAAGCTACTGGACGCAGAGGTCGCAAAACGCGAGAGTGAGCAGGCACAACAACGTAAAACCCTGGTCGGCAGCGGCGACCGATCGGAACGCATCCGCACTTACAACTATCCGCAGGGCCGGGTGACTGACCACCGTATCAACCTCACCTTGTATAAGCTTGCGGAAATCCTCGAAGGTGATCTCAACCAGATCATCGATCCGTTGATCAATGAATACCAGGCCGACCAACTCGCCGCACTAGGCGAATAAACAACGTGTTTGCGAACCAACGAAGATGCCAATTTATTCTACCTTCGACCAGAGCACACTCGACCGGGAATACTCTCCCAGCAGTTGCATCGATGACCTCAATGTCTACCTGGATGAATACGCGCGCACCAGCAAGGCGGCCAAAAGCGACGCATTGCAAGACAGCGCGTGTGAAGTGGACCTTCGTTACGGTGCAGGTGCCGAGGAGACACTCGACCTTTTTCTGCCTGCAGAGTCGGGTTCGGCGCCGTTACAGGTATTTATCCATGGCGGCTACTGGCAGTTGCTGAGCAAAGATGAATCGTGTTTTGCCGCACCAACGTTCCGGCAGCGCGGCAGCTTTTTCGCTGCAGTTAATTACACGCTGGCGCCGCGGCAAAACCTGACCGGCATCGTCGAGGAGAACCGGCGGGCAATAGCGTGGTTGTACCAACATGCTGGCGAATGGGGCTTCGACCGCGATCGCATCTATTTGTCCGGCCATTCCGCCGGGGCGCATCTCGCCATGATGATGCTGCAGACGGACTGGCCGCAGTTCGGGCTGCCACACGATGTCATAAAAGGCGTCTGCGCAGTCAGCGGTCTCTATGACCTTGAACCCGTGCGCTTGAGCTATGTGAACGAGGTAATGGGCATGGATGCCAGCGAAGCCGAGCGGAACAGCCCGCTTCGCCACAGCCTGGTCAATCCTTGCCCGGTAATACTCGCCTATGGCGACAACGAGACCAACGAATTCAAGCGGCAGACTGACGAATATCAACGCGTTCTGCAAGACGCGGACATTCCCGTGACGCTCAGCGAAATCGCAGACCGCAATCACTTCGACGTGATCCTGGACCTGGCGGACGCCAACAGCTGGCTGTCACGACAGGTGTTCAGCCAGATGGGTATTGGCGGGGCTTATTAGGCATGAATCGCCCGCTTAGGAAGGGCTCCTACAAGAGTGGTGTAGGAGCTCGCCCCAGAGAGCGATATTTCTAAAGGTCAGTCCGCGCCCGGAAATTCAAATTGATTTGTCAATGAAGGCGGGCTGCCCCAGCGGGCGAAGTTTATCGCACAGCGGTGGGTCCGATCCCAAATTCCCTATACTGTACTCATGCGACGCTGCAGCAGTTCATACACTTGCGGAGACGACGATGTCCAGGCGACTCAAACTAATACATTCGGCAAAGATACTGAGGGCTTTGCTGGCTATCACACTGCTCGGCTTCGCGGTTTCCGCCTTTTCCCAATCCCTGCCGAACCCGTATCGCGCGGTTGATGGCTGGGCGCAGCTGCCGCATGGCCGGCAGATGGGCGCAGTCGGTGGGGTAACGATGGACCCGGACGGCAAACATGTCTGGGCGGTGGTGAGGTGCGACGCCACCGATCCTGCTCGTTTCGGTAACGAGTGTCTCGATTCGGATCTGGACCCGATCCTCAAGTTCGACCTGGACGGCAACGTGGTGCAGAGCTTCGGCAGTGGACTATTCATATGGCCGCACGGAATTGATGTCGATCCGGACGGCAACGTGTGGGTGACCGACGCAGTCGCCGCTGCACGAACCCCGAAGGGAAGCAGGGGGCATCAGGTGATCAAGTTCAGCCCTGATGGCAAGGTATTGATGACGCTGGGAACACCGGGAGTACCGGGGAACGGGCGGAACAGCTTTAATGCACCAAGCGATGTTGTCGTGGCTGACAACGGCGACATTTTCGTTGCCGACGGGCATGCCGATGATACGAATAATCGCATCGTTAAATTCTCGAGCGACGGATCTTTCATCAAGGCCTGGGGCAAGACCGGCTATGGTCCCGGCGAATTTCGGACACTGCATGCGCTCGCCATTGATGCCCGCGGCCGTCTGTTCGTAGCCGATCGGTCGAACAATCGAATCCAGATTTTCCAACAGGACGGGACTTTTCTCGCCACATGGACCCAATTCGGGCGGCCGAGCGGCATCTTTATCGACGAGCGCGAGCAAATCTATGTAGCGGATTCCGAATCAGATAACGTGCAAAATCCGGGTTGGGAGATGGGCATCAGAATCGGCGATGCCGAGACAGGCTGGGTGAACGCGTTCGTACTCTACCAGTGGGGAGACCCGCGCAACGCTGCCGGAAATGGTGCGGAGTTTGTTGCCGTTGATCGCGCAGGCAATCTGTACGCAGGAGAACCCCGGCCAAGGAAATTGCAGAAGTATGTGAGAGTCAGGCCATAACCCGGACTGGAGCTAAAATCCGCGCAGATCAGGTGCCGGGCATAACTTGATGACTTGTTATTGCGCGAGGTGTTGTTCGAGCCGCCCGGCTTCGAGCAGATCGCGGAAATATCCGTCGGGATCACAGGGGGCGGGTTCGAACACTTGCAGCGAATCGCGCCTGGCAGAACCGCGCTGCCGGACCAGCGGCTTCGAATAATACGGGTCATAGATCGTCATCGTGCGATCCGTCGTCAGGCGGTCCTCGCTGAATGCCCAGCGCTCTACGATTCGCGTGCCTTCACCCGACATTGGCAGTAAGGACCCGTCCAGCGCGCCGGCGGTCAGATTCGTGGTCTCGATGACCAGTACATCCTCCTCCCAATGACCAACCGAGAAGCCCATCGAGCTTGCCGGCAAATCCTGTGGCAGCAAGCGCCCGTCCATCCATATCCACCGTGGCATGTTGTTCTGTTCGTGCACGACCAGGTAGTGACTACCAGCATCAACGATTTCCATCGCGTAGGGCGAGCCGAACGTACGCGGCAAACCAAGTGGCATGCAGCGCAGCACATCATCGTGCCACGATTCGGTGGCCTCGAAGACACGCTTGCCCTCAGCGGTAAATGGCGTCGGTTTTGGCTCCAGATCGTCAACCGTCAACTGGAACTTGTAGCCGTTATGCCAGGACCCGCTGATATCGAACGGGTGATCGGCATTAACCTGTGCGTAGCCGTACTCCTTATCCGCGCTCGCGTCTACACGGTTGCGCTCGCTCCGCGTTCGAACGGGTCCCATGGGAAGGTGCTCGCTGCCATCGGCCTTTTCCATGCCGCGCATAAAGAGCTTCCTGGAATCACCGTGGCCCAGATCGCCCCAGACGCGAACCGTCTCGCCGAGTGTTAGCGTATCAGGACCCCAGCCTGCTCTTCGCAAACTGGTCACGCTGGTCGTCTGGATGTCCCACTCCTCGACAGTGCCGTCGTCCGCCGTTATCTCCATCCGATAACGCGCATGCGGATTCTTGTACCAGACGCCGACTATCGTGCCCTTCAATTCGCCCGGACGCGATTTGTCGAACTCTGCCGGAAACGAATGATGCGCAAGCGCTGGCACAGTGAGTAGGAACAAAATGACTGCCCGCAAGAACTGCGGCACTTGCCGTTCCATCAAGTGCGTTGCCTCGCTATGCAGAAACTTTTTCCGTCTTGACCGGTTCAATCTGCACAGACTCCTTCGGCACGATTGCCTTCGGCCGTTCGCGCATGTCTATTTTCCCTTTGAACCGTGCACCGTCCTCCATGACGATCCGATCGCAGGTAATATTTCCTCTAACGTCGGCACCTTTGGCCAGCGAAACAATCCCTTCACTGTAAATGTCACCGATGAGTTGCCCCTCGATAATGACGGAATCGGCGTGAATGTCTGCCTTGACCCGACCTTGTTTGCCAATTGTCAGGTGCTTCTTGTGATGGGCGATCGTACCCTCTATGCAGCCCTCAATCACCAGGTCTTCGTCGGCCGACAGCTCGCCCTTGAACACCAGTGTTGGCCCGATGACCGACACGTTTTTCGCTCTTATCGGCCGCGCCTGTCCGATTTTTGGTGGTGACGCTATGTCCAGCTCACCGTCGCTGTCTGCCTTCCTGAACATTGCCATTTTTGCCTCCGCATTAGTCTCCGAATTGACCCTGACTGCTTGAGTGTGAAGGATACTCCAAAATGAAATCAGCGGTCAGCGTCTGGCTGGTATCTGCCCGGACCGCAATTTGTCGGTAAATCGATACACTTTTACAGGCAGCGCTTTGCAAATGACTGCAACATTTTCTCCTCGTCCTCGGCCCGCGTAAAGAATTGATTGAGATAACCGATGCTCTTTGCCCGCTCGTCCTCCGGCAGACCGGGTATTTCGCTCAACACGCCCAGAATATCCGCCTGGCGCGTTTTAATGAGGCCAAGGGCACTCTGCAAGGTGTCCCGTGGTGCGCAATAACCGCGGTACATCCTTTGCGTCACCTTCCGAATGGGGAGTGCCGGATCCGGATACGCATATTTGGCATTCACCAGGCCGGCAAGATCAAAATCATATGGCACATAGAAGCGCTTTGCTTCGATATCAAGTATGTCGCCGTTGTGGCAGCAGACATCATCGTCGTCGGCCTTCGCCAATGACCAGTCAGTATTGCCGATCAGGTACTGAAAGATGTAGACCGCCGCCGCCTGATCTTCGTCGAGAGAACGAAGTGATACGCCAGTAACTTTTGCAGGATCTCCACTGAATCTCTCAGCCAGCTCAGTCTGTGACTCGATCAAGAAACCATATCGCACAAGTACTTCATCCTTACGGCGCTCGTCAGTGTCCCGGTAAGTGATGTGCAGCAAGCGCACTCTGTACCCAACGTCCGAGATGAGATTGAAGATCCGGTACGCCGCGTATTCCTGGAGCGCGTCAGCTTAGGCTACAGTTCGCTTTCGGCAATGTGTGACAAGTTTTAGTTTGTCCTGGCCAGCAAAGACTGTCTGTTCCGTGTCGCGCGTTAAAAAATTGAATCTCAACGGCGGAAATTCGCACACGCGCAATCGGCTCTTGCCGCGAACCCGGACCTGGACGTGGTACTCGACACCGTTCGCACTGAGCACGAAGGACAGCTCATTACGCTCTTTCTTGTTTTTGATCAGCGACCCGATCGGGCCGCGCAGTTCAACCTCAATGACCGCAGAATCATCGAACAGTGGCGACGCGCCAGCCTGGACAGCAATAGACAACAATGCGAAAGGTAGAAGCCTGCTCACCAGGTACGGCATCGTGGGCGCCACCCTAACTTGTACTTCGTGAATACTAAAGTATTTCCGGAAATTTTCGTTTTCTCAGACTACGGGATCTATGAGCGATTGCTCAGAGACCTGAATTCGACTCGGCCGTATGCCGCTGATCTTCGGTAAATAAGGTCGGTCCCTCCTCAAAATTACTCAGTCCATCGGCTGACCGATAGAACACACCGGGCATGTCGAGTGCGTAGTCCATACCATCCCACTTGAAGAGCCGGAAATAGGAATTGCCAAGCGGTTCTGTCCCAGCCACGAAATTCAGTCCGTCCGTAGATGTCGCAACCAGGGTGACTTGCTTGTAGCTGGCTTCTTCGGCTTTGGGACCTGCAATGTATACCGGGCAATGAAAATACATCCGGATCTGTCGTGATTCGGCATCGATATGCACATCGGGTGATGCAACGTGCCTGTAGTCCGCGAAAGCCGATTCGTGAATGTCGTTACAGACCGTGTTCTCGAGTTGCAGCGTTCCAGGGTCGTAGACTGTCCACGGTCCAGCGAGGTCATCAGCAAATGCAAGGCGGATGTAGGTACCGGCATGATGGGCAAAATAGAGGTAGTACTTGCCCAGCGCACCGTCAATCCATGACGGCACCCGGATGGCCGATGGCCCGTTGATATTCTCACCATCGGTACCGGGCAGCATTGCCGGGGCGATGATGGGATTACTATTCAGGCGTTCAATTCTCGGCATAGTCTGCGCAGTGCTTTGGCCACTTCGCAGCATGGCGACAATCGACATCAAGCATACGCTTCCTATAACTACCTTGTTCATGAGGATCTGATCCTGAAAGTACTACACTTGCTTGCGCAAGTGGTTCAGCACGTCTGAACGCGTGATCAGTCCCAGGAACTCATCGCCATCCATGACCGCCGCGTACGGCTGTACTTGTAACATTGCGACCAGGTTGTTGAGGCTGGCATCCTTTTCCAGGCGGATAAACTCGGTCTGCATGGCATCTTTCACCGCTGCATTCATCAGTTCGGGTTTTCCAAAGACGAACCTGATGATCGTGTCTTCGGTTACGACGCCTACCAACTTACCTTCATCCATCACCGGCAATTGGGAGAATCCGGCATTTCTCAGGCGATTATGGGCTGTGGTCAGGACATCGTCCGGACCGACGGTGATGGTTGCACGCTCTCCGTGCGGCCGTCCAATCAAGTCGCGCAAATCGTCATGCGTTTCGCGCGTGATAAATCCCTGATCCTCCAGCCAGAAATCGTTGTACAGCTTGGACAGGTATTTGTTGCCGGTATCACAGGCCAGGGTGACAACGCGCTTTGCTTCTGTTTGCGCGCGGCAGTACTTAAGCGCCGCACATAGCAACGTTCCGGTAGACGACCCGGCAAGAATGCCCTCTTTGCGCAGCAGGTCCCGTGCCGTCTCGAAGGACTCGGCGTCCGTGATGCTGTAGGCCCTGGTCACTCCGCCAAAATCGGCGATGTCCGGAATGAAGTCCTCGCCAATGCCCTCAACCAGCCAGCTGCTGCTCTTGGTCGATAACTCACCCTTGTTGATATAGTCGGCGAGTATCGAGCCGACCGGATCGGCGACAATCAATTCTGTATTCGGAGAATTTTTTTTGAAGTATTTGCTGAATCCGCTGACGGTACCACTCGAGCCGACGCCGAGTACGATGGCGTCAACGTCACTATCCATTTGCTCGAGGATCTCCGGTGCGGTCGTTTGTTCGTGCGCAAGCGGGTTATCCGGATTGCCGAACTGGTTAATAAAATAGGCGCCCTTTTCCTCGGCAATAGCCTTGCCGAGGTCCTGGTAATACTCCGGATGTCCCCTGGCCACATCTGATCGTGTCAGGATGACCTCGGCACCCATCGCCCGAAGATTGAATATCTTTTCCTGGCTCATCTTGTCCGGCAATACGAGGATCAGGGGATAACCTTTTTGCTGTGCGACGAGTGCCAACCCAAGGCCGGTATTGCCCGCAGTCGCTTCAACAATCGTGTCACCGGGTTTGATATCGCCACGTTTTTCGGCCTCCTCGATCATCGAGATCCCGATGCGATCCTTGATCGAGCCACCCGGGTTCGCTAGTTCGAGCTTAAGGAAAAGACGGCACGGACCCGTATCGATGTGCGTGACCTCAAGCATCGGCGTGCGGCCGACCATTTCCAGAATATTTGAGAAAACTTGCATAGGCATCGGGGTTATTATTCAAATTTGCGGCCATAGTACGCGAAGGACCTGCGCCTTTGAACGAGTTCTTGAAAATTGCTGCTGCGCTGGCCGACGGAACCGAGCAGCTCCGTGGCGTCAGCGACAGTCCGCGGCTGGATGCGGAATTGCTGCTCGCCCAGGCGCTCGACGTGCCGCGAAGTTACCTCTTTGCTCATCCCGAGGATGCGCTCGATCGGGCCGCACTCGAGCGCTTTTGCTCAAGCCTGGATCGGCGATCGGATGACCTGCCGCTTGCCTACATAAGCGGCGAAAAGGAATTCTGGTCCATGACGCTGATCGTCAGCCCGGATACGCTGGTACCCCGCCCTGAAACCGAGTTGCTGGTTGACCAGGCCCTGCAGCATATACCGAAAAACGAAAATTTCTCAATACTCGATCTCGGCACCGGCTGCGGCGCAATTGCACTGGCGATCGCTAAAGAACGTCCTCACTGCGACATCACGGCCACCGATGTCAGCGATGCAGCACTCGCCGTGGCCAGGGAGAATGCAAATCGACTTGCGTTAGCCAATGTTGAATTCCTGTGCGGTGACTGGACCGCCCCAGTGGCCGGAAAGACGTTTGATATCATCGCAAGCAATCCGCCCTATGTGCCGGAGGCTGATCCAGATCTCGAACGTCTGAAGCATGAGCCTCAAATGGCGCTTCTGTCAGGCAAAGACGGCCTCGATGCAATTCGCAGAATTTCCGCCGAGGCACAATCGGTCTTAAGGCCTGGCGGGACGTTGCTCATTGAGCACGGTGACAACCAGGCCGAGGAGATCGCCCGGATATTATCGGCAGATGGCTGGGGTGAGATCAGCCAGGTGAATGATCTGGCTGGCAAGCCCAGGGTGACGATCGCGACAGGGTAATCGATAGAAATCGCCCGCTGGGGCGGGCTCCTACATCTTTTTGTATAATATTCGCGGCTAAAGCCGCTCCTACAAACTTTCCTTTATGCAATGAGACAGCCTGTGATTACCATAATGACTAACCACGGCGACATCGTCGTCGAACTCCTTGAAGAAGCCGCACCCATCTCCTGCGAGAATTTTCTTCAGTATGTTGCGGATGGATTTTTCGCGGAAACCATATTCCACCGCGTCATTCCGAACTTCATGATCCAGGGTGGCGGCATGAATGCCGACTTGTCGCACAAGCAAACGCGTGCACCAATCAAGAATGAAGCGGCGAATGGTGAGAAGAACCTTCGCGGCACGCTAGCCATGGCCAGAACCGGTACTGTGGACAGCGCAACCTCACAGTTCTTCTTCAATCTGCGGGACAACGCGTTTCTGGATCATAGCGGACAGGACTACGGGTACGCTGTGTTTGCAAAAGTGACGGACGGAATGGATGTTATCGACAAGATAGCTGCAGTGCCGACCGGCAACTCCGGTGGTCACCAGGACGTACCGACCGAACCGGTTACCATTATTGAAGTACGTACTGACGGCTAGTTTTCCTTTGTCAAACAACGATCACAAGACCGGACGTTCGGCGCGGCATATAGCGCTGCCGCAAGTCGGGCGACAAGGCCAGGCAAAAATAGAGTCAGCAACCGTACTCATCATCGGTCTTGGCGGTATCGGTTGCGCGTCAGCCAGTTACCTCGCGAGCAGCGGCGTGGGTCAATTGTTGCTGTGTGACTTTGATACGGTCGATGCAACCAACCTTGGCAGGCAGACCCTGTACGGCCCGGATGACATCGGCCAGCTCAAGGTACATCGTGCGGCATCTCGTCTCGCAGCAATGAACCCGGATGTTCGGCTCACTGAAATCCCCGAGCGCCTGAGTGACGGCGCGTTACAAGAAGCAGTTCGACAGACCGATGTTGTCCTGGATGGATGTGACAACTTTGCGACGCGTTTTCAAGTTAGCGACGCCTGTGTAACAGGCAGTCGACCCCTGGTGTCAGGATCAGCGATTCGGTTTGAGGGTCAACTTGCCGTTTTTGGCCCGGACTATACGAAGTCACCCTGTTATCGCTGCCTATATAAGGAGTCGGATGAATCGCTCGACGACTGCGCCGGCAACGGCGTGCTCGCGCCTGTTCCTGGCGTAATCGGCACGATGATGGCGGTCGAAGCCTTGAAGATAATCGCCGACGTGCCGGTAGAGTCCGGCAATCTCAGTCTTTACGACGCCATCGCCTCCGAATGGAGCAAAGTCGGCATTAGAAAAAGAAAAAACTGCCCGGGTTGTTCTTCGAAAACCCACTGCCCTGACCCGTGAACAACGCTGGCATCCACTGCATCACGCAGCCGCAACCGGTTTAGATCAAGGACGGGATGATTATGTGCGACAGGCTGGTGGCAGCCACTTGTCGACCAGTGTGGCATCGCCCGAACATGCCCAGGATACACTGCCGGAATTATCAAATGGCGTAATTGTCATGACTGCATTGAGTATCTTGATATTGACATCTTTACCAAAAGTCACCTGGATAAGGCCGGCACCGGTTATTTCTACCTGAACAACATATTTTCCGGTGATCGTTGCGGCTGCCGCGAGACCGGCCGTTGCATTGTCGCCCGGATACACACCCTGGTCCTGGTAATACTCGGCAACCGCCACCTTTGCACCCGCTGCAAGATTGATTCCGTGCGCAACCTGGGAGCGTATGGCGTAATCCAGGTATGCCGGGATCGCGATCGCAGCAAGGATGCCGATAATGGCTACCACGATCATCAGTTCGATCAGCGTGAAACCCCGCTGAATGCTTTTCATTTCTGACCTCCGATACTCCGTGCGCCCCGGACCTACCCAAAACTGAAGCGATAGTCGTGCCAACACTGCAGATTTTTTTGCAAGACCCTGCTTTTAAAAGACAAAAAAATACTCAGCCAGCGACAGATAGCTGTTCTGATATTCGCTTGGACAGTTGACTCGCCGATTCTGGTCACAAACGGACGGATTTTGTCAGCTCCGTCGCTGCGCTGCGTCACGCCTCGCTGTGACTACTCACGCAAGGCCGGGCCTGGCCTTCACTTGCCGAACTTTTCACCGAAGAAATCACCCTCGTTCCAGGCCGGCTTTTCGTCGGCATCTGCGATTGCGTGGCCGATGCGCACATTGGCCCGTGCAAATCGCAGCGCAGAATCCCAGTCGATCGGACGACTGAGATCGTCACTCGGCTGGTGGTAATGGGTTTTCAAATGCTGGTTGAACAGTTCGCCACCGTTAATTTCCGGATCTGTTGATGTGAATCCCGGGACGAGGAATACAGACGGAATACCTTTCTTCACAAATGAGTACTGGTCGCTGCGAATGAACAGCACTTCTTCCGGAATCGGATCCGGCGCCAGCACAAACTCTTCTTCCACAACGACCTCGCCGATGATTCGTTCCAGTGACGAGTGTTCCGAACCAAATGCAATAAGGTCGGCAAGCGGGTACAACAACAAAGGCATGTCCAGGTTCACGTTGGCAACGAGTGAATCACCCGGCACCGTCGGGTAATGCGCGAAGTAGTCCGATCCGACGAGACCCCGCTCTTCCCCCGTCAAAGCAATGAACATGATCGAACGGCGCGGCGGCTCCGGCATTGCCGCAAACGCCCGCGCGGTTTCGATCAACAGCGACGTACCCATCGCGTTGTCATACATGCCGTTATATATAGTGTCGCCGTTGACTGGCGCACCGATTCCGACATGGTCGAGATGCGCGGTGAAAACGACGTACTCGTCCGCCAGTTCCGGGTCGCTGCCGCGGAGGATACCGATGATATTAGGACTCGTAATCGATTCGTGGTCGGTCTTGCGGGCGAGAGTTATCTCGGTACCTAACGGCGTCGACAACGGCGTGCCGGCATCCGCGGCATCGAGCGCCTGCTCGAATGAAATCGGTGCACGTGAGAAAAGCTCATGCGCGGGCGGTACGTTCAGCATCGCGCCACCCTGCAACTCGGGGAAGTAATTTGCAGCTTCGCCGGACAGGTTTACCCAGGACATGCCCGGACGTATGCCGGCATTTTCCGAGATGCGCTTCCAGGTATAGCGCCGTTGATCCGTCCTCGAACGGAGACCAATCGAGCCGACGGCACCTCGCGCCACTGCCTCCTCCGCCTTGGTCAGCCGCGACGAATAAAATGCACGCTCGTTGTGTGGAAAACTGTCGGGCGCACCGCCGAACGCAGCGATTATCTTGCCCTCGACATCGATCCCATCATAGTCAGAGTAATTCAAGTCGGGTGCGTGGATGCCAAAACCGACGAACACAACCTCGGCCGTGATATTCGTATCCGCGCGCACCGTGTCCCCGCCCATGACAAAATCTTCCTTCCAGCGTTGCGCTTTCTCGATGTCGTCCTGGTGGAAAATGAATCTTGCGGAATCGACATCGATGCGTCGCGCGAGCATCGGTACCTGCTGGTACCAGCCATCATCACCACCGGATTCGAGGCCGATTTCCTCGAACTGTCCGGCGACATAGGCTGCCGCTTCATCGTATTCCGGCGTGCCGGTCATACGCCCCATGAGCGCATCATCGGCAAGGTACATAAGGTGAGCCTCGATGCCGTCACGATCGATCACGGCCAGACCCTGTTCAAGCGAACTGGGCGCCGGCTCAGCGGCGACAGTTGCACTTTCCAAAACCTCTTCTTCCGTTGCTTCCTGCGAACAGGCCGCAAGCACAGACGCCAGAAGAAGCAGGACGTAATGTCGGTATTTATTATTCAATTTGGCCACCGCTTGGGAAAATTTGGCAGGCATCATACCAGCATGAAATGCGCTTAGAGTTCCTTGTGGCTCATTCGTTCCGCAATGTGATCCGCCTGACGAATCGCCAGGGCCACGATGGTTAGCGTCGGATTGGCTGCCGCGCTGCTGGCAAAAACGCTGCCGTCGGATACGAACAGGTTTGCAATATCGTGGCACTGTCCCCAGCGGTTAGTCACGCCGTCCGCCGGCTCAGCGCTCATGCGGGCGACACCCATGTTGTGACATCCGCCGCCACCAGCCATTGTCGACGTCACGGCCCGCGCACCCAATGATTCCAGTAGCTGCTTGCTCATCTTCGCCGCATGCATATGCATCGCTATCGAATTCGGGTGGAAATTGTAGGTCAGGATCGGCACTGGCAGACCATACTGATCGCGCTCAGTCTCGTGAAATGTAATCCGATTCGATGCCTGCGGCGGGTCCTCTCCGCTCACCCAGGTGCTGGCAAGATTCGTGTAATTTTCCAGGTAGTCGGCAGCCGATTCGCCCCAGCCACCAACCGATTGAGCCATGCCAAGTGGATCACCGCTTGACGTTTCAATCAGGTAGCCGCCCACGAATCCGCGCTCGGGCCTGTGATACTGCTCATCGAAAATAAGCCCTGACTGCCGCGTCCCTCGATGGAAATTCACCGCACCGGGCATGATCGCCGTCGTGGATTTGGTCATGTGCCGCATGTAGTTGCGGCCCAGGTGGCCTGACGAGTTGCCCAGTCCATCCGGAAACATGCTGGAGGCCGAGTTATGCAGGAGACGGGTCGTCTCAACGACGTTGCCTGCGACACATATCGCCCGCGCTTTCTGTTCGTGCAGCACACCGTTCAAATCGGCGTAAACGACGCCGGTCACTTTGCCGGACTCATCATGGTTGATTTTCACGACCATCGACTGCGTGCGTAACTCAAAGTGACCGGTCGCCTCGGCTTTCGGTATCTCAGAATAGAGCGTCGACCATTTCGCACCGATGGCACATCCTGACCAACAGAAGCCGATTTGCCGGCAACCCGGGCGGCCATCTCTTGCAGCAGGATTGATTGCCGCCCGGGTGCTGGTGATTTCCTTGTACCCGATTTTCTTGCCGCCGGCCTTGAGCACCTTGAACTCGTTGGTCTCGGCAGACGGTGGTATGCCGTGGGTGCCGGACACACCCATCCTGTCTTCGGCCATGTCGTAATACGGTGCGAGTTCGTCGAGCGTGATCGGCCAGTCGATCGCGGTCGTATCATCGAGCTTGCCGTAGGTGGTCAATGGTTTGAATTCATGCTCCTGAAATCTCGGCGTTATCCCGGACCAGCGCACGGTCGTACCGCCCACAGTCTTGCAAAGCCAGGTGGGTGCGCCCAGTCGCTTGTCCAGCCAGCCCATCCTTTCGTTCATAATGCCCGGATTATTCACGATGTCGGAAAGCGCCAGCCGCGATCCCGCTTCGAGGCAGACAACATCAATGCCCTTCTGTGCGAGCTCATTGGAAACTGTGCCACCTCCGGCGCCGGAACCGATGACCACAACGACTGAGGAATCACTCAATTCGTATCTGTTCGCCATCACGCGTCCCCCGGCAGCCAGTCGATGTCATCGAAACCCCGATCGACGTAACCACCGTGTTCGACGGATGAGCCCGGATAACCGATGTGCTCCCAAACCTTCGGGTGGGTGTAGAAGCGGACTCTTACACTACCCAGGATCGCGCCAAAAAAGGCCTCATTCTCCACTGCTTGCATCGCGGCAATCTGGTCACCTGCACTGGCGGAAACCCAGTCGCCAGCTTGCGCGGTATTCAGCGCAGTCACCGCTACCTTCAGCGTGTCTGTCATCGATGCATCGTTCGCAACATCCGACAGGATGCTATCGATGACTTCTGCGTAGACTTCATCTGCAACGCCATCATGCGGAAACAGCAGCCGTGCCATTCGGGCAAGTTCACCCGCTTTCCCAGTGGACGATTGCGCCCATGCGGAACCGGCACGAAGCAATGCAGCACCCATGCCACTTGCCAGCAGTCCCGAATGAGCCATTACAGCGACAAGAAAGCGGCGCCTGGAAGTTTCCCCTCGAATCATTCTTTATAGTCTCCGTTATTCACAAGCCTGAAGTTTGCGTCAATATAGCAGCAAGAGTGGCAGCAGATCACTGCTGCCCAGAAACTCTATCGGCGAGGCGGTGAAACGAAATCGTAGCTTGAGATTCACGCTGGCTTTGCCTGTCAGAGACTTGAATCTGGCGTTAGATACATTTCTGGCATCACCGGCTGAGGACAGCGACGTGCGATCACGACGGGACGCCACTCCTACGACCCAGCCAATCGTAACGTAGGAGCGGCGTCCCGCCGTGATATTCGAATTTTCCGGATGGACATCACGTCGTCTTGACGCCGGATACGAGTCTATGAGACAGCAGTGTCGGCAGAAGTATTCCTCCTAGTCGACTACTATGAGCTTATAGGCGAAGCTGTCAGGCCCGGTGTTGTAACCGTTAATCTCCACGTAGTAGGCCAATCCCGCAGTGAGATCCACGGTAAAGATCTGCTTGGCGACAGTACCTATCGGCGTGCTCGCAATCGTCGTCTGACTCTGATCGTAAACAGCGATGTATACAGAATCGCCCTCGACCTGCTCCACACAGGTTTCCTCACAAAGATACACGGCAAATGTATCGGAGCGGAGCGGCGTGAAGATGAAAAAGTCGGCGGGATCATCATCCTGTTTCACGGTGCCGGTCATCTCGACGGCAGCCGATGCATTTAACGGAGCCGACGGAAAATGGACATTATTTGCATTGTCCAGTGTGCTGTTCGGTTCAAACTCTGCAAAGCGATTGATGAACAGAGCGCGGTTTCCGCTGCCGCCACTGTCACCTGTTCCACCTGAACCCGAATCGCCTCCACCAGACCCGGGAGACGTCGGCGGCAGTGGTAGTGGCGGCGGCGATGGCGGCGACGAAGCAGTGCACGGCACCGGAATGACCAAGAACAGCAGACAAAGCCGGGTGTCCGGCTCGTCGCCGCCACCGCACCCGGCTAAAGAGGCAAAAATCGGCAGCAGCAGTGCCTGACATGCCCTCCTGGCAATCCTGGAATTGAGTTTCATCGGTACATTCTCCATTTTTGCGGCGATCCACAGCGTCTCGCCCTGATGATCATTTTCATCGGTGGCGGCTGTAAGCAACTGAAAAAACAGTGATGATTACCTGATGGATAAATAGGGGATTGATGAATTGGGCCAAATTCGGCTGCCGCTGTTGTCTTTCTTGCCTTATTGCCTAATCTTGTGGAGTCGGGCATAAGTCAAATAAGGCAACACCGGAACTCGGTAGAGCATGTCAGAAACTCAGTCAAAGAAGATTTCGTGGCCACGAATGGGGGTGGAGGCAATCATAATAATTGCGTCCATTCTTCTGGCACTTGGCGTGGACGAGTGGCGTGAGGACAGGCGAGATCGCATGCTTGAGCGCGAGTATCTAGGCCGTGTGCGTCGCGGGAATTAGGTTGCCGGATAGATGTGACTGACTACGACGTCGAGGAATATCTTGACTGGCTGAGTGCGAATCAAGAGCTGGCTGATGGTCTGCGCCGCGTCATAGTCCAGTGGACGCGCGCCTAGAGAGATTATCTTCCAGCCGTCCAGGAACGAACCGGCGAGTTGCAGAAATTGATCCAAAAGGAATTGGGCCAATAATTCTCATTCCGTAGTTGGAGGAAAATCATGAACTGGGAGGCGATCAGCGCGATTGGAGAAATAGTCGGTGCGGCTGCGGTGGTCGCAACGCTTGGATATTTGGCGTTTCAGATACGCCAAAGCAACAGTATCAATGCATCTGTGATACGGCAGAGCTTTTATGACTACACAACTCGCCAGATGCTGCAGGGCGTCGAGTCCAGCGAATTCAATGAACTGCTTGTCCGGGCAGTAATGACCGATGACGATCTGTCGCCGGGCGAAAGATTTCAACTATGCCGGCGGCTTTCTCGATGATGGCTTCGTACGTGAACGTGAATTATTGCGTGATGAGGCGCAAGAATACGTTCGTGGACTTGAAGCAAAAGATCTTCAGTTTCGCGAATCGCATAAGGAAAATTAGGGCAAGCGATACCGATGTCGCTTTTCTTTTCCTGGATTCAAGCCGCGTCCGCTGCGGAGGGATCGTAGCCAAGGTTGGGTGCCAGCCACTTTTCTGCTTCGCCAAGAGACATGCCTTTGCGTTCGGCAAATGATTCGACCTGGTCGCGAGCGATTTTGCCGACCGAGAAATACTTCGAATCAGGGTACGAGAAATAGAAGCCGCTAACTGCCGCGGTGGGGAACATCGCGTAGGAATCGGTCAGCCGGAGACCGATGGCGGACTCGACCTCGAGCAACTGCCAAAGCTTGCCCTTCTCCGTGTGATCGGGACACGCTGGATAACCAGGCGCTGGCCGAATGCCTCGATACGCTTCGGCAATCAGGGCATCCTTCGTCAGTTTTTCATTCGCTTCATATGCCCAGAAGTCCTTGCGCACTCTCTCGTGAAGGTACTCGGTAAGCGCCTCGGCCAGGCGATCCGCCAATACCTTTAGAAGAATGCTGCTGTAGTCGTCGTGATCGGCTTCGAACCGTGCGATGTGCTCATCAATGCCGATTCCTGCGGTAACCGCAAAAGCGCCGATGAAATCATCTTTACCGCTGTCGTACGGCGCGACCAGGTCAGCCAGGCAATCATGCGATTGGCCTTCGGGTTTGCTGCGTTGCTGCCGAAGATGGCACAGACGCATCAATTCCTGTTGGCGATTCTCGTCGGCAAATATACGTATGTCATCGTGATCAACTGAATTTGCCGGGAAGAAACCAAGTACTGCCCTCGCCTGCAGCCATTGTTCGCTGATGATCTTTTCGAGCATAACAGAGGCATCAGTGAACAATGTTCGTGCGGCTTCGCCGACGACCCGGTCGCTTAAAATATCCGGGTATTTGCCATGAAATTCCCAGGCATTAAAAAACGGCATCCAGTCGATGTACTTCTTCAACGTTGTAAGACTGATGTCGTCCAGCACTTTTCGTCCGGTGAATGTCGGCGCCGGTGGCGTGTAGTCGCTCCACTCGATTTGCTTCTTGTTAGCTCGCGCCTGCGCCAGTGACAATTGCGGCGTCAGCCGCGATTTGCCTGCATGCCGCTCGCGTCGTTTTGCATTGTCTTCGCGGGTTTTGCGAACAAGCTCGGAGCGCGTCTCCGTTTGCACCAGTGCCTGCGCAACTCCGACCGCGCGTGAGGCGTCTTTGACGTAGATGACCGGCCCATCGTATTTCGGCTCGATCTTGACCGCCGTGTGTGCCGGCGAGGTTGTTGCACCGCCAATCAGAAGCGGCAAATCAAAATTCAGCCGTTTCATTTCACCTGCGATGTGGACCATTTCCTCAAGCGACGGCGTGATCAGGCCTGATAGGCCGACAATTTGTGCTTTTTCACGTTTGGCGGCCTCAAGAATCTTTTCGCAGGAGACCATAACGCCGAGATCGATAATTTCGAAGTTGTTGCACTGAAGCACGACGCCGACGATTTTCTTGCCAATGTCGTGAACATCACCCTTGACTGTCGCCATCACAATCTTGCCATTCGTCTCGATGGCACCGCCCTTCTCTTTTTCAATGAATGGCAGCAGGTGGCCGACGGCCTTCTTCATAACGCGGGCGGACTTGACGACCTGTGGCAGGAACATCTTGCCCTCACCAAACAGGTCTCCAACAACGTTCATGCCAGCCATCAGCGGACCTTCGATGACGTCCAGCGGTCGCGTTGCTTTTTGCCGTGCTTCTTCGGTGTCATCGACAACGAACTCATCGATACCGTTCACCAACGCATACTCGAGGCGCTTGTCGACCGGTTCCTCACGCCAGCTCATGTCCCTGGAATTTCTCTTCCCCCCGCTGGACTGGCCTGCGAAATCCCCGGCGACTTCGAGCAAGCGCTCGGTCGCGTCATTTCGCCGATTGAGTATTACGTCTTCAACCGCGTCGCGCAGATTTCTCGGTAAGTCCTGGTATAGCGCAAGCTGGCCAGCGTTGAGGATACCCATATCCATGCCGGCTTTAATGGCGTGATACAGGAATACGGAATGAATGGCCTCACGCACGAGGTTGTTGCCACGGAACGAGAACGAAACGTTGCTAACGCCGCCGCTAACCAATACATGCGGCAATGCCTCCTTAATTCGCCGGGTCGCTTCTATGAAATCCAAACCGTAGCGATTGTGTTCTTCGATACCTGTCGCAACGGCAAAAATGTTGGGATCGAAAATAATATCTGCAGGACCAAAGCCGACGATCTCGGTCAGGATTTTGTACGACCGCTTGCAAATCTCGACCTTACGATCAACGTTGTCAGCCTGGCCCTTTTCATCAAACGCCATCACGATGACGGCGGCGCCGTAGTCCCGAACGAGTCGCGCCTGATTGATGAATTGTTTTTCACCTTCCTTGAGACTGATCGAATTGACGACGCCCTTGCCTTGCACGCATTGCAATCCGGCCTCGATGACCGACCATTTCGAGGAGTCGATCATGATTGGGACACGCGCAACGTCCGGTTCCGAGGCAATAAGATTTAGAAATTTCACCATCGCCTGTTCGGAATCGAGCATTCCTTCGTCCATGTTGACATCGATGATCTGTGCGCCGTTCTCAACTTGTTGACGGGCAACCTGCACGGCTTCAGCATACTGGTCGGCTTCGATCAGTTTGCGAAAAACCGCCGATCCGGTGACATTCGTGCGCTCACCGACGTTGACGAACAGATCGTCGGGCCCGATCGTTGTCGGTTCAAGGCCCGACAAGCGGCAGCGCACGGGCAGATTTGGAATTTTCCGCGGCGCCTGGCTGTCAATGACACGACGCAACTCCCGAATGTGGTCCGGGGTCGTGCCACAGCATCCTCCAACCAGATTGACGAAGCCACTGCGGGCGAATTCGCCAATGATTTCAGCCATGTGTTGCGGCGTCTCGTCATACTCGCCGAATTCATTCGGCAGCCCTGCATTAGGGTGCGCACTGACATTCGTGTCCGCAATCCGCGACAGTTCCGCAACGTATGGCCGCAGTTCATCTGCACCCAGCGCGCAGTTGAGCCCAACCACGAATGGGTCGGCGTGACGCACAGAATTCCAGAAAGCTTCCGTCGTCTGTCCCGACAAGGTTCTGCCGGAGGCATCGGTGATCGTGCCTGAAATCATGATCGGCAGTATCACTTGTGTTGCCGCAAAACTTCGCTTGATCGCGAAGATCGCTGCCTTGGCGTTAAGCGTATCGAAGATCGTTTCCACCATCAGGAAATCGACGCCACCCTCGATCAGGGCAATCGCGGCGTCCTGGTAGGTTGCCGCAAGCTCAGTGAAAGTAATATCGCGATAGCTGGGATCGTTTACGTCCGGCGAAATCGACGCAGTGCGGTTCGCGGGACCTAGCACACCGGCAACAAATCGTGGTTGCCCACATTTCGCCGCATGTGTATCCGCTACCTCTCGTGCAATGCGTGCGGCCGACGCATTCAGCTCTGCGACGAACGACTCCATACCGTAATCGCTCATCGAGGGCGCGTTCGAATTGAAAGTATTTGTCTCGATGATGTCAGCGCCCGCCTCGAGGAACTGGCGATGAATGTCATGAATGACGTGCGGACGCGCAATCGACAACAAATCATTGTTGCCTTTCAGATCCGATTGCCAATCCCTGAAACGCTCGCCTCGATATTCGCTCTCATTAAGCCTGAACCCCTGGATCATCGTGCCCATGGCTCCATCGAGTAACAGGATCCGTTCGGTCAGTGCCCGCTTCAGCGCTTGGATTCTTTTTGTCCGTTCCATGACGATGCTCTCTAAGCAGCGGCTGGCTGCGGCCTGACACCGAGCGCATGACAAATCGCGAACGTGAGCTCGGAGCGATTCAAAGTATAAAAGTGAAACTCGTCGATACCTTCC
>SMVB01296605.1_pt1 | contig 27077 bp, 29 predicted proteins | sample 2456461 | NCBI WGS metagenome assembly SMVB01 (sample SAMN11095934, study PRJNA526329) | marine sediment metagenome | biome: Marine sediment; feature: Surficial sediment; material: Deep marine sediment; isolation source: Hadal surficial sediment | place: Pacific Ocean | collected 2014-05 | depth...
AAGGCATGCTGGATTTCGCTCTCATGCAGCGAAAAATGTGCAAGTTCAACGGCTTGAGGTTCCATGAATGCTCCAAATAGTATTCTAAGGGAATTTTCCGATTTCAAAATTTCGAAAATGAAGTATAGCCGATGCCTTACAGTGATGCAATTTTCAACAGTCCCCTGGTAGAAATGCGAAGCCTGCCTCCCAGTGGACACTACGAAATAATCTCGACTTTTGTCTGTCGGTGACCCAGACGGATTCGATAGGTTTCAAAATCGCGTCGATCAATGGTAAAGACTTTATTGCTCTTTGTTCGTTCTCCAACCACAATGAGAGAAGCGTCGGCCAAGTCCATCGGGTGATCAGCGTACCGTTCCATCAGTTCAAAAGCTCGATCAATAGCGCCATTGTCCATAAACCAGATGTCAACTCCTCCTTTGACGATGAAGTCTCTGAGCCTATCCGCTCCCTGGCTGCCGGGCGTGAGCAGATGAAAGGCTTCTGTCAGAACGGGAATCGTGGTCAGTAAGGCTTCTTTGAGGGTCTTGAGGACGGTTCGGCAGTGTTCATGAAGGGCATCTTTGGGATCTAAAGAGGGCGATGAAGGGGCCTGTATCGACAATGATCATCGTCGGAGCTTTCGCTTGATCGCCTGTTGTACGCCCAGCCGTGTCTGCGTTGATGGGGCACGGGCATAGCCTCCAGGTCCAAGGTCTAATGTTTCATAGATGTCGAACGGCGTCTTCGCTGGCTTGTGGGTGATTTCGTCTCGAAGAACCAAAATCCCTTTTTTCAAGGCATCTGAAACGGACAGTCCCGTTTTACGAACAATGTGTTGCAGAACCTTTTCAGTGTCGGCATCGAGCCGAACGGTGCGAGAACCCATTTCTTGCCTCCTCACTCTTTAGTGTTACATATTGTAATACACTTTCTTTGCGCGATCAACGTCCGCACAGGTTACAAGGATGTCCTGTGCAACACGGCGACACTTTGGGTTCGCGACTTGTTGTATTGCCCCAAACACACCAATTATCTAGGCCTTTTTTGCACCTAACCGCCGTTTCTAGGTTCAAAAACTCTGACCCCTGCTTCATGGTTCGGAATAGCAGAAAAGGTAGACATGTTAGAATCGACCACGAACCGATAACACATTATTAAACATATTTGACCCCTTTGTGACCACTTTTTTATGATCGCGGATTCATATAATAAGTGCAATTTCTCTCACCACCAGAATTAGGTAGGATGAGGGGCTAAACCAATCCATGTCACCGGAGGAATTGCACCTATGCAACACTACCAACACCTAGGCGATGAAGAACGGTTTTACATCTGGCACGCGCTGCGAGAAGGGAACACGCAACAGCAGATTGCTGAGACCCTTGGCCGTTCCCCCTCGACAGTCAGTCGAGAACTCAAACGGAATACTTATCCGCAGTGTCATATGTATACCTATCACTGGGCCAAGCAGATCGTGAAGCATCGAAAACAGGACGCGAATCGACAGAAGGCTCGCACGCTCACGGATGAACACGCGCGATTGATCACGCAGCTCGTGCGGCAATACTTAAGCCCAGAGCAAGTCAGCGGGTATCTGAAACTCCACCATGCTCTCAGCCTCAGTCATGAAACGATATATCGGTTCATCTACAGTGATACCACCCGCAAAGCGGAATTGAAACCGTTTCTTCGTCAAGGGGGTCGCTCTCGCCGCAAGCGATATGGCTCGGGCGCCCGCGCCTCCTGTATTCCCAATCGACTCTCGATCACGGAGCGCCCTCAAGAAGTGGAGAAGAAAGAACGTCTCGGGGATTGGGAGTGTGATACGGTGATCGGGCAAGATCGTAAAAGTGTCCTGGTGACGGTGGTGGACCGAGCCTCCTTGTATACAGTCTGCTCTCGAGTCTTGAGCCGTTCAGCCCACGTGGTGAGCCAGGCCATCATCCGACTCCTTCGCCCCTTCAAGGAGCGCGTAAAGACCCTCACGTTTGATAATGGTTCAGAATTTGTGAAGCATGAACGGATTGCCCGTGCCCTTGATGCCTCAACCTATTTTGCCCATCCCTATTCCTCTTGGGAGCGTGGCATCAATGAAAACACCAATGGACTTCTGCGACAGTTTTTCCCGAAGCACACGGATTTTCGGAAGATCTCCTGGCAACAGGTGACTGAGGCCGTCGACCTCCTCAATAATCGTCCAAGAAAAACCCGAGGGTATCGAACCCCCAACCAACTCTTCAACAATCACTTCGTCCCACTTATTTGAGAAAGAATTGCACTTACTACTTGAATTCAAGTACCTCAACAAGAGAATCGCGTATTTTCTCATGATGGTGAGAGGGGAATTTTTATTGAAACCAGAGTGCCTTCGCCATGTCTCCCTCGTATACTGACTTCTCCATCCAAGAGCAAGACCCGTTCACGAATCCCGATCAATCCTAGGGAATGGGAATTGAAAACCTTGTGGTCCTCTATGCCGTGCCCATCATCTTTCACTTCAAGCAACACATAGCCATTGACGGTGACAACCCGGACCTCGACATGTGTGGCTTCAGCATGTCGAACCACATTGGTTAACGCTTCTTGTAAAACCCGATAACAGGCGAGAGATCGCTCTACATCTAACTCAACGTTCTCCTTGTCCATAATGAGATCACAGGGGATTCCCGTTCGATCTTGAAATTCCTTTGTCTGCCACTCAATAGCCTCAGCAAGCCCAAAGATATCCAAAACCTTAGGGCGTAATTCCAGGCAGATCCTTTGGACCGTGTGAACGGTTTGATCAATAAGGTCGCCCATCGATAGAATTTTTTCACGAAATGTTTTCGAATCGCGAGAACTCTCGTCTTCCAAACACGACAGATCCATTTTCAACGCGGTTAAGACTTGGCCTAACTCATCATGGACCTCTCGAGCGATTTTGGTTTTCTCCTCTTCCCGGATGGACTGCAGGCGATGACTCAAGCCGCGCAATTCTCCCCGGGAAATTCGTAAATGTTCTTCTACCTGTTTACGCTCGATGATTTCCTTTTCCAAGCCTTGATGGGAAAGATGGAGTTGCACAAGCAACCGACGCTCTCTTTGCATAAAATAGACAGCAACTGACAGGAGCGATGCCATCAAGAATCCAAACATGAGGACTGCGGTTGCAATAAATGATTGCTTTGGGACATCCAGATGTATCCACAACCCCAGCGAGATTGTCATCACCCCAACACCCACCAGAACGGGCAGCCATTGTGGAGAACCGATCACTTTCTGTTTATCGTTTTGCCAGGAAAAAGCGATCAATCCTATGGCCAATATTCCAAATCCTCCGGGTTCATGCACTGCCATCCTGATAATCCGCCCCCACCCTTGAGTCGGACTCAGATCAATCAAGTGAGCAAATAATGCAACGGAGCCAAAAGCAAAAATGAAGGCTCCCAACACTCCAGAGATCAGCGTGCCTTTGGAAGAAAGTCGGCTATTGGTTACGGCAAGGAAGGCGATTCCCGACATCGAAAAACACAAGGCCGCATTTGGTGACATGAGGGAAGAAGGGCCGAACAATTCCCACGGCACAATGAACGTCGCCAAGGTCAATCCGCCGAGAATGAGCGTCAGCACCCCCACAACCTTCGCTTCTCGTGCCCTGAGTGCATTTAACAAAATCAGGCCGAGCCCACTGAAGACAAACCCCAGAGCACCATTGATCGACATAGGAACGAGAGTTGGGCGAATCTGAATCAAGGCCATGTTATTCGTGGCCCACGCAAACAACACAAACCCTCCCAGAAGGATCAACATCGTCCCACACAAGAGAGAAAGTTTTGAGGAAGAAAATTTCACGATGAGACCTTAGGGACCGTTGCTCGTCTTCCTTTGGCGAAGTCTTGTCCTGAGTAACGTGAAAGAAAGGTTCAGGACAAGTTTTCTCCATCCTGTTAGAATTGCTCAATGGATCTTATCACGACTCACCTTCCTTCCGACATGGTCTCTCTTTTACAGAACGTCGGGGACCTTGCGGAACGCCGGCACGTTGGCACGTATGCTGTGGGTGGTTTCGTTCGAGATTTGCTCCTCGGAATACCAAACCTCGACCTGGACATCGTGGTGGAAGGCAATGGGATCGCCTTTGCACGGGCATTCGCTCGTAGGCATCACGCCCGCGTGAAGGTTCATGAACGCTTCGGGACGGCCACAGTTACATGTGCCGATGGATTGAAGCTCGATATTGCCACGGCCCGGACAGAGTCTTACAAATATCCCACCGCTCTCCCTACAATTGAACCAAGTTCCGTGAATAAGGATTTGTCTCGACGCGACTTTACAATCAATACGTTAGCCATTCGGCTCACCACCAGACACTTTGGGGAATTAGTCGATCTTTACGGTGGGCAACAGGATCTCAACACCAAAACTATTCGAGTGCTCCATAACAGAAGTTTTGTCGAAGATCCCACTCGAGTGTTTCGGGCCATACGGTTCGAACAGCGCTTAGATTTTCGCCTGGAAAAGGAAACGACCTCTTTACTCAACAATGTTGTGAAAAATGGACTCATTCATCGCCTCTCCAAAACACGGCTGTTCAAAGAATTTGTGGCCCTTCTCTCTGAAAAAGAACCGCGGAAAGGTATGGAACGTTTGGCAAAGTTTGATCTTTTGCCATTCATCCATCCACAAATGCGCTGGTCTCCTCCTTTGGCACGTGTATTCAAAGCCGTTGAAAGGTCCTTGGAAAGGTATACCCTGTTGAATCTCGATCAACCCATAGATTCCTGGGTCGTATACTGGATGGCGCTGATGAATGTGTTACCGCCACAGGCTGTCCGTGACACGCTCCATCGGTTACCATTTCCCCGACGCCAAACCAAGAAATTGCAATGGGTTGGCCGCGGCTCTACCCTGTTACTTCGCCAACTCGGCAAGCGCCCAGTGCCAAAACCTGCTCAGATTTACCGCACGCTCTGTGACCTTCCGGATGAAGCGCTAATATTTTTGATGGCTAAATCCCAATCAGAATCCGTTAAACGGCAGATATCCGCATTTCTCACCACGTACCAACGCATTCACCCTCTCCTCAATGGAACGGATCTCAAAGCCATGGGCTTTAAACCCGGCCCGCAATTTCGAAACATTCTTGAAAAACTATTGGACGCTCGCCTGAACGGAGAAGTTAACACCGTTTCTGAGGAACGTGATTTTGTCAGGAAACTTGGCCAAACCTCATAACCTTAGAAACGGCAATTGGGCGCAAAACAGCCGTGTAAGATATTGATGTGCATGGTGCGATAAAAAAAGTCGTGGTCACCTCGGTGGTGATGAGACAGTTTTTATTGTGCCAGCTGCCATTTATAGGATAGAAAGAAGGCTCTTCTCTTTTCCTGCTGGTCGCGCTAAGATCGGGCATGCCTATTGCCTGGCCCATTGCCAAATTCCTATTCAAACTGGTCGCACCCAGCATCCCAGATATCATCTCGACCATTTCCAATCTCAAACCACAACAGGAAGGCGTTCAATCCCGAGAAAAAACGCTGGAAGAACGATTTACAGAATTCGACCGCAAAATTGCGCAACAACTTGAACTGATCGACAACCTCACCAAACAGGTCGTGACTCTCCACCTGATTCTTCGACGAACACTCATCATCAGCATTCTGGCGCTTTGCTTCGCCCTCACCGGGCTCGCGCTGATTTTTTATTCGTGAAGTTTTTAGCCAATTTCCATGAGTCCCCGTGACCAACAACCGAACTCAATAACCACGGTTGGGATCATTTCCGATACGCATGGCCTGCTGCGTCCCGAGGCGCTGACCGCCTTACAAGGCTCCCATCTCATCATTCACGCAGGCGATATTGGCAAGCCGGAAGTCTTAACCGCACTTGAGGCTCTGGCCCCGGTCATCGCCGTGAAGGGCAATAATGACTTAGGCCCATGGGCAGCCTCGATACCACACACACAATCTACCACCATCGGAAGCCATCAGATCCTCGTGATTCATGATGTGAAACAATTGGATCTGGATCCGATTCATTCACCCTTCACGTTCATCATTTCTGGGCACTCCCACAAACCGACAGTAACTGAACATAATGGCATACTTTTTCTGAATCCAGGCAGTGCGGGACCACGACGATTTACCTTACCCATTACCGTCGCACGGGTGAAGATCGAAGGCCCTCATATTTCGCACGAATTTATCCATCTCACCAACTAATTGCCTCGCCAAACTTCTCCTTCTGCATCAGATTTATTCCCCCTTAGGAGGGGGTTAAGATCCAATAGGGATTCGTCCGATATAGCCCTCACGACGGACAATGTTCACAAGGAGAAGCTCGTTCGTATGAATCAGACATCGACTGATCTTTCACAATATATTCATGACTTTACCGACGGTGAGCTGAAGGATTACACCTGTTTTGCGGGAAATTTTCGGGATCAGCGTCTGGAACAAAGCTGCATGGCCGAAGCCGCGTTCTGGAATGCTATTGTGAATCTTTGTGTGGATGAACGCGTTCGTCGCAATGTAGAAACCCGCCGACTTGAAATCATGTACCGCACCGGCATTGATCCTGAAAGGGAAAACGAACAACCCAACGAATCCGAAGAGTCCATGGCCTGAGAAAAGCCTCGGACAACCGCTCGAAGCCATCAATATATTGTCTGGCCTGTTCAGCCTACTGTCTTTCCCTTTCCACCCCCTTTAAAACACCGACCCGAGTCGCGTATGATTCTCTCCTCATGTAGCATGTCATCAATCGATTGACCTCCCCCGTTCGCCCTGAGCCCTGAGCTTATCGAAAGGTCGAAGGGCAAAGTACGAGGACTCATACCCTCCACCTATTTCATTTAAGCCTTCCCTCACGTATGATTCTCCCTCAAAGAGGAAGGCATCATCCCATGCAAAAACTTTTCGTATCCCAGATGTTAGTCGAAGTCGAATCACTCAAGGACGTGCTTGAGCAAGAAGGCATTCTCTGCACCATCAAAAATCAGCAAGGGTCGTCCCTTGCAGGAGAAGTCCCCTTCGCCGAAGTCTTTCCTGAACTGTGGGTGGTCAACAACGACGATTTTTCAAAAGGCCAAGAATTCCTTGACCACTGGCGGGAGGCACAACCGGCTGAAACTACTGCTTGGACATGTTCTTCCTGTGGCGAATCACACGAGAAGGATTTCACGTCCTGCTGGCAATGTGGGAAGGAGCGTAATCTGAAATAAAGTCTGTTTCCCTTTCAGACATTGCCGACAGAACTATCGAGAAAGTCGTTCAAGCGCCATTCGCTTGAGTGCTTGAAGATCTAATTTGCCCGTTCCTAGAACCGGGATGTGTTCGACTTTGATAAACGCGTCTTTTCGCGGGATGAATAAATTGGGCAAGCCGCTTTCGGATAGTTTGACTAACATGTCGAGGATCGCCGATTCATCTAAGGTATGGAGAACAACGAGTTGTTCACCCTTCTTTTCATCAGGAATTGACGTCACAGCTACGACCCGCTTGTCACCAATGACCTCATGATACCCGATTCAGAGCCCTATCAAATTTCCCTCCATCACATTTCTATTGTACAGACTGAGGAAGGGATAGGCATTTCCGATAGAGGTAGCCGTTTGGGTTCTCTCTTGGATGGTCAGCAATTAGGCGGGCAACAAGGCAACCCCAAACCCCTCTACCTCCATAACCAGCAAGGCCTTCTCGTATTGGGCAATCTTCACTCTCCGTATAAATTCAAACTGTCCATCCAATCGGCATAGAGGCCCTTTATGAGGTTCCTATTTTTCTTCTCAGTGAGAAAAATGTAAACGAGCCGGCATTCCTGTGCATGGCGAATTCCTAATCGCCCCTGCCAGAGGGCTCCTCCGTGAGTCTTGATCGGCCCATCCCTCTGCTCTACCCTTTCCTACCACGAAGATTATGGGCACCTCTAAAAACCGTCCTTTTCTGTGATGGCGGCGTCAGCCGCGTGCTCAAATCCTCATGTATTCGCCCATACACTCCGGTTTTCCGCGCGCGGCTTCCTTGCCCTCACAAAAAATGCCTGGCTTTTAGAGGTGCCCTTATGTTCATGGTTTCCCCTTACCCCTTGCTTCTGATTCCCAAGGTATCCATTCCATGAGTTCGTCCGCGTGGTGAGCAATCATAACTGAGGAAAGTAATGGTCGTTCTCAAGTTCAAATCAATCACAGACCGTACGTAACAACTCGACGTGGTAGCGGTTGAGCAACTCTCGATACACCCTATCCTGGCATAGGGTGATGAGCCCCTGATTGAATCGGTCACGCACCGCACGGTCTCTGAAACTCACCTTGAAATTCGTAACCGGGGGAAACAGAGGGTGAAGGCTAACCCCGCGCATCGACAGCCCCATGGCCTTGGTGAAATGGCTGAATATGCTGCGGTCAATAACGATAACATTCCCTTTGCCCTGCCAGAACATCTTAACTTGTTCGCTTTGGTCAGCCACTTCACGATAGTTCGTAAGGTGTGACGATTCAGGTGAGAACAAGCGCTCGAACTCGTCCCCTAGTTCCAAATAGGCATCTAGCCACGCCAGGACTCGGTGGTTCTTCAGGTCGGCAATGCGGTCGATCCTGAACCCGTCGGCTTTTTGGCTGATTGCGTAATTGGCAAAGGTGATGAAGTCGTTAGAATAGAAGGCTCCCTCGTCGGCAATCTGCACACCAACCGAAACGTCTACTCGCTTTCGCTCCACCGCTGTTTGTAGCTCATCGTAAGGAAGTTGGATGAAGCGCAACGTACGGTGGGCTAAGGCCCGGCGTACAATCTCCACTTCCAGCCCGGTGTTCGCGTTATCCATGACATACGGAGGGATATCGAGCGAAATGGCCACGACCAGTTCCGATCCGGTGCCAGCCAGAGCGTGATGGCTCCACGTCATGCAAACCAATAAGGTCAAGGCCAAAGATGTCCGTGAAATCTTGTAACTGCGCATGAGGAATTTGCCCTTTCCCGCCAGAAGAAACGTCCATGTTTCTGAGATGGGATTTCGATTATCACATGAGCATAGCCAAAAATGCATGGAAAATATTGGCGTCCTTGCAATTTTCCCAAATAGGTCAGTCTAAATTAACCCAGAAAATCGATGGCAGATACCATTTGAGGCCCGAATTAGGAATTCAAGATCCACAGGTAACTCGCCTGGACATAATCTGTTGGTTTGTCGGGGATCAGGATCCGAGTTCCACACCTCGCAGAAGCCAAATCTGGCTAAAGTTGACAATACCTCCGTTATGGCACCGTCCACAGACATTTCACAGAAAGGAGCCATCGTGATTGGCGTGATTGACACCACGCTGTCTCTTCGGTACTTTTCTGGTTACCCAAAAATGGGGTTTATTTTTACTATTTCCTGATAGCCTTTAACCCAAAAATATAGCCCACAAACCACACCCAACCCTCGGCCCATTGGGGAAGATAGGGGCAGTCTGAGCCGATACAGGTTCAATTTATGGCGCATCACCATATGCTCCATCCTCAATCAAAGATAACCAGGGAGCCATGTGAAATTTCTTACGGTACACGAGATCCAACCCCTTCTTTTTTGGGCCCTGCCTGCCTTCAGGCCAATAGCCTTTCTCCTGACGGGGCCCAAAAAACTCATGCGGCCTTGCGGTATCTGAAAAACTCAAGTATTTCAATGCGGATGAATTAATAGAAGAGACAGGGTGTACACGACAGAGCTTGGCGGAGAATGCCATGTTTCGGTTTAAAACCCTCTTCGGCCCAAAACTGCGAGTTCGGCGGCGGAAAATCAGAAGGCGGAAGGACTGATGAAGTGCGACATTTTAAATCGAATGAGGAGTTTGGGTATGCCGGTGTCAGAGAGAATTTTCTAAGCATACACATGACAGTGGACAGTCTATTGGGTTTTTGAATTATGCAACAACGCCCCACAACCTGAAAAATGGACCAGGACGTTAAACACCTTCAAGCCCTTCTTGATGTCTCCAAAGCCCTAGTTGGGAAGTTCCAACTAGAGGATCTTCTACAGATTATCATTCAGAAAACCTCGGATGTTTTGGATGCCGAGCGTTCAAGTCTCTTCCTGTTTGATGAAAAGCGGCAAGAGCTTTGGACCAAAATTGCCCAAGGGTTAGACGATTCGGAAACAATACGATTCCCCATCGGAGTTGGCATTGCCGGGGAGGTCGCGAAAACTCGCCAAGGACAAAATATTCCTGATGCCCAAACAGACCCAAGGTTCAATCCAGCTTTCGACAAACAGACTGGCTATCGTACGCGTTCGATGTTGTGCCTTCCTTTGATCGGCAACAATGAGCGTCTTATCGGGGTCATCCAAGTTTTAAATAAAAAAGGGGGGAAGGAATTCGACCAAGGAGATACATCGCTTCTGGAGGCATTGAGTGCTTATGCAGCCATTGCCCTTGAACGAGCCCAGCTTATGCAAGCCTACATAGAAAAACAAAGAATGGAAGAGGCTCTTCGGGTAGCTCATGATATTCAAATGGATCTTTTCCCTCAGGGTCTTCCTCCTTTTCCTAACGCATCCATCATTGACCTACACGCTATCCTCATTCCAGCCCAGGAAGTAGGTGGTGATCTTTACGATTATTTTCTGATTGACGACCAACATATCTTTTTTGTCGTTGGGGATGTCTCGGGAAAAGGGGTTCCAGCAGCTCTGTTTATGGCGGTCACACAGACCCTTGTCAAAGCATTTGCTCGAAAAGGGCTAACTCCCCACGAGGTCTTGGCCGCCGTGAACACTGAACTTTGCCTTCACAATCCTTCCTGCGTGTTTGTTACGCTTTTTTGCGGCATCCTCAACACGCAAACCGTGACATTGGATTATGCAAATGCCGGACACAATCCCCCATTTTTTATCTCCCGAGGACAGGAGGGACACTTCCTTGAGATATCCGATGGCACCGCTGTCGGGATATTGGAAGAGGCAAGGTTCACCACCCACACGATACAGTTAAAGCCTCACGACTCTCTTTTAATCTATACCGATGGCATAACAGAATCGATGAACGCACAGAAAGCCTTATTTGCTGAAGAGCGACTACAACAAGTCGTTCGGCATCTTCACACACAATCCTCGCGAGACATCATAAACGGGATTCTGGAAAAAGTCAGAAACTTTTCCGAAGGACAGCCCCAAGCAGACGACATCACATTGATGAATATAAAAATAGGACAGACAGAGTAAATCTTACATGGGATGCCCGTATGGTCGAAAAACTTATACGGGGAAAGCTTGAACAAAATCTGCTCATTGGGCCTCTGGCCGAGGCGATTAGTAAGTCGCCATGCACAGGGTGGAATAAAATTATCTATATATAAATAGAGGCTATATGTATGCGATCGCTTATAAGTAATGTACGAATAAAACAAGTAATACGAGTGGGATGGTGCCTAGGTATCGCTGGTGTCTTGTTCTTAGTTATTGGATTGGGAATGAACGAGGTGCGTGCCAATTCTCAAGGAGCGCGTGGTGGGAATTGCTATGCCGGTACATATCTTTTTAAGACTGCAAGCGATTCGTTAAGCATGTGGACATTTACAAAAGATGGGAATGTGCTTGTGACGAGTTCTGTCCAGAAGACGCTTAACTTTAGTGATATGCAAGGTGTTTGGAAAGTGACTGGACCAGGTGAAATTTCAGCAATCCTCCTGGATTTCTCATTTAATGACGCAGGTGAACCTATAAATGTCGCTCGGTTAGATGTTGTATTGCGTCAGGCAAGTCGAATGTGTGACAAGTTAGAAGGAGAATTAACCCTTCATTTCTTTGAAGCTGGAGAAGATCCGCTTGATCCAAGTACGGACACGGGAGAGCCATTGCGCGATACGCTTGAAGGTAGACGGCTCACAATACAGTAAGTGGTAGGGTGAAGTTGGTCGATTGTGAAAAGTTTATGTTGAATCCGCCGTTGTTGCACAACTGGCGTGATCGGTGTGGCCAAGAGAAGCCCGGGATCAACCTCATTTAATAAATCTTAAACGAGATGCAGTTATAACCAGAAATCCGTATATGCGTGACGTCCGTGGCCACACGATTTAACAGCAACAATCCCAATTGATCCAATTCTGATTCCGTGGCGGTTTCGAGATCGGGCAGTCCCTCAACCTGATCCACCTCACTGGCCCGTGACTGGTCTTCCATTTCTATGTACAGATGATCTTCCTCACTGGTAAATTGAATTTTCACCGGATGGGAGGAACCCTCCTCCACGGGGCTGCGGCACATGTGCATAAAAACTTCTTCGCAGGCCAATTGCAAGGCATTGACTTGCGAAGAAGATAAGGACCAAGTAGGAACATGTTCTTCGATGAAATGATGTAAGATGGCAACTTGATCCACGTCAGGCTTCATTCGCAACGAGACGCGTCGCTTCGGGACCATTTGAAACGCCGCACTCAGCAACACCGCCGTAAGGCCTCCCATAACTAAGCCATTCGTCATGACGGGCTCAAATGTCTTTGGGAAAAGATCCGGGAAAAACTGTCCAGTTTGCATCATCAGGCCCACACAGAATGACACGCCCACCACCACACCCGTTTGATAATTCATCCCAGCCGACATCGTGAGTTGGACACCAGTGGCAAACAACATTCCCATGAGAAAAACCAAAGACGCCCCAAGAACTGGACCGGGAATACTCATCATCAAGGCACCAATTTTTGGACAGAATGCCAAGACCGCTAGGATGACTGCTCCGTATATCCCGATTCGCCTCGACGCCACACCTGTCAGCTCAAGGATGGCAATGTTTCCAGAATAGGTGGTATTGGGTATGGTGCCGAAAAGGCCAGCCAAGCAATTTCCTACTCCGTCGGCATAGAGACAGCCTTGAACCCGATCATAGTCAACTTTTTTAAAGTTTCGTTCCGATATGCGTTGGACCGCCATCGCATCTCCCACACTTTCAATGGTGCCTACAAGCGTCGCAAAGGCAAACGTAATCAAGATGGGAATCGCCTCCGCCGTGAGATGAAACTGAATACCCGGCCATTCAGCCACCGGCAGGCCAATCCATGCCGCAGTCGCAAAATGTGAAAAATTGACAAGGCCAAATATGCTACCGACCACATACCCGACAACGGTACCGATAATCGGAGCCCAGAGTCGAATTTTGGATCCCCCAAATACGGCGATTCCTAAAATGGGCAAGAAGGTGAACAGGCCGACTGCAAGATTCTCCATTGACCCAAAGCCTGAGTTCCCTTTACTCCCGGTCCACATATCTAATCCAATGGGAGCCACCATGACGGTCACCAGCATGATGACCACCCCACCAACTGCAGGAGTCACTATTTTTCTAATATGACGCAAAAAGTATGAAAACAGGAATTCCACCGGTGCCGATAACAGACACAAGGTGGCCACCAGCGCCAAACCACCCACCTCAATCGCATCAAGGGTGCATGCAAAAAACGTCCCACTCGTTCCCATAAATAAGACATAGCCGGCGCCGACCCGACCCACTCGAACCGCCTGAATCCACGTGGTGATGCTGGTCACGATAATCGAGGCAAACGTGATATAGGCAATCTGTTCGGGACTAACATCAAAGGCGGTCGCAATAATCGCCGGAACGATGATGATGCCATTAAACATCAACAACACATGCTGAAGGCTTAACACGGCCGTCAGCCAATGGGGTGGATTTTCATCTGCAGCATAAAGAAGGGCTTGGCTTTGTGAAGGGTTCGTGGTCATGGATTCGCCCAATGGTTTTCTCCCCGGAAGGAAGGAACGTGTGATTTCTCCTACCTTATACGAAACTCTTTCGCAACTGAGCCCCCGATTAGGGATGTTCGCCAGAGTCACTCCCTAGCATCTTTTATCCTAGTACCTTACAATCCTGGCAAGAATGTTGGTCGGAAACCAATCCAAGAGTCCTTGGTAGTATTGAAACGCGTCATGACCACAAAACAAGTTTTGCCAATAGTATGCTCTCAAAAACCATTTGCTAACACTTTTTGCCCCCTCGGCACCTTTCGGAAACCTTTCCTATGTGGTTTGCTCTGAAACGTCTTTCTCTCGGACTGGGCCTTATTGCCCTCGTCTCAAGTCTCCTTCTCTATTCTGATTGGAATCGCCGCGTTCCCACCGACCAAGACATTCCCCGATTGGCCTTAATTCAACATGCGTCACAAGCCGTATTAGACGAAGGCGTGCAAGGGATGATCCAGGGATTAATCGAAATGGGCTTCAAGGATGGAGACAATCTCACCATTCAACATTTCAATGCCGAGAATGACATGCCCACCGCCAATGCCATTGCCGCAGAGGTCACCCATGGGGGATTTGATCTCTTAATGACTGCCAGTACTCTCTCACTTCAATCAGTGGCCCATGCCAATAAACAAGGAAAGACAAATCATGTGTTTGCCTTGGTCTCTGATCCCTTTGGCGCGGGGGTTGGAATTAGCCGGGATGACCCATTCCATCATCCCAAACACTTGGTGGGCTACGGCACTATGCAACCAGTAGAAAAAGCTTTTCGCATCGCTCAACAATTGTTGCCCACGTTATCTTCAGTTGGCGTCGCATGGAACCCTGCAGAATCCAACTCCGAAGCCAATACTATTGTGGCTCGTCAAATCAGTCAGGAGCTTGGCTTGACGCTCGTGGAAGCTGCCATCGAAAATTCCTCTGGAGTATTTGAAGCTGCTAATTCTCTTGTTTCACAAGGCGTCCAAGCGATTTGGGTAGGAGGTGACCTCACAGTCATCGTGGCCTTTGATGCACTTCAACGCGCGGCTAATCATGGAAAGATTCCCGTATTCACGAACATCCCTCCCTTAAGCAAACGAGGCGCCCTGTTTGATTTGGGTGCGAACTACTATGAAGTAGGAAGAGAAGCAGGCATCTTAGCTGGACAGGTGTTACAGGGAACAGACCCGGCCACCATTCCAGTGACGAATGTCATACCAGAAAAATTTGTCCTTAATCTTCAAGCCCTTGAAGGTCTTCGAGATCCTTGGAAGATTCCACAAGACATTCGCAACATGGCTGACATGATTATCACGCCCACTGGCACACAAGAATTCAAAACTAGAGTACTCACGCCGCCACCCGGAAGAACCTTCACCATCGGCGTCGTGTATTACGGTCCTGACCCTGTCGTGGAATCCGGGTTGCAAGGTTTCAAAGATGGGCTGAATGCGTTGGGCTTTATCGAAGGAAAGAATCTCGAGATCCGATCGGTCCATGCCCAAGGCGATATGGTGAACATCCCGACCATTATTCAATCATTTCTCAGTGACGACGTAGACATGATCGTACCGCTGACCACCCCTTGCCTCACCGCTGCAGCAGGGATGGTGAAACACACGCCTGTGGTGTTTAGCGTGGTCTATGATCCCATCGCCGCTGGGGCCGGCACATCACGAACTGATCACTTACCGAATATCACGGGGGTCGGTTCCTTCCCACCTATTCGCAAAACCCTTGAGCTCATTCAACAACTCGTGCCTGGAGTCAAAACCGTCGGAACGCTATACAACAGTTCAGAGGCCAATTCGCGAAAGGTCATTAGCGTGGCCCGCGAAATGTTTCAACAGGAAGGCGTCATGTTGGAAGAAGTGACTATTACGAACTCAAATGAAGTTTTTCAAGCGGCCCAGGCCGTGGCCTCTCGAGATATCGACGCCTTATGGATCACGGGTGACAACACCGCCTTTCAAGCCTTCGAAGGAATTGTGAAGGTCTCTGAGGACTTCTCCCTACCATTGATTATTAACGATCCAGAATTCACCAAACGTGGAGCCTTGGCCTGCCAAGGGCTGGGCTTTTACAAACCAGCTTATGAATCTGCCACCCTTGCCGCACGAATTCTGCTAGGGGAAAATCCTCGAGATATTCCTTTCCAAGAAGTGAAAGACCAAAAACTCTGCCTCAATTTTGAAGTCGCAAAAAAACTTGGGATTGCCTTTCCCCCAGAGTTAATTCAGAAAACAGACCTTTTTTATAATCTTTCGGCGACATTTGGACGAGCCGCCAGAATTGCCCTAGTCGGGAAGAATCATTCGAAAGAGGAAAGCCTGCTGAGACAGGAGTTTACAAACGGATTAATCAAAGCTGGCCTTATCCAGGGAAAGGATTTCCTTATTCAGAACTTGAGAGGAGAACTATTTAGCGATTCTCTAGCTCAGAAGGGAAAGAATGCTCCAGATATTTATGTGTTCTTTCATAAGGAAATCACAACCGAAATCCATAGCAAAGAGTTGAAGGCCCCTATTATTTTGCTTTCAGACTTTGAAGAAAAATCGGATGCCAAACGGTCAGAAGCAGGATTTCCCATAGAAAGAGTCGCACAAACAGTGGTACAAACACTTGCTATGATTGGGCAAACCTCAAGAAAAGGGGCTCTCCCTACTCACTAAATTCTAGATGTCTACTTTTCACCTCATCCATTTTATTCTCGGATTACAATTTGGTGAAGCTACTTTTCTTGAACACACTTGAGTTGTATTCACTCCTTCCAATTACCTTTTCATTCTTTTGAACCAGGAAAGATTTATGTGGTGTGGCAATCATTCAAACAACTTGCTCTAGGTCTGTTACTGATTACTTTCTCAGCCGGGGTACTTCTTCTCTCCGACTGGAATAGGCGGATTTCTCCCAATGAGGGTCTATCCAAAGAAACCTTACTCTCGACTCACACCGCACGCCTCAACCTTCTCTATTATATAGATGCTCCTGCGTTTGAAGAAGCCCGTGATGGCATGTTGGCTGGACTGAAAGAGGCTGGGTTGATCAAGGATAAAGATTACACCATTGTTGTACGTAATAGTCAGGGAGATATGGCCACCGCCAATAGCATGATTGACCTTGCAGTCACAGAAGAGACGGATCTTATACTGACCCTTTCTACCCCGATGCTTCAGGCTGCGATCCATCGAGCAGGCAATATTCCTATTGTCTTTTCCTTGGTTGCCAATCCCATTTTAGCCGGCGCCGGTAGGAGTAATGAACACCATCGGCCGAATGTTACCGGCGTGTACACAACCAGCGATTTCGACGGCATGATGACCGTGTTACCACAATTCCTTCCTCATGCCCGTCGGGTGGGCACTCTCTTTGCCCCAGCCGAGATCAATTCGGTCTTTTATAAGGATGCCCTGACCGAAGCGGCTCGGAAGGTAGGGATTGAAGTAATTGGCGTGGGGATCGGATCCACCGCTGATGTAGCCGATGGGGTGTTAGCTCTGATCAGCAAAGACCTTGACGCGATTTGCCAAATTTCCGACAATCTGACCAGCGCGTCGTTTGTGAGTATTCTTCGAGCCGCAAAAAAAGCCCGGCTGCCGCTGTTTGGATTTCAAAGTTCTCAGGCTCGGGATGGTGCTATCGCCGTGATCGCGCGTGACTTCGAAGATGCAGGACGTGAGGCTGCATTCCTGGCAGCACGAATTCTACGCGGGGAATCACCTAGATCGATTCCCTTTCAGCCGATCAAGAAAAGTCGCCTCATTATTAATCTGGATGCCGCCCGGGCCATCAACCTGAACGTTCCCTTAACCCTCATGGAAAAAGCCGATTCCGTCATCGGCACCATTCATGGAAATCATCAAACAACGCATTCCCCAAGGCCTTGAATTAATCGTCAAAGGTCGTCTGGACGCCTATTGGGCTGAGCATCTCAGCCTATCATTGGCCGAAGTTATTCGAGAGGGCATTCATCACATCACACTGAATCTTTGGGAAGTGGTGTATCTGAGTTCAGCCGGTATTCGGGTGCTCATCCAAGTGCATAAACAATTAAAAGGAATCCAAGGTGCCCTAAGCGTCACCAAACCTTCCCCGCAGGTCACATCCGTTTTGAGCATGGTCGGGCTCGACAAACTCCTTCTTTCCTCCTACACCGCTCAAGAACCACCAACGTCTTCACAACCGACGACCCGACGATTTGAACACGATCAGATCGCTTTCGAAATTTTCACTCAAAACCCAAATGCCGTTTTAACATGCCAAGCTCTTGGCCATCCTGATCGATTCGCAGATTGGCAATTTCAAGATGCCGATAGTGCAACAGTTTCATTTCCAGATTCCACATTTGCCATTGGCCTGGGAGCGTTTGGAGAAAACTTTGTAGACTGTCGTGAACGATTCGGAGAATTTTTGGCGGTGGGTGGTGCCGCCGCCTATCTTCCCACTGACGGCACCAATGTTCCTGATTATACGGTATCATCCGGCACCCTCGTTCCGACCTTACAGGTGTTGTATGGTCTCGCCTGTCAGGGTGAAATGGCCCACTTGGTGCGCTTTGAACCAACCCAAAAACATCATACCATCACCTTAACGGATCTCACCCAGACCTGCCTGCGAATCGCCGAGGCCGACACAGTGGGAATCATCATGATCGCTGAATCAGCTGGCTTATTAGGTGCCGCATTAAAACGTTCGCCCGCACTGGGAGGATCCGCTTCTGATATCTTCCAAATCCCAGCCATTCGTGACTGGCTCTCCTTCACCACCGAACGAACCAATACAAAGGGTGTCACCATCATGGTCGGGATTGCCACACAAACAGATGGAGGCACCATCGCCCCACTTCTTCGTCCTTTAGGGAAATCACCTTCACCTCTCGGGCACTTTCATGCAGCAATGTTTTCCTATCGCCCTCTCCAGAAGGGGGAGATTGATCTACGCACCACCGTTTCTAGTTTTTTTAACAGTGAAACACTTCAAGGGATTATCCATCTCCTGAATGATGACCGAGACATCGTTGGAGGCGGCCAAAGTGAATTCATCCGAGGCGCCTGCTGGATTAGCCCTATAAACCAAACCGTAATAGCTGATGCGTAATGCGTAAAGCGTGGGATTTCCTTTCTCATTCTTCGATACAGATCACGCATAACATCTCACGTATCACGTCCGTGAAAGACTTCATATGACTCTTCTCATCGGTTCGTTGACGATTGGGCTGATTCTTTCCCTCCTGGCGTTAGGCGTCTTTATCAGTTTTCGAATTTTTAATTTTCCCGATATCACTGCTGATGGCTCTTTCCCTTTGGGCGCAGCCATTTCGGCAACCCTCCTCGTCCTGGGAGTAAATCCCATACTTGCGACATTGGCAGGATTTTGCGGCGGTGTTCTTGCTGGACTTCTGACAGGACTACTTCACATGAAGTTTAACATTCACGGTCTCTTAGCAGGGATCCTCGTGATGACAGGGTTATACTCGATCAATCTTCACGTCATGGGAAAAAGCAATGTTCCTCTTCTCAGGGAGACAACCCTAGGCACGTATGCTGAACGGGTTGGAGAAACGATATTTGGTGTAGCAGATGATATCAACATCGGCGGATGGGACGTGAATATTCAAGACGCCTCCATCCTTGGATGTACATTCGGATTCATTGCTCTCATGTGTTTAGGCCTTCATGCTTTTTTTCGTACAAATATGGGAACGGCCATGCGCGCCACAGGGGATAATCAGCAAATGATGCGAGCGCAGGGTGTCAATGTAGGCGTCATGATTACGATTGGCCTCGCGTTATCGAATGGATTGATTGCGTTATCGGGCGCCCTACTTGCGCAATATCAAGGGTTCGCCGACGTCCAAATGGGCATTGGGATGATCGTCCTCGGCCTAGCCAGTGTGATCATTGGCGAGGCACTCATCGGCTCCCAACATGTCGGGCTCACGATTATGGGAGCGGTGATGGGATCTGTCCTGTTCCGGTTATTAGTGGCGATCGCCCTTCGTTGGGGATTGAACCCCAATGATCTCAAACTCATTACGGCAATTTTTGTGTTTCTCGCATTGGTCTTACCCACATTGCTCAATAAATTGCGCGCCTCAAAAGCCCGAACCGCTCATGCTTGATATTCACAGCATTTCAAAAACTTTTAACCCTGGGACACCAAATGAAGTGCGTTCACTTCACTCCGTCGGTTTAAAAATTGAAGAAGGCTCCTTTGTTGTTGTTATTGGCACTAACGGATCAGGAAAGACCACGCTTCTTAATGCTATCGCAGGGACGTTGATTGTGGATTCAGGAACAATTCGTCTTTGTGGTACAGATGTGACCCACTGGCCTGAACACCGTCGAGCGACTCTCATCGGTCGAGTGTTTCAAAATCCATTTTCCGGAACTGCCCCCTTGATGACCGTTGCTGAAAATCTGGCACTTGCCACCAAACGTGGCCAACCGCGTGGGTTGGGGTGGGCCCTTCCTCGCTCGGTCACGACCCAGTTCCATGATCGTGTACGAGAGCTGAATATGGGCTTAGAAGATCGGCTTGATAACCCCATTGGCAGTTTATCTGGTGGGCAACGACAAGCCTTAACATTGTTGATGGCCACGTGGCGAATACCCAAGCTGCTTCTGCTCGATGAACATACTGCTGCGCTGGACCCCAAAAGTGCAGACCAAGTCATTCGCATGAGCGACAACATCATTTCACGAGACAAGTTGACGACACTGATGGTGACACATTCCATGCAGCAAGCCACCAATTTGGGTGATCGACTGATCATGATGCATCGCGGTCGGGTTATTCATGATTTCCAAGGCCCTGAAAAACGTCGCCTTCGCGTCAACGAATTACTCGCCCATTTTGAAGAAGTTCGGCGCAGTGAACAACTCGATCACAGTGCAGCAGAATTCCTCAAAAACAATTATATTTAAGTTCAGAATTCTCGTGTCAGAAGAAATAGAGAAACCTGACGAATTCCTTCCGTTACCATCAGAAGCCGTACAGGAAAGGCCTCCAAAAGGGAAAAACAACTCTATGACAGTCACATGCATTCGAGCCCTCTATGCAATTTCAAAACGTTAAAATCTGCTCTGTCCTGATAATGACGCCGCCAAGTTTGTGACGGTCATCTATGGAATTTTGAATACCCAAACCAGCGACCTCGAATATAGTAATGCCGGCCATCACCTTCCTTATCTAATACGACGCGATGGATCGCTCACGATTTTAGAAAACACTGGGGGTATGGCCTTAGGGGTATTGGAAGAAGCGACCTTTTCAGTCAAACACGCGTCATGGGAACCGTGAGAATGTATTTTCTTGTATACGGATGGAATCACCGAGGCAATGAATAGCGCGAGTGATTTCTATGGCGAACCCCGCTTGGAGCAGATACTGTCTCGCCATCACGAACAATCGCCAACCGAAATCATTCAGGCAACCATTGACAACCTCCGAGCCTACGCCGGGGACGCACCTCAAGCCGATGACATTACGCTTTTGGCCCTACGATATATTCAGCCACGGTCGTCAAGAACCGACATCTAACTTCACCAATTACTTGAGTTGGCTTCTGAGATTCCCATGAAAACGACATTTTCGACAACTCTGAAGAATCACCTCTCGGAAGTTACCAAGCTTCATGAAAAGCTTGAAGAGTTTGGACGAACTCAACAAATTCCCGAAAGTGTTCTATCTTCCATGGACCTCGCATTAGAAGAGATCCTCACCAATATTATTTCCTATGGGTATCAGGACACACAGGAACACGATATTCTCCTTCGCCTCATCCTTGAGGGAGAAGAACTCATTGCTGAGGTAGTCGATGACGGAAAGCCGTTTAATCCTTTGAATGTACCAGATCCTGATGTCACACTGCCCATAGAAGACCGTCCTATTGGAGGCCTCGGCATTCATCTTACCAAGAAAATGATGGATGGAATTGACTATGCACAACTTGATGGGAAAAATCTGTTGCGGTTGAGAAAAAAGCTTTCCAAATCAACTCGAATTTCTCACCATCCTGCGGAAGGACACACAATGGAAATACTCCAAGAACAACAAGGCCACGTCATTACACTCTCGCTAGTCGGTCGGCTTGATGCCAACACATCCAAATCTCTCGAAGAAAAGCTTCTCGCCCTCATTGAGACAGACAACCGACTCTTTATCATTGACTGCACACAGCTCGACTACATTAGCAGTGCCGGCCTTCGCGTTCTCCTCATGGCTGCAAAAAAACTCAAACCGCTCGACGGAAAAGTCGCCCTCGCCTCACTCAAGGATCACATCAAGGAAATCTTTGAGATCGCCGGTTTTCTCTCAATTTTCAAAATTTTTAGCGGGCAAGAAGAAGCGATCAAAGACATTCAATAATTTGATGGCAGCAGACCTAATCTTTAGCAAATTCCCAGGCATCATGTTTTCCACCAACTACCCCTAAGAGGCTTTGATTCCTAAGTTTTTGAAAATTTCTCTATTGCAATCCGCTTCAGCGCTCGCAAATCCAACTTGCCTGTCCCCAGCACCGGAATCTGTTCGACTTTGACGAACGCGTCTTTTCGGGGAATGAATAAGTTCGGCAAGCCGCTTTCGGATAGTTTGACTAACATGTCGGGGATTGTTGTTTCATCTAGTGTATGGAGAACAACGAGTTGTTCACCCTTCTTTTCATCAGGAATTGACGTCACAGCTAAGACCTGCGTTTCGGCATTGACGGCTTGAAGCAGAGCCTCTTCAACTTTTCCATGCGGCACCATCTCTCCGGCGATCTTGGCAAAGCGGGATAGCCGATCAGTAATGGTAAGGAAGCCATCTTCATCGAGCATCCCGATGTCTCCGGTGATATACCATCCCTCATACATCGCTTTAGCTGTGAGTTCTTCACGCCCAAGATACCCGTGCATCACATTAGGCCCTTTCACCAGCAACATGCCCGAGGTCCCAATGGGCAAGGGTTCAAATGAATCCGGATCCACGATGCGCACAGACACACCCGGCAAAGGGCGTCCCACTGTCCCACGCCGGGAAGCCGGTTGGAAAAACCCGGCGGCACGGAAGTCCGGACAGTTCACCGCAATCACAGGAGAACATTCGGTGACACCGTACCCTTCAATCGGACGAATGCCAAACTTATCTTCGAACGCTTGAGCAAGTCGTTCCGAGAGTTTTTCTGCTCCAGTCAAGATCACGCGAACCGATCCAAACTGATCTGATGTGCACCGTCGTAAGTAGAGTTGCAAAAATGTGGGCGTGGCAATCAACACCGTCACTCGCTGCTTTTTAATCAATTCTCCAATCGCTCCGGCATCAAGTGGTGTCGGATGATAGACCACTCCCACACCATGATTGACCACCAGCCAAATGGTTGCGAGATACCCGAACGAATGAAAGAACGGGAGAATGCCTAACAGCCGATCGTTCGGCTCCAAATGAAAGATCTGCGCCACTCCCTCCACATTCGAATCCACGTTGAAATGACTGAGCATGACGCCCTTGGGCTCTCCAGTGCTCCCACTACTGAAAATGATCGTGGCAAGATCGTCTACTTGCGGCCGAAGGGTCACACCCACAGCCCGCTCTAACCTGGATATGGGCGCGAAAAGCGCAAGCAGCACGGCTGTGATACGCTCGGACGTCCCGATTGTTTTTCGCACCTCATCGATCCAAATAATCTCTATCCCCTCGGGGATTTCAAGGCCGGCTTTGTCAATAAACAACTGACTCGTGACGATGGTTTCCAACTGCGCTTGCTTGGCAGCGGATTCCATCCCGCTTTTCCCGGCTGTGTAATTTAGATTGACCGTCGTACGTCCGGATAACGTCGCGGCGATATTGACCAACACTCCGCCCACGCTGGGTGGAAGCAAAATACCCACGGTGTGCTGATGATTCCAATGCGGACGAAATGCACGGGCTAAGGCAATGGCCCCGATTAAGGATTCAAGACACGATACTTTGGGACGGGTCAAGTCAGAAAAAGCAAAGCGAAAGGGATGCCGTCGCGCAGCTCGAACAAACGAATGATGCAACGGTCGCCGATGGACTTTGCGATACGCCCAGGCCTGCTCGCCTAACTCTTGCACGACATTTCGCACCTCCGCAGCTGTGATCGTGGGCGGTAACGGCGTGCCATACGATATAGTCACGGGATAGGGAATCTGCTCAGGCCACTTTGTCAGAAATTTTCCACCAATAAAACTAAAAATGCTGCCCCACACTCGATCGAGATGAACCGGAATCACCTGTGTCTCGCGGCCTTTTAGAATCCGTTCGAACCCTTGATGAAACGGAAGAAGGTTGCCTGTTCGCGTAATTTGGCCTTCGGGGAAAATGCACACGAGTTCGCCATCATCTAAATAACGACCGGCATTTCTGAGAGCGGACAAAATTTCCCTCGGTGTTCCAGCCGATGAAATCGGAATGGCCCCCATTATTCTGGCAAACCAATTCAAGAGAGGTTGTTCATAGTACTGCCGATCAACAATAAACCGAATAGGACGATCCACACTGGCCAACAGGAGCAACCCATCCACAAAGGAGATATGGTTGGGGACCAGCAAGGCTCCCCCATGATCGGGCACATGGTCACGCCCAACGACATGGAGTCGATACAGCGTATGCGTCACCAGAAATAACACCATGCGCATAAACGTTTCCGGCATAATCCACATCGCCCAAACGGTTAATCCGGCGGTCGCCACTCCGGCTGCTAGAATGATGGCACTGGCACTCAGCCCGAGAAACGCCAACGCCCCAGTGGCCAATGATCCAACCAGGACCCCGCCAAAGACAAAGATATTACTGAACGCGATAACAGCACCGCGTCGGTCTTCAGGGGCACGCCATTGAATCAATGCGTTGATCGGGACCACGATAAACCCACTCGACAATCCCAACCACGCCATGCCGATTAACGTGCCCGTGAGCCCTGGACTTAAAATGCCCATGGCAAACAGACCGAAGGTTAAACCAATCGCGCCTAATGGGATATGTCCGACCTCCACCTTCGAATGCGACAACTTCCCCGCCAGCACAGCCCCGATTCCGATACCGATGCCAAAGGTGGCCAACGGCAAGCCGGACAAAGAATCCGTCAAATGCAACACGGCCTTGCTGTAGACCAGGATATCTTGTCCAACCAAACTCGCCACCATCCAATACCCGATACTTCCCAAAATGCCCAACCGCAACATACGATCGGCTTGCACCGCCTCCCACGCACCTTGAAGCGTAGCACGCACCCCACCTTCAGCCCGCGCACGCGGCACGGACGGAATAGACAGCGAATACACCAACCCAATAATAGAAAACACCATCAACACCACCCCGGCTAACCACGGTGAAGCCCCGGTCACTTGCAACAAAATACCGCCCATGGCCGTTCCGCCGATGATGGCGAGAAAGGTCCAGAGCTCCAGTTGTCCATTGCCGACCGATAATCGTTCATGCGGAAGCAGCTCGGGCAAAATGCCATATTTTGCCGGACTAAACAGTGCGCTCTGGACAGCCATTGCTCCTAGAACGAGTAAGGGCAACAACCCTCCCTCCGGATTCACAAAAAGCGCCAATGTGCCTAAGCCCATCAACACCACTTCTACCGCTTTCATGACCACGATGACCGAGCGCTTACTAAACCGATCAGAAAAGACCCCGGCAAAAATCGACACCACCATCAGCGGCAGGGTAAAAATGACAAAGGTCAGAGTCGTTTGAGCCTGTGCCGCCAACTCATACTCTGGCCCAGCTCCCATTTGTGAAGACAACTGCTTCATGGCCAACAGCGCCACCATCAATTTCCAGGCGTTGTCATTAAACGCCCCAAAAAACTGGGCAAAGAGAAGACCGCGGAGGGGGGAAGGTGAGGAAGTATTCATATGTGTTGAATCATTTTTCCGAAGATCAGGGTAGCCAAGCAAAGCGTAAACACTCAAGGGGGAAAGCCTTTTAAAATAAATTTCTACGGAAGCATACAGGATTGTTCAGAGGATTCAATAGAAGACACAAGGAGCTGTTCAAAAATTCAGTCAGAGAGATACAGACTCCCATGATTGAGCAGGTCTAAGAGGAGAGAAAGATCTTCATCGGATCCGGAAAAATGATCAGAGCAAATATCTCGTATCGCACATAAAGATTTGATTAAATCCGCCTGTGTCTCCGGACATTGATAAAACCGGCCATCGACAAATAACCATGTTTCATTTCCATGTTCCTGAAAGGCAAAACGAGAACCTTCGTTTCGAATAAGCACACCGCCTACAACAATATGCTTACGGACATCTTCAAGACAATAGGTATCGAGCACAGGATTCTCTTCTTGATATTTTCGCGTGGTCATGGAACGACCAAACCACTCCGCCACTCGGTCCTGGTCTTCGATATACTGGTGTAAGATTTGGTGGACTTTTTTTAAGGCATCGGGAGTAATCTGACCAGGGTGAGGTTGGGGCGTAAGATCAGGATCAGCATACCGGACTTCCTCACTCAATCTGTCACCGACAAAACCCGAAAACTCCCGAAGGATTTCTCCATGAGAAGGTGCACGAAACCCAACTGAACAGGTCATGCAATCCTCACCAACAGCCACCCCGCTATGCCCCACACGAGGCGGGATATACAACATATCACCAGGCTCAAGAATCCAACTCGCTTCGGGTTGCCAATCGGTTAAGATCATCACGGGGGTATCAGGCCGACGCGGTGACTGTTCATCAAACACCCCACCGACTTCCCATTGCCGACGCCCACTCACCTGCACCAAAAAGACATCATAGTTATCAAAGTGCGGACCGACCCCACCGCCATCACCGGAAAGGCTGATCATCAAATCATCAACGCGCCAGGTTGGGATAAAATTAAACTGATCAAGAAATTTGGCGGCCTCAGGCACCCAGAAGTCTACCGCTTGAACGAGCAAAGTCCAGTGCTTCTCTGGCAACATGCGGAACGTCTCATCGTTAAACGGGCCATGAGTCATTTCCCACTTCTCGCAGCTACCATCATGGATGATCAGGCGCGACTCAACTTGATCCTCACAAGCGAGCCCCGCCAATTCATCCGCCGCAATAGGCGGCAAACATCCTGGCAAGGCCTTCCGCACCAGCAGCGGCTTCTTTTGCCAATACTCGGCCAGAAATTTATCGAGTGAGAGATCACCAAGAGGTAGGGAATTCATAGGCATGAAGACAAAACCGACAACATAAGAGTGAGGTTACATCAACGTTAGGTAATTTTTTGGTCCTTCCAGGTTTTCCATGGGTAGTCCCCAGTCTGCTGCTCTTTTTTCGAAATGATTCCGCTTCAGATTCCTCTCCTTTGTAAGGAGAGGCTAGGTGAGGTAGAGTCTTGGAACCATCGGCAAGCGACGATCAGCCATACTTTTTGCCCATACTAATGTCAGAAGAACCTTC
>SMVB01232856.1_pt1 | contig 27024 bp, 27 predicted proteins | sample 2456461 | NCBI WGS metagenome assembly SMVB01 (sample SAMN11095934, study PRJNA526329) | marine sediment metagenome | biome: Marine sediment; feature: Surficial sediment; material: Deep marine sediment; isolation source: Hadal surficial sediment | place: Pacific Ocean | collected 2014-05 | depth...
GATAAAAGGAAGGGCTCGATCGCGGGCACCTACATTATGTAGACCTACCCGACGCCACCTCCGCCGCGAACCCCGGTCGGATAGATTTGCGTGCCGAGTTTCCCGATCCAGACTCGGATCGTGGAGTTGCCCAGGCAGTTGCACATTTCTCATTGGCGGATTTGCAAGATCGAATCTTTGCCGCACCGAGGAGAAAGCCTCCATTTGACGACAAACACTAAAGACATCTCATGGCGAAGCAGGTGTCTGATAATCTCTGGGATATGGCCGAAAAGCTCGGAAGCGTTCTCTATGACCGTGGTTCGTCCCGATACTACGTGCAGATCTTCTGCGCGTGGCCCGGCGAGAAGAAGCGCAAGCGCCATCGCATCTACGCGGACTCCGAGGGCGAGGCAAAGAAGGTCTTGCGCCGAATTCAGGGCGAGATCGCGCATGGCGCGCAGCTTCACAACGTCCTCATCAAGTACGTCAAGGACGGAAGCCGCAACGCCTTCATCAAGAAGTGGCACGAGTTCTGCGACGGGAAGGCCGAGGATGTCGATGCGGGCGTTCTCGACGCTAGAAGAGTCAAGGAACTGCGGCGGTACGAAGATCGCGACTACCTGAGCAAATTCTCGGAGACCCCTCTCCATGCAATCGACCACAAGACGCTCGTCGCGTGGATTCGGTGGATGCGAAAGAAGAAGACCGAAAAGAAAGAGGGTGAGGAACCCAAGCGGCGAATTGGCGAGAAGACGATCAAGAATGTGCTCTACGACATCGGTCATTTCCTCAAGTGGCTCGAAAGACAGGGGGACATCATCGAGGCACCCGATCTGCCGTCGGACGAGATCAAGGAAATCGAGTACATGCCCGAGATCCCCGAAGCGGATGTCGTCGAACTGGTCCTATCCCACATCCCGGACGAGATGGAGGGCATCTTCCTGATCCGCTCGCGCATGGGATTCCGGCCAAGCGAATCGCGGAGGCTCAACGTTGCGGATCTCCGGCATGGAAGCCGAGAGGATCTCCTCGACGCCTACATCGCCCTCCCTCCCAGAAGCGCCAAGAAGAGGAAGGCCAGGAAACTCCAGCTCCACCCCGAGGTGGCATCCTGGCTGATCGAACACGGTGGGCTGAACCGTTTCGGGGCGGAGCCCTTGTTCACAAATCCAAATGCCCATAACGATGAGGGCCGCTGGAAGGAGGGCAGCGAGAGACGGGTACTGGTCAAGGCATACAAGGCAGCGGGAATCGCCCACATCAAACCCAATGAAATGGGTCGCCATTTCTTCGGCACCCACGCGGTCAACGACCTGGGAGCGGACATCTACCCCGTGCAGGCTTGGCTCGGCCACACCGACCCAAAAACGACCGAGCGATACGCCCAGATGCGACCGATTCCGATCGCCCGAATCTTCAACCCAAAGGCGAAAGGTGCCTCATAGGTGCCTCAAACGAAAAAACAGCCACGTAAGTAGCTGTTTTTTCACATTAATTGGTGGAGGCGGCGGGAATCGAACCCGCGTCCGAATTGCGTCCAACGGACGCGTCTACGTGCGTAGTCTCCGCTTGATTTCGGAAGCGTCAGGCGCAGAGACGGGCCAGACACTTCCTAGCTCGACGTGATCTCACTCCCGGATACGGCCGAGCAGCGCTCGGGAGCCAGTCCTCATATTGCTACCGCGACCCACTAGAGGACGTCATGGACGGTAGTCGCTAGTTCCTAAGGGTTAGTTAGGCAGCGAGTGCGTAGTTATCATCGGCAGTTATAAATTACCAATAATTGCAGCGGTTTAACGAGGAATGCCACGACCTCGACACGCAGCGCCCGACTTCGACAACCCGTCGAAACCAGATCGCCCCCACATGCGTCCCGCGAGAGCGAGATGCAACCCAGAACGTACCGGGGAACGCGAATTCCATCAAATCGCCGCACCTCGACCGGCAACTGGCCCCGCCCCTCGCTGCGCGCTGCCGGGCCGGGCCGGGTGGCCCCGCGATCACGAATTCCGTCACGATCGGACTCGCGGCAGCAGACCTCCGGACGTAGGCTCCCGCTCTCGCCCTCGACAAGGAGATCCCCTGATGACCGGAACCGAACTCACCCCCACCAAGGAACAGGTCGAAGCCCTTCGCGAGCAGGTCGGCCCCGGGCCGGTGGTCATGTTGAATCTCCTCAAATTCAAGCAGCCGGACGGGCGCGAAAAGTTCGCGGAATACAGCGCGCTTTCCGGCCCGCTGCTCGCGCGTCAGGGCGGCGAGGTCTTCTACCTCGCGGAAGGCGGACCGACGCTCTCGGGCGAGACCTGGGATTCCTGCGCGATGATTCGCTTCCCCGATATCGAGGCCTTCATCGGGCTCGCCGCCGACCCCGACTATCTTGCCAAAGCACCCGCACTCCGCGAGGCCGCGCTCGAACGCACACTCTGGATGGTCACGCAGCCGCCCCCGGACTGAGTCGAGGGCGACCCAGCCCCGTGTGATACCGTCGCGGGTCGGCCGAGGGGCCGAAGACTGGAGGCTTCCCGTGTCGCGCTACGTCCTACTCGTCGCCGCCGCTCTGCTTCTCGTGCTCGGCCTGTGGTTTCGGCACGTCGGTCTGGGCGGCCTTGGCCAACACGAAGACCCCGGAGTCGTCACGTCCCAGCAGCGCCCCGCCGAGATCGTCTCGAGTCGCGCGCGGGAGGTCGCAGCGGCGGCCGGCGACTTGCTCGTCTCGCGACCGAAGCAGATCCTCTTCGGCGATCTCCACGTCCACACGACCTTCTCCTTCGACGCCTTCATGCTGAGCTTGCCACTCCTGGGTGGCGAGGGAACGCATCCGCCCGCCGACGCGTGCGACTTCGCGCGCTTCTGTTCAGCACTCGACTTCTGGTCGATCAACGATCACGCCGAGAGCATTTCTCCCCGGCATTGGAGCGAGACCGTCGACACGATCCGAGCCTGCAACGACGTTTCCGGGGCAGGGACCGAGCCCGACACCGTCGCATTCCTCGGTTGGGAGTGGACGCAGGTCGGCACGACCCCCGAAAACCACTACGGACACAAGAACATCGTTCTGCGCGACCTCGAAGACGGTGCGATCCCGACCCGTCCGATCGGCTCCCGCTCGACCCGCGACCGCATGGTCCTGGGCAATCCCTTCGGCGGCATCGCCTCGGGCCTGTATCTTCACGCCACCGGAGATGAGCGACTGCATTCACTCGCGAGCTATTTCGAAGAGCGGCAGGCGCTCGAGGTCTGTCCGCTCGGCGTCCCCGTCCGCGACCTGCCCAGCGATTGCGTCGAGATGGTCGACACCCCGGATCTGCTCTTCGACAAACTCGACGACTGGGATGTCGAGTCGATCGTGATTCCGCACGGAACGACCTGGGGTTTCTACACGCCGCCGGGATCGGATTGGAAGAAGCAACTCGCTGGCCCCCTCCACGACGACGATCGCCAGACGCTCTTCGAAATCTATTCGGGTCACGGCAGCTCGGACGAGTTCAGCAACTACGCCTCGGTCCGCTTCGATGCCGAGGGCAACGCGACCTGTCCTGCGCCCAGCGAGAACTACCTCCCGACCTGCTGGCAGGCCGGGGAAATCATCCGCGACCGATGTCTCGCGGAGGGTCGGGACGACGACGAATGTGAAGGTCGCGCCGCCTCTGCACGACGCAACGCGGCCGAAGCGGGGGTGCAGGCCCAGTTGACGGTCCCGGGCGTCGAGGCCCATGAATGGCTCGACGCCGGCCAGTGTCGCGACTGTGACCAGCCGGCCTTCAACTATCGACCGATGGGCGCAGCCCAATACGTGATGGCGCTCTCGAATTTCGACACGCCCGATGGCTCGCCGCGACGCTTCCGCTTCGGCTTCATGGCCTCGAGCGACAACCATTTTGGCCGGCCGGGTACGGGCTACAAGGAACTCAACCGCCCGGGATACACCGAGTCCCGTGCGGACGTGAGACAAATCGACGAATCATTGCGCTCGATTCTCGCTCCGCCAATCCGAGAACCGATCGCTGAGTCCGTCGCATGGGACCCGAATCAAACGGATCTCACCGGCTTCGCTCTGATGGAAATGGAACGACAAAGCTCGTTCTTCATGACCGGCGGCCTGGTCGCGGTCCACGCCGAGAACCGGGACCGCGGCGCAATCTGGGATTCGCTCCAGCGTCGCGAGGTGTACGGCACGAGCGGCCCGCGCATGCTGCTCTGGTTCGACCTCCTGAATCCGCCCGGCACGCGCGGGCGCGCGATCCCGATGGGCGGGGAAGTCGCCATGAACCGAAGTCCGATCTTTCAGGTCCGCGCCGTGGGGTCTTTCGAACAGCAGCCGGGCTGTCCCGATTATGCCACCAACGCGCTCGACCCGGATCGTCTCGAGCACGTCTGCAAGGGCGAGTGCTACAACCCGAGCGCCGAGCGACGGTCGATCACGCGGATCGAAATCATTCGGATCCGGCCCCAGAACACGCCCGACGAACCGCTCGCCCCGCTGATCGAAGATCCGTGGAAGACCTTCGAATGCGACGGCGACCCGATGGGATGTTCGGTCACCTTCGACGATCCCGACTACGCGCGCTTCGGTCGCGACACCGTCTACTACGCCCGCGCCCTCGAAGCCCCGGCGCCCGGCGTGAATGCCGGCGGGCTCCGCTGTGAACGGGACGCCGAAGGCCAGTGTACGGACGTGACACTGTGTGGTGTCGATTCGATCGACGACTGCCTCGACGAACACGAACCCCGCGCCTGGTCGTCACCGATTTTCGTCGACTGGGCCGGAGTCGCACCGCGACCGACGAATCCGATGGAGAACGAGATGGAGAACGAGATCGCAAACGAGAAGACGAGCGAGATGGCGAGCAATACGGCGCACTGACCGCGGAGGCCATGGCAACGGCCCGGGCGACGTCGCGCTTCGAAGATTTCGTCTCGTTCAGCTGCGAAAGAGAGGGTCGAGACCACTGCCCTCCATCCTCCGGCCTCAGTCTTCGAGTGTGAAGCCGACCTTCATCGTCACCTGCCAGTGCGCGACTTTCTGGTCTTCGATGCCACCCCGAACGCCGATGACCTCGAACCAGCGCAGGTTGTGAAGTGTCCGGGCCGCACGGTTGACCGCATTCTCAACCGCATCCTCGATCGTCGTCGACGACGATCCGGTGAGTTCGACCGACTTGTAGACATGATCAGACATATCGATTCCCTCCGTAGACGCGCCTCGCTGCGCACGGCAATGATGCCGCGTCCCAGGCGGCCCTGCCCTCGAAGAGAATTCCGTCCCACCAGTGGCGCGTTTCAGGTCACCCCGGCAGTCTCTACGACCGTCCGCCCCAGCTGGCCCGAACTCCGCCCTTCCACCCGGTCAAAAGTCGATCACCGTCCGGATCACTTCGCCCGCCTGCATCGCACGGAAGGCATCGTTCACCTCGTCGAGCTTGATGCGGCGAGAGATCATGCTCTCGAGGTCGAGCTTGCCCGTCTTCCAGAGCGAGAGCAGCTCGGGCATGAACGTGCGGACGTTGGCCGAGCCGTACATGGACCCCTTCAGGGTCTTGTTCGCGTAGAAGAGTTCGAAGGCCGAGAACTGGACCATGTCCTCCATGCGACCGACGCCGACGATGACCGCGGTCCCACCCATTCGGGCGGCGTCGTAGGTCGCGCGGATCGTTTTCGAGCTGCCGATGCACTCGAGGGCGAAGTCGAAGCCCTCGCCCCCGGTGATCTTCGCCTTGGCGTCCTCGAGGCCATCGGGGGTCGTCACGTGGGTCGCACCGAAATGCTTGGCCTGCTCGAGCTTGTTCTCCATCGTGTCGACCGCCAGGATCTCCGAAGCGCCCGCGATGCGTGCACCCTGGATCGCGGAGATGCCGACACCGCCGCATCCGAAAACGACGACGGAGGAGCCGGGGGTGATGCCCGCGGTGTTGATCGAGGCGCCGACACCCGTCGTCACGCCACAACCGATCAGCGCCGCCACGTCGAGCGGCACGTCCTTGTCGATCTTGACGATGGCGGGCTCGCCCACGATCAGTTCTTCAGCGAAGGTTCCGAGGCCCGTCATGCCCGAAAGCGGGTTACCGTCCATCCGGAAATTCGTCGACATTGCCTGCGGGCCCGTCTCCTTGCAGAGAAAGGATTGCTGCCGGAGGCACGGAGCGCAGACGTTGCAGGCGGGCGTGAACGAAAGGATCACGTGGTCACCCACCTCGACACTGGTCACGGCCTCGCCGATTCCGGTCACGACCCCCGCACCCTCATGGCCGAGCACGATCGGAGGCGGCATCGGGATCGTCCCGTTCATGACCGAGAGATCGGAGTGGCAGACACCGCTCGAGCCGATCTTCACGCGCACGTCCCGACGCCCGACCTCCCCGAGTTCGATGTCGTCGCGGATTACGAGATCGGCGTTCAGTTCGGTGAAGAGGGCTGCCTTCATTTCGGGACTCCTTGCCGGCAATCGGGTACCGGATGTTGGGGATCGAGGAGTCTATCGGGTCTTCACCTCAGCGGCCTCGGGCAGCCACACCGAAACCCGCGTTCCGGCTCGATTTTCGGTCTCGATTCGGAGTTCACCGCCGTGGCCTTCGATGATCCGCAGACAGAACTTCAAGCCGAGGCCGCCGCCCTCAGCCCCCGCTCGATCGCCAAAGAAGGGATCGAAGACCTCATCGATTTCCGTCGATTCAAGCCCGACGCCCCGGTCCTCGACGGCCAGCTCCACCCCCCGTGTGGCGTTGGTCAGGCCGACGAAGACTTCCGGAGCCTGACTGAGGTCGATGGACGCCTCGACGGCATTCTGGACGAGTTGCACCACGAGCTGTTCGATCTGGATGGGGTCACATTCGATCGTACGAAGGTCGGGGACCGAGTCCAACCGGACGATCGACGCCGGCGGAAGCGAGGGGCGCGCGGTCGCGATCGCCCGACCCACGAGCGCTCTGAGTTCGACCCGGACGCGCACGCCTTCGCCATCGAATGCTGCGAGCTTGCCGATTCGGGCGGCCCATTCCCGGATCTCGCGAACCCGCCCGCGCTCCTCGCTGATCCGCACACCGCGCCGAGAATCGCCGACGGGATCGTCGGGCACCGGAGCGGCCTCGAACCAACATTCGAGATCACCTGCGACGCGGTGGATCTGGCGGGCGGCGGTCAGAATGCCGCGCTGGCTCTCGGGAGAGACGCCCCCTTCGGCTTCGGCGGACCCGCTTGTCGGCCGACGAACAGGACTGATCGAGGATTCGCCCTCGAGCTTGGCATCCGCGCGCGCTAATGCGTCGAGCTTCGCCGCCAGCGCGTCATCGACTTGATCGAAGAGCGCGAGATGACCGCGGCGCGCGCCGGCGACCGCCTCGAGCTGACGTTGGACATCGACTACCCGACCGACCGCGCCGCCGAGCACGAGGGCCGAGAGCGCGGCGATTGCGATCGCGGTGGCCCCGACTGCGCCCGCCCCGAATAACGGCGCGGCGCCGAGCCCGACCCAAGCCATCGCGAATCCCGCGCCGATCACCCCGCCGATCGCGAGCCCTCCGACCGCCCCGGAGCGAGAGGTCGTCTGCCAGCGCACGGCATAACAGCATGCGTCGGATCCCTCCGCTCGGCAGCTCGACTCGTGAACCTCGGCCGGAAGCAATCCAAAGAGCCCGGGAATCGCTTCGAGCATCCCCGTCCGCAAGGCGCAGAGCGCCGCTTCGGAACGCCGCCCCGCGGACGCCGACTGCTGCTTATTTGGCGACGCCTCGTTCGGGGTCGCCTCGTTCGCCAACACCTCATCCGGAGACGCCTCGAATCGAAGTCGAGCCGAGCGTCCCTCGATCGCCTCGACGGACCATCGGGCCTCTCGCGCCTCCCGTGGCAACAGGGATTGGACACGGCGATAGGCCTTCTCGGGAGTCGCCAGCCCGAGGCCGTAGAGCCGCAGACCGGTCGCATCGGGCGCGACCAGGCGATGGCCGATGGCCCGAGCGAGGCTGACGTCGACCTCACCGGCCGCGAACATCGCGTCGATCGCGTCGTCCGCCAACCAGGCGGGCGCGGTGGCGAGTTCGATCTCGCCCTCGGCCAGCACTCGCGCTGCGCGATCTCGCGCGACCATCCGCCCCCGAACGGCCAACCACTCGAGCAGCGTCGTCGCGATCGTCTTGTTTCCAGGACCCGAACGAAGCCCCGCCGAACTGGCCTGCCCTGCCATATGACCCCTCAGCCTGTGGACGAGACGCATCCCCGCACCACGGGGATCCATTCCCGCCACTCGTATCGGCAATTCGGGCGCAAAATGGAGCGCTCCCGAGTGGTTGGGAGCGGAATCATGCGGGCGAAAGCGGATCAGCGCCGCACGAGCCGGACGGCCACCACTCCCTCGTCATCGTGGATCGTCGAGATCAGACGGTCGGCCGAGCCGTATTTCTCGCGCATGCCGTCGTTGACCCGACCGCCAAAGTCGCCGACGACCTCGGCCCGGTAGGCGGCACGCAGACCGTCTCGGGTCACGTAGACCTCCGGATTCTTGATGAGCCTCTGCAGCCAGGTCGCGTCGGGATTGCCCGCGCGTAGCCAGACGGTGCCATAGAGATCGACGATCCAGAGCGAGGTTTCATACGAACGCCCACGCACATCGTAGGTCTCGATCTCGACGACCTCCCCTCCGAACTCGCTTGCCAACAGAATCGACAAGACGAACAAGAACGGAGAGAGGAACAGCAATACGATGAGCTTGCCCACGAATGTCCTTGCCTGAACCGGTTTCCCGCGCGCGCGATCGAGTCCCACCTAACGTCGATGCCTGCGCATCGCCCGGCGCGCCTCGCGGTCCCCCTCGCGCCGCTTGATCGTCTCGCGTTTGTCGTGACGATGTTTGCCGCGAGCGAGCGCGAGTTCGACCTTGGCCCGGCCGCGCCGGAAATAGACGGTGAGGGGAATCAGCGTGAGCCCCTTCTCGGTGATCTTGTGCTCCAATCGATTGATCTCCTGGCGATGCAGCAGCAGTTTTCGCCGGCGCTGCGGATCGCCGGGATTGGCGCGCGTGGCGGGCTCGTAGGGCGAGATGTGCATCTTCTCGAGCCAGGCCTCGCCGCGAAAGACCGTCGCGAAGGCATCCCCCAGATTCACCCGGCCCTCCCGCAAGCTCTTCACCTCGGGTCCCATCAGCGCAATCCCCGCCTCCCAGGTATCCACGATCTCGTAGTCGAAGCGCGCACGGCGATTCGTCGCGACGATCAAGCGACCTTCGGGATCCGATCGATCCACCTTCTTCTTGCTGGATTGCGCCATGGCGGAGCAGAGTAGCCGACTCTTTCCGCCTGCCTCGGGCTAGTTCTCGCGAATTCGGTTCTCGTGGTCGACGAAGACGCGCTTCGCCTCGAAGTTTCGCGCCTCGGCGTCCGGAACGTCCGCCCAGCTGGCGATGATCACGAGATCGCCCGGCTTCATGAGGTGCGCCGCGGCGCCGTTGATACAGATCTGCCCCTCGCCGCGCTCTCCCTCGATCACGTAGGTCGTCAGGCGATTGCCGTTGGTGCAGTTCCAGATGTCGACGCGCTCGTAGGGGAGCATATCCGCCGCCTCCAGCAGGTCGCGGTCGATCGTGACCGACCCCTCGTATTCGATATTCGCCTCGGTCACGGTGGCGCGGTGGATCTTCGACTTGAGTAGATGACGGATCATGCTTCGGGGTCTCCTGAACGCCTGACGGGCGAGATGCGGCCCGGATCGAAAATGGGGTCAATTCGTTGGGGAAGGAATCGGGCTGAGAACGCGGTTGTCGATGAGTCGAACCCGATTGCCCGGGTCGGCTTTCGCAGCGCCCTCCCCGGCGGTGCGGTCGGGCTCGAATTGCAGGGCGATCGCCAGCAGCGTCGGTCCCTCGATCACGTCCCCGACGAGTTCGAGACTCTCCGGATCACGCAGCTCCGCGTAGTCGATCGCAGCCAGCGTGGCCTCCTCCAGCTTCTTGCGGACGGCCTCGAGGAGCGTCGCCGTGCTGCGCTCGCCTCGGGCGAGCATGGACTCCGCCAGATCGAGGCTCTCCACGATGCGGGTCGCCTGCCCGCGCGCCTTGCGACCCAGATGGACATTGCGGCTCGAGAGCGCCAACCCGTCCGCCTCGCGCACGGTCGCCCCCCCCACGATCTCGATCCCGAAGCCGAGATCCGCCGTCATTCGGCGAATCACGGCGAGCTGCTGAAAATCCTTCTGACCGAACACCGCGACGTGCGGCCGAGCGGCCAGAAAAAGCTTCGTCACGACGGTCGTCACGCCTCGAAAATGCCCCGGACGATTCCCACCACAGAGCGGCAGCGAGAGCCCCTCCACATCGACCCAGCTCGCGGCGCCCTCGGGATAGAGCTCGTTGGCCCGCGGCGTCCAGACGACATCGACCCCGGCCGCTCGGCACGCGGCGAGATCCGCCTGCATGACGCGGGGGTAGCCCTCGAAATCCTTCGGGTCATCGAACTGCGTCGGGTTCACGAAGATCGAAACGACGACCCGATCGGCCCGCTGCCGCGCCTCATCGACCAGCGACAGGTGGCCCGAATGAAGCGCGCCCATCGTCGGAACCAGCGCAACACGCCGACCCGCAGCGCGCTCGCCATCGGACCAGACCTGAAGTTCCGCTCTGGATTCGATGATCTGCATCACCGATAGGAATAGTCTTCGTCGGGAAATTTGCGATTGACGACTTCATCGATGTAGCTGCGCGCGGCCCTCGAGGCCTGCTGCCCGAGATTCGCGTATTGCTTCACGAAGGAGGGGGTCGAATCGTTCAGCCCGAGCAGGTCGTGCATCACGAGCACCTGCGCGTCGCAGTGGACGCCCGCGCCGATACCGATCGTCGGAATCGTGAGTCGCTGGGTGATCTCCTGGCCGAGTGCTTCCGGAATGCCCTCGAGTACGACCGAGAAGGCACCCGCCGCTTCCACCGCCAGTGCGTCTTCGATCACCCGGTGCCGGCCTTCGTCGCCGCGCCCCTGGACGCGATAGCCGCCCATCTGGTTCACCGACTGAGGCGTCAGGCCGACGTGGCCCATGACCGGAATCTGCGCCTTGACGATGCGCCGGATCGAATCCTCGACGTCGACGCCGCCCTCGAGCTTCACGGCATGCGCCCCGCCTTCCTTCACGAGACGGATCGACGCGCGCACCGCATCTTCCGGACCGACCTGAAAGGAGCCGAAGGGCATGTCGGCCACCAGCATGGCTCGGCGCACGCCGCGCGCCACGAGGCGAGTGTGATAGATCACTTCGTCGAGGGTCACCGGGAGTGTCGTCTCGCAGCCCTGGACGACGTTGCCGAGCGAATCACCGACCAGCAGGACGTCTACGCCTGCCTCGTCGAAGATGCGAGCGAACGTGAAATCGTAGGCCGTGAGCATCGTGAAGGGTTCGGCCTTGCGCTTGCGCGAGGCCAGGGATCGGACGGTGACGCGATGTTCGCGCTTAGCGGAAGCCGTGGTGACGGTGGACATGGGGGATGTCTCCTGTCTTTATTCGTCTCCCGAGCCGCTACTGCGACGATTTCCCAGCCTGAAAACAAAAAACGCCTCTCGGATGATCATCCGGAGGCGGAACGGTTGGCTGCCGACCAGAAAACCGGAGAGAACTCCCGGCTTCTCGTCGAGCGCCACTTTCGGTCGAAACCTTCCCCCTAGACTGGTACCCGGCGACCTTCGGCCAACCGGGGATCAGAACTGGAGAAATCACCGAAAGCTACCCATCACCTCCGTCTCGGTCCCACTCGGGATCCAAGCGATATTCGGGTGACCTGAGGAACGCTTTCTACTTTTTGGGCGGTCGATCGCTTCCCATCCATCCATCCATCCACCAGCGGTTGAGGAACAGATGGCAGGTGGACGGGAAAAGAAGAGTTGCCCGGGCGGTTAAACGATGGAGCCCGCGACTTGCGGTGCCCCTCGAAGGGGTGGATTCTAGTTTCAACGTTCGGATGGGTCAACGCGCTCGATGAAATCGCGTACGGCGGGGGCCACGAAACGGTCCTCGAGAAACTCGGAGCGGAAGCGTGAGAGTGCCCCTGCGAGCACCTCAGCCTGAAACGCGACCGGGTCATCAGGCGATAAAACGACCCAAATCCGGTCACCTACGCGGCAAGATGCGCTTCCGGTCGGTGAGTAGTCCGCAGCCAAGGCCGCCGCCGACAGAGCCCGCACCTCGAGTTCCGCCGCGTGGGCCAATTCGAGCAGGGCCTCGAGTAGATCCCGTGCTTCCATCCCGAATTCAGCCCTCCGCCGGTTCTGGGGTCTCGTGCGTGGCGCTCCTCATGGCCCGTGCGAGCGCGAGCCAGGCCGCAGGCTCGATCCGCTCCGGGCGGAGTCCCGGGTCGATCCCGACCGTCTCAAGCCGTGCCTCGAGCGCCTCGCGCTGTCCCGACTTGTCGAGCTCCGGCCAGGCTCGCTCGGCCACCCGCGCGAGCCCGTTCGTCACGCGCTTGCGACGCTGGGAGAAGGCCGCCCGCACCAGACGTTCGACCTCCTCGAGTTCGCCCTCGCGAAGCGGGCTCTTCGCGCGCGGCCAGACCCGAACGAAGCTCGACTCGACCTTGGGCGCCGGGAAGAAGCTCCCCGGGGCGAGCTTGGCGATCGTTTCCACCTCGGCCACCAGGCCATGCAGCACACTGAACGACCCATAGGCCCGCTCTCCGGGTTTCGCCGTGAGACGCTCCGCGACCTCCGCCTGGATCATGACGGACCAATCTTCGAGCCCGTCGCGCAGATCGAGAAGCTTCCGGAGGAGCGGTGTCGCTACGGAATACGGCAGGTTCGCAATCACCCGGACCGGCTGCCCCGCTTCGCGCAACCAACCCCGCCAGTCGATCTCCCGCGCGTCGGCGTGCACGAGTTCCACATTGTCGGGCAGCAGCGTCTCCTCGCGCAGCGCCCGCACGAGCCCGGAATCGATTTCGACGGTGCGAACGCGATCGACGCGCGCCGCCAGGGCGCGGGTCAACACGCCGAGCCCGGTCCCGACCTCGATCACGAAATCCCCTGGGCTCGCCCCGGCACGCCGCGCCAGGTCGTCCGCCAGCGCGGAATCGGTGAGAAAATTCTGTCCCAGGTCCCGGGAGAGCCGCAGGCCGTGGCGATCGAGGAGACGGCGCAACTCGCTGGGATTCATTCGAGCGGCCCCGCTGCATCCGCCGCGGACGGACGCCAGGGCGTCTCGCCGATCGGCACCCGCGAGAAGGCTTCGAGCGACAGATCGTCGCGCACGCCGCGTTCGAGCAGCCGCGTTCCCGCCGCCGCGATCATGACGGCGTTGTCCGTACACAGATGCAGGGGCGGAAAGATCGCCTCGAACCCCTCGCGCTCGGCGGCCGCGTGCATTTCGCTCCGCAGCCGACCATTCGCCGCGACCCCGCCCACCACCGCGATCCGCCGCGCGCGCTCCTGGCGCATCGCCCGCACCACCCGACCGACCAGACTCTCCGCAACCGCCGCCTCGAAGGAGGCCGCCAGGTCGGCGCGCCCGGACTCGTCCAGCGCCGCCAGCCCGCCCCGGCGCTGGAGTTCGACGGACACGGCGGTTTTCAATCCGCTGTAGGAAAAATCGAGTCCCGGACGCTTGCTCATCGGTCGCGGCAGATCGACCGCCGTCGGATCCCCCTGTGCAGCCAGCTTCGAAATGGCCGGACCGCCCGGATAGGTCAGCCCCAGCAGTTTGGCGACCTTGTCGAAGGCCTCCCCGGCCGCATCGTCCCGGGTTTCGCCAAGCAGGACAGGCCGCCCCGCGTCGCTCACGCGGTAGAGCGCGGTGTGTCCACCGGACACGACCAGACCGACATAGGGAGGCGCCAGATCCTCGCCCTCCGCCGTCTCGGCCGACACCTCGGCCGCCACCAGGTGTCCGACGAGATGATGAACACCGACCAGGGGCAGCTGATTCGCGTACGCCAGGGCCTTCGCAAACGAGAGGCCGACCAACAGCGAACCGACCAGGCCCGGGCCCGCGGTGACCGCCACGCCGTCGAGATCGGCGGGCGTGAGCCCGGCCTCGCGGAGCGCGGCTTCGACGACGCGATCGACCACGCGCACGTGGTCGCGACTGGCGAGTTCGGGAACCACGCCGCCATAAGGTGCGTGTACCACCTGCTGACCACGAACGACATTCGAAACGATCTCGCGCCCATCGCGCAAGACGGCGGCCGCCATATCGTCACAGGAACTCTCGATTCCCAGCACGAGTGGCGCTTCGGGAAGGGAATCCGATCGGGATGCCTGTGCGTTCACGGTTGACTCAGTCGACGCAAAGCCGCCTCCAGAAAAACGCTCGATCGAGCCGGCCGCGACGACGACGGGCTATGGCGGACGATGGCGGCCCGCCTACGCGTTACGTCGTTCGAGCGCCTCTTGCTCGCCCTTGCAGTCGATGCAGAGTTCCGCGACCGGCCGCGCCTTGATGCGCTGCAGCGAAATCTGTTCCCCACAGCTCTCGCACTCGCCGTACACGCCGTCCATGATCTTTTTCAGCGCCTGCTCGATCTTGCCGATCAGCCCGCGCTCCCGCTCGCGAAGTCGTCCCTGGAAGGCCAGGTTCATCTCCGAGGAAGCCGCGTCGATCTCATCCGGGAAATCGTCGGGATCCAGGTGGATCTCGCCCGAGAGCGTCTTTTGAGCATTCCCCATGAGCTCGTCCCGCTGCCCCTCGAGGATCTTCTTGTACTTTTCCATTTCACGCTTCTTCAACGCTTCGCTCCATCCCTGGTTCGGCGGTCTCTGATCGGGCCCGGGTCGGGGCCCGCCCACCGAACGAATTCGTTTCAACCGGCTGGATTCGCAGCTCGCGATCCGGCCGGATCCTCGTCGTGCTCTCCCGCCCTCAGCCCGTTCCCAAGCGCTCCAATTGTCTCGCCGCCTCCGTCGCGCGCTCGGATTCGGGATAGTCCTTCTGGACTTTCTTGAAGACCGTTCGCGCCGCTTCGTGAAATTTGGGCCCAAGCTTGAGCAATGATTCGCCCTGTCGATAGAGCGCGTCCGGAGCCTTCGGACTATCCGGATAGACGCTGACCACCGCGTTGAACCGAACCACGGCGCGCTTGAATTCGTCGTTCTTGTACGTGCAGTCCGCCAGCCAATAGGCCGCGTCATCGCTGTACCCCGATGTCGGGTGTTTCTGCAAAAAAGTGGTGAAGAGTTGGATACAGCCCGGAAAGTCGTCCTTGCGCCAAGCGTTCAGCGCGGTCTGGTAGCCGGCCAGCTCCTGATTCGGCGAGGACTCAGCCCGCGAACTCGATCCGGCCAGCGCGGCCACGCCCTGCCCGTTCTCGTCGCCGGAGCTGGCTTCCGCCGATGCGCCCGAGGCGCTGGTCTCGGCGAGTACGGAGCGCGTGCGCCGCGCCTCGACGAGTGCGTCCGCGGCCTCCTTGCGCGCCAACTCGAGTTCACCCTGCAGGTCGCGAACCTCCTGGCGAAGGACCTCGACGTCGGCGGAGAGTTGGGCGATCCGCACGAAGGGGTCGGGTTCGTTCGCGGTCAACTGGTGGGCCTCGGCCACGCGCTCCTGCAGCCGCAGGAAATCACCCTGGGTCACACAGCCCGTCAGAACGACGGCGAGCGCAACGACCGCCGCCAGCAGCGAGCCGCCCCGTCCCGCCGGCAGACGACTTTTCGGATTCGATTGACGATCTACCTGATTCGGCATCGGGCTCTGGTTCCACCTCTGACCCGACGACTCGGATCGTTCCGAATTCGACACCGGACCGTGCATCATTTCAATTTCCCCTCGGCACCCGACGCGCCCGCTGCGGGCGCGCAGTTTAGCAGCGGATTCCAGAAGCCAATCCCCAGATCGGGGCTCTTTCAAGGACACGTTCAGCGCGGCCCCGGCCCCCAATCGGCCTGGATGTTCTTGCCCGATCGGGCGGTCAGGCGTTTGAGATTCTCACCGTTCCAGTCCATCGCGTAGAGGTCGTAGCGCCCGCGTCGCGACGAGCTGAAAGCGATCTTACGACCATCCGGAGACCAGGTCGGCGCCTCGTCGCTGCGTGCGTGGGTGACGATCGGGAAGTTGATCTGGCCCGAGGGATCGATCAGCCAGATATCGAATTGACCGCGAACCCGGGTTTCATAGGCGATCCAGCGTCCATCCGGCGACCAGGCGGGCGCGGTGTTGTAGCTGCCGGTGTACGTCAGCCGACGCACGTTGCCGCCGTCGCGGTCCATCAGATAGAGCTGGGGGGATCCGCTCCGGTCCGAACAGAACACCAGTTCTCGGCCATCGGGCGACCAGGAGGGAGAAATATCGATCGCCGGATGGTTGGTGAGCCGGCGGAGCTCGCTGCCCTTGCGTTTGACCCGAAAGATCTCCGCGGCGCCGTCGACGCTCGAGACCATCGCCAGTTCGTCGCCCGAGGGATCGAATCGCCCACGGTATTTGGGCAGGCCGGAGAGTATGTCGCGCAGGATCGGGCCCGGCTTGATGTCGCGACTTCTCGACGTGATCGAGAAGGCCGGCTGTCCGCTGTCGTAGTTCACGTAGAGCACCGCCCGCCCGTCCGGTGTCCATTCCGGAAACATCTTGAGCGTGCGACTACTCGTCGCGGGGCGCTGATCGCGGCCATCGGCGGACATCACGTAGAGTTCGCGGTGGCCCGTGCGATCCGAGATGAAGGCGATCTCGGTCGAGGCCACACCGCGCAGACCCGTCAGCGCTTCGACCGTTTCGTCCGCGATCGTCCGGCCGAGCTTGGCCAGCCCGTCGCGTTCGCCGACGAGTTTACCCGTCTTGAGCTCCTGGCATCGCCCGACGTCGATGACCCGAAGATCGATGCGCAGCCGCACGCCTTCGCGCTTCACCTCTCCGAATAGCAGGGCATCGGCACCACTCTGCTTCCAACTCTCACAGTCGAAGCTCTCGGCATCGAGCGGCGGGCTCTCTTCGGGACCGAGATAGGCATCGTGATCGAGCGGCACGACCACACTCGAGAATTCGAGCGAGAGTTCGATCTCCTCACGCAGTGTCGCGATCCGCTCCTCCCCGACCGACGGCCCGACCGCACGAAAACTCAACACCGCGGTGCGAAAGGCCGTCGCGTTGCCCGGTGTGATCTCGATCGTGGGCAGCGGTGCTCGCTCGTCCGCAAGGTCCTTGGCCCACGCGCCACCGGTCGCGAATGCGAACAGCGCGATCCACACCGGCGCTCGAAAAACCCCCATCCCAATCCCCTGCCCCATCGAGTTCACCTCTATTCGGAAGTCATATTGAGCCGACGTACACCCGGCGACGGAGGCGGCGGGAGGGGGGCCGCTCGCTCCACGGCGGCGATCGCCATGCGGTCGAAATCGAGATCGCCCGACGTCCCGATCAGTCTCGGTTCGCCCGCGAGTTCACCCGTCGCGGAAACCACCACTTCGAGCCGGGCCACCAGCCCGCGGCCGCTGAAGCGGGCAAAGGTCGGGAAACGCTCGCGAATCAAGCGATAGACCTCACGATCCCAGGCCGCCTGCTCCGGCGTGACGGTCACGCCCGGGCGGGCCGCCGTAGCCACGGCGGACGCATCCGACTCGGCCGCGGCCTCGGGCTGCGCCTGAGGCACCAGCAACTCCGCCGTCTCGTCGATGCCGAGTTCGTCCTCGAGCGCGGCCATCGCCTCTTCTAAGCTGAGCGCCTTCTCCTTCGGGCGAAGCTTGCGCGCGGGGGGGGTCGGGGTCGGAACCGGCTTGGGTCTCCGCTTGGCGACCTTCTCGGGTTCGGGCTTCGCCTCGCGAATCCGTCCGGGCGTCTCCTCGGGCAAGACCTGCACCGGCGCTTTCGGGACGGGGGGAGCCGGGGGGGGCGACGGCTCGGGTTCGGCGGCCGGGGGAGCCGGCGCGGGCGGGCTGGGCGACGGGCGTGCGGCACGAGCCGCGGCGGGTAGAGCGGCCACCAACTCGATCGCCAGATATTGCGGAACGTCGAAGACCGGGACCGGCGGTGAAGCCGCAAAGACCGCGAAGATCAAGCCGTGCATCGCGAGGGAAACGAACATCGCCGTTCGCAGTCGCCGTCGATGGTCGAGCAGGTGCTCGTCGTGCCAGCCCAGAAGCTCCGCACTCAACGCTCATCCTCGGTCACGATCCCGAGTCGCGTCGCCCCCGCGCGACGGGCCGCGGCCATCGCCAGGACGACCACGCCGTAGGGCGCCTCTTTGTCCGCGCGCAGGAAGACCTCCTTCGACCCCCTCGCCTCGAATACGGCTTCGAGCTTCGCCTGGAGATTCTCGACCGGGACGATCTTGCGGGCGAGCGAATATTGCCCGTCCCGGGTCACCGTCAGCACCAGCGGCGCATTCGACATGCGGATCGGCTGGGTGGTCGTCTGGGGCAGGTTGACGTCCATGCCCTGGAGCATGAGTGGCGCCGTCACCATGAAGATGATCAGCAGAACCAGCATGACGTCTACGAAGGGCGTGACGTTGATCTCGCCATTCCCGCGCCGCCCCCCTGGCCTCGACAACTTGACTGCCATCGCTCGGCTTCCCTACTCGGCCCGGGCCGAAGAAATGGATTCGAACTCCGCATCCGTCCTCACCGAGGACGACTGGACCAACCGATTGAGATCCTCTTCGAACTGTGCGGTGAACTGTTCGAGCATCGCGAGAATCGCGTCGATGCGACCGCCGAAGGTGTTGTACGCGATCGTTGCGGGAATCGCGGCCATCAGTCCGACCGCGGTCGCGACCAGCGCCTCGGCGATTCCCGGGCCGACGACCGCCAGCGAGGCATTGCCCGCGACCCCGATGCTCTGGAAGGCCGCGATGATGCCGATCACCGTTCCCAACAGGCCGATGAAGGGTGCCGCACTCCCGGTGGTCGCCAGGAAGGGCATGCCGCGTTCGAGCTGACGCACCTGCGCGGTCGAACTCCAGGCGATCGAACGCGCGAGTTGGATCCGCAGTTTTTCTCGGGTCCGGTCCCCCCCGTCACGCTCGCGCGCCTGCTGCAGCTCACCGCCGGTGGTCAGAAAGACCACGGCCAGCGGGCTGCGATCCAGATGCCGCGCAGCATCGAAGGTCTCACTGAATCCCTCACGTCGATAGACCTCGAGAAAGGCCTCGCTATCCTGATCTGCGGCTCGCAGTTCCCGCCACTTCACGACGATGATCGTGAGAGAGGTCAGGGAAAACATGAGAAGCAGTAACAGGACGAGCTTGACGAAGAGACCGGCCTGAAAGATCAGGCTGATCAGGTCGAAGCTCACGGCGGTTCCCCCCTATTGCGCCAGCAATCGCCAGTAATATAACTCTTCGGTCCCAAAGCGAGCCTCGATGTGGATCATCGACTCTCGAAACGGGCCGACTTCGGTGTCGAACGTTCCGCGCGTCGTCGCGCGAGTCGATCTAGACACCTCGGCGCGCGCCACGGTGCCGCGAAATCAGGGGAGAAGCAAACCATGACGCTCCGAATCCAGATCGATGCAGGAAATGTGGCCGATCTCAAAGCCGACACGGTGGTGATCCCGATCACGCACCGCGGTGAAACGCCCAGTGTCCTGCCCCAGGGACTCTCCGGCCTCGATCGACGCATGGGCGGGCGGCTCTCGGATGCGCTCGCGTCGGGGGATTTCAAGGCGGGCGTCGGTGATCGCCTGGCGGTCTACGGGCCTCGGGACGGCGATCTGGTCCGCTGCATCTTCCTCGGGCTCGGCGAGGCCGAAAAGCTCGACGACTCCGGCCTCCGCGCTCTCGGCGGTCGGGTCGGCCGGGAAACCGTGCGCGAGGGGCTCGGCCGGGTCACGCTGGTGGTGCCGCCAGGGCCCGGCCTGGCGCCGGATCGCTCGGTGCCACTGCTGGCCGAAGGCGCCCTGCTCGGCGGCTACAAATTCGACCGCTACCAGAATGGCGGCAAGACCCCAAAGAAGGGAAAAGGCGCGAATCCACGGCTTCGAATCCACTACACACGCAAGCTCAAGGGCCTCACCGGCCTCCGCGCGAGCGCGCGGCGCGCCGCGCAGATCGCCGAGAGCCAGGTCATGGCGCGCGACCTCTCGAACGAGCCGCCGAACGTGCTCTACCCCGAATCCCTCGCCCGCGACGCCCGCAAGATGGCCCGCAGCGTCGGTCTTCGCTGCCACGTGATGAACGTCCCGGAGATGGAGCGCCGCGGCATGGGGGCAATCCTCGCCGTCGGCCAGGGCAGCCTGCGGCCGCCGCGCATGATCGTGCTCGAACACGGAGCGACCGCGCGCCGCAAGCAGGCCGGCACCCTCGCGCTGATCGGCAAGGGCGTCACGTTCGACTCGGGCGGCCTCTCGCTCAAGACCGCAAGCGGCATGCTCGAGATGAAGCACGACATGTCGGGTGCGGCCACGGTTTTCGGTGCCCTGCGCGCGATCGCGCTGCTCGACCTGCCGATTCACGTGGTCGGCGTTCTCGCGGCCGCGGAGAACATGCCGAGCCATATGGCCTACAGGCCGAGCGACATCATCGAAACGGGTTCGGGCCAGACGGTCGAGATCGTCAACACCGACGCCGAGGGACGACTCGTGCTCGCGGATGCGCTCGACTACGCCGCGAAGACCTTCAAGCCCGATGCGATGATCGACGTCGCGACGCTCACGGGCGCGGCGATGATGGCCTTCGGTCCCTGGGCGACGGCGGGTCTCGGCAACGACGAGGCACTGCTCGAGGAGTTGCGCGCCGCCGGTGAGGTGACGGGCGAAACCGTCTGGCCGATGCCGCTGCTCGAGGTGCATACCAAGGCGATGCGGAGCAAGGTCGCGGACTGGAAGAATTCCGGTGGCCGAGACGCGGGGATCTCGACGGCGGGCGCGTTCCTGCAAGGATTCGTCGGCGACACGCCCTGGATCCACCTGGATATTGCGGGCTCGGGGATGACGGGCACACAGACGCCACTGCATATCGGCGGCGGAACGGGCGTCGGCGTACGCATGCTGACGGAATGGGTACGCAGCCGGTGTGAGTGAATGCGGGCGCAGAGCCGGCCCTGGGGCTTCAGAACGCATCGTTCCGTTGCACCCCTCGACGACCCGGCCTTCGGGAACCATTCTCTGCCGCGCAACGCCCCAGGACACGAAGCCAAGCGATCGTACGCAGAGAATCACTCGACCCCGGTGACGAGTTGGTTCGCGGCTTCGGCGGCGAGACGGTCCACGCCAATCGCATCGAAAACATTTCGAATCGGATCCGCACGAAGCGTCGGACCGAGATCGAGAACCACAGGAGAATTCCATGACTCGTTTTCTGACGACTGCTTTGATCATCGGCGCCTTTGGCCTCAGCCTCGCCGCCCTGCCGAGCGTCGCGCTCGCGGGCGGTGATGTCGCCGCCGGGAACGCCAAGTTCCAAACGGTCTGTGTCTCGTGCCACGGCCCCGGTGGCAAGGGTGACGGCCCGACCGGTTTGGCGCTGGCCGCCGCGGGCCAGCCGGCTCCGCGCGACTTTACGGTCGGTGATTTCAAGTTCGACACGGACAAGGACGGTACCGCCGGCACCGACACCGACCTCAAGAACGTCATCACCAAGGGTGCGTTCGTGTATGGCGGCTCGGTCTTGATGGCTCCGGTCATGGGCCTGAGCGACGCGGACCTCGACGATCTGGTCGCGTTCATCCGCTCTCTCAAGGGCTAACCCGGATCCAAGTTTCCGCCCGCTCCACGTGACCTCCGCCCAGGAGGCACATCGGAAGCATCCGGCGCGCGGTCTGACTCCCCAAGCGAGTCCGGCCGCGCGCTTTGCTATTCTGAGCCGTCACCAGACCATGGACGCAAGTAACGACCAGACGGCGGAAAACGCCATGGATGAATCCGCGGACGAGACCCAGGGCGAGAGGACCGTCGATTCCGAGCTGGCTTCCGACATGGACGAGATCACCCCACCCGAGATCGATCCGCCCGACGACGACGATCGGGTACCGATGGCCGTGTCGTCGGTCCCGACCGACACAGCACTTCCGGTCCCGGCCGACCCCGGCGCCCCGGGCGTCGCCCAGGCCAGCGCCCTCACCGCCTACATGTCGCAACTCCGTCACCACGCGCCGATCACGCGCGAGGAGGAGCACGAGCTGGCCGTCAAATGGGTCGAAGAAGGCGACGTCGAAGCGGCCAAGCTGCTGGTCCTCTCGAACCTGCGACTCGTCGTGAAGATCGCGATGGAATATCGCCGCGCCTGGACGAATTCCCTCGACCTGATCCAGGAGGGCAACGTCGGCCTGATGGAAGCGGTCCAGCGCTTCGATCCATATAAAGGGGTCAAGCTCTCCTCCTATGCGGTCTATTGGATCCGTGCCTATATCCTCAAATACATCCTCGACAACATGCGCAGCGTCCGACTCGGGACGACGCGCGCCTCGCGCAAACTCTTCTTCCGGCTCAACAAGGAGAAGCGTGAACTCGAACGACAGGGCTACGAGGCCGAGCCCCGCCTGATCGCCGAACGACTCGACGTATCGGAAGACGACGTGATCGACATGGAGGCGCGCCTATCAAGGCCCGACGTCTCCTTCGATGCGCCGCTGCGCGGCGACGAGGGCGACGGCATGACCTTTGGAGACCGGATGGTCGCCCCCGGCGTGAGCAGCGAGGCTGCGGTCGGCGCCAGCGAGCTGCGAGAGGTCTTCCTCGGAAAGGTCGCCGAGTTCGCCGAGACGCTGGGTGATCGTGACCGGCAGATCCTCGAGGAGCGCGTGCTTGCGGACGAGCCACGCACGCTCGCCGATCTGGGCGAGGAGTTCGAGGTGTCGCGAGAACGCGTACGCCAGTTGGAGGCGAAGATCGTGAAGCGCCTGCGCACCTACATGGAAGAGAACCTCGTCGATTTCGAATACTACGCACCGGGCGCCGGATGAAATTCGCCCGGACGCTGCTCTCGATCGGGCTGGTCCTCGGACTCGGCCTGGCCTGTCAAGCGCCCGAGCTCGGACCGCCGGTGGATGCCTGGGTCGAAATCGGGTCGAAGCGCGTTGCCGTCGAACTCGCGCAAACGCCCGCTGACCAGGCCAAGGGTCTCGGGTACCGCGACGAACTCGCCTGGGGCAAGGGCATGTATTTCACCTACGCCCAGCCGGCCTTCTATTCCTTCTGGATGAGAGGGATGCGTTTTTCGATCGACATCGTCTGGATCCGACAGGGCCGAATCGTCGATCTCCACGCCGACGTGCCCTTCGAAGCGGGCGGGAACGGCCCGACCCTGCGTCCCCGAGAAGCCGTCGACGCCGTCCTCGAAGTTCCAGCGGGTTATGCGGCCGCCAGCGGCTGGCGGATCGGGAATCGCGTCCAGCTCGAACGCGTCGGCGCGACGACGGATTGATCATCCCGCAACTCGACGCCGGGGGCTCAGCCCCGATCAGGGCGCGTCGAGCGTCGCGGCCGGCAGCGTCCATTCCGGAAACTCCCTGCGAATCTCCGCCTGCACCTTCGCTTCGAGCCCCTCGGTGTCGACACCCATCACCTCGTGCAGCGCCTGATCGATCGAGAACCCCTCCCCGATTCGCTCGAGCAGACGTCGGCGATCGTCTACGTCCGTCTGCGAATGGATATAACCAACCGTCACGACCGACTGAAGATACGCATAACGTGCACTTTCGTCGGTCAGCCCGGAAAAGCTCTGGGCAATCTTGCGCAGCGGAATCCATGAGCCGATCTCGATGCTCGCCCGCAAGACCGATCGCTCGCTTCGGGTCGACAGGGAAAGACCGCGAGAGTGTCGTTCGATCTGCTCCGCCAGGCCTTCGTTCAACCAATAGGGCTGATCTCCGCCGGTGACCTCGCGAAAGACGGCATGCGTGTACTCGTGGAAGAGAATGCCACGCAGTGTCTCGGTCGGATGGGCCGGGGACGCCACGTGGATCTGGCCGTCAAAGAACCCGATCGTCTGAAACGAGAACCGGTGCGCGTGGGCCCGGACGTAGGCGGCCCGACCGTAGAGGACGACACCGAGGGGCTCGAGCGGCGCGACGCCGATCGAACGGGAGACATCGGAACGCGCTTCACCGAGAAATCCCAGGACTCGGGTCGCATAATCGTTGGACACGTTTCCGAGGCGCGCGTCGACCTGAACTCGGAAATGCTGGTCCCGAACGATCTGCAATTCGAGCGGCCCAGAAAGCGCCTCCGGGTCGGCGAGTACGTATTCGTCCGCAATCGCGGCCAGCCGTTCGCGAGCCTTGGCTCGCCAGACTGCATGCTCCGGACCGGCGGCCTCGAGAAAGAGGCGCAGATGCCGTTCGGCGGTCGTAAAGCGGCCACGCGCCCGCGCGAGCAGCGCCAGATACCAATGGGCCTCGGCCCGCCTCGCATCGAGGCGCAACACCCCGCGCAAGGTCGAGTCCGCACGCGAGACCTCCCCGCGCTGAAGATCCGCCAGCGCCCCACGCAGCAGACGATCGACGCGATCGTCCCCAAAGCTCGACTCGCCCCCCGAGACCGGCTCGGGGCCGATCAGGCCGTCCTGCCACACCGATCGGAGGGTCTCGATGCCTTCGGACTCGACCGAGGCGGTCCGCTCCGGCCCCGCTTCGGGGTCGTCGCTGAAATGCGTGACGCCCGACTCGTCGATCCAATAGCGGATCTCACTTTCAGACACGGAAGCCGCCAGCGCGCCGCAGGAGAGGCTCAGGAGCAGGGCCCCGGAAAGCCGCGTGAATCGGCTCGAAACGACCTGGAAAATGGATTTCATGCAGGGCTCATCGGCGTCCGAGGTCGCCGTCTTGACGCATGCCGCGGGCACCTGAACGACTCGGACTCAACGCGTCTTGATGGCTTCGCCGGCGAGATGTCCGAGTTCGGGCACGATCAACTTCTCCATCGCCAGCCGAACCGCGCCCCGGGAGCCCGGAATCACGAAGACGACCTTCCCCTGCTTGAGGCCTGCGACCGCGCGGGACAGGATCGCGGCGGACCCGATGTCCTCGTAGGAGAGCATGCGGAAGATTTCGCCGAAGCCCGGGATCACACGGTCGAGTTCGGGTTCGATCGTATCGGGGGTGACGTCGCGAGGGGCAATTCCCGTCCCACCCGTGAACACGATCGCGCGCGATTCGGAGTCCGTGATGGCCTGATCGAGCGCGTTGCGTATGGCCTCGGGCTCGTCGGGCACGATTCGACGTCCGGCCACCGGTTGATTCGCCTGGCCTAATATCTCCGCGACGAGTGCTCCGCCGGTATCCGTCTCGAGGGTGCGCGAATCGCTGACCGTGACGATCAGGGTCGAAACGGCTTCGGGGGCGTCCTGACGATGATGATGCCTGTGATGCGCGGGGGAGGGTTCCGAATCGTGGCTCATGCGCACGAACCTCTCACGCCGATCGGGCCCGCGCGCCGCATGGCCGGCGAAATCGCCGAGCCACTCCGCCTATGCTGACCGCGCCGAATCGTCTCATGCATGGTCATCGACCCAATACGCGCCGTCGGTCGCGACCTCGCGCTTCCAGATCGGAACCGTCTCTTTGAGCGTATCGATGGCAAAGCGGCAGGCTTCGAAGGCCTCCCCGCGATGGGCCGAGACGGCGACCACCACGACGGCCGCGTCCCCGATCTCGAGATGACCGACACGATGCGCAATCGCCACCCGCGTCCCCGGCCACTTCTCGCCCGCTTCGTCGGCGATCTTCTCCATCTCGCGCTCGGCCATCTCGGGATAGGCCTCGTACTCGAGATGCTCGATCGATTGGCCCCGCGCGTGATTGCGGACCCGACCCACGAAGCAAACGACGCCGCCGGCATCCGGACCCTCGACCCGGAGCGCGACCTCCCGCTCGTCGAGGGGCCGATCCGAAATCGTGCATCGCTTCACCGGCTCGCTCGCGCCCAGCGGGGCGCTGCCGTCGCCGCCGGCGACCGGCGGCAGGAACGCCACCTCATCGCCGTCCTCGACGACATCGCTCAGATCCGCGATTTCGAGATTCACAGAAGCCGCCAGGCGTTCGCCGAGCTTATCGACGAGGGGATTTCGCTCCGACAGCCAGTCCCGCACGTCCCCCACGAGGGCGCCGTCGCGCAACTCCACTTCGAAACTGGATTCGCCCATCGCTTCGCGGAGCGAGCCGAAAAGCTTGAGTGTGATTTTGATCGGGGCCATTGCGGGCGCTAGCCTACCGCCGTCTCCCCAGAAGCTCAATTCGGCCTCGGCCCAGTCTCACGCGATTCCCGTGCGTGAGTGCCTTCGAGAGATCGTCGGCCGCCGAGCGTCGAAAAGTTGACGTTCCAGACGGGCAACAGACTGAATGGGTGACTTCCGTCACATCGAGTCTGGGGCGACTTTCCGACACTCCATTAAAACAGTGGATCGTTCTCAACGCAGACAGGGATTTCTGCGAGCGTGATCGGTCCGCCACCTCCCAACACTTTCAGCCCACATGGCGCTGAACGTTGGTCGCAATGGGGTGCTCGTGTCGAGCCACCGTCTCTCACCCATGTTCTCCGCAGCCCCTTCCGCGCTGCGACGATCCAGCTCTCGAAGAGTTCGTGCCCGCCACGTTCGAGGGGTGACCCTCGCTCTCTTCGCGGCTCTCGCGGTTTTTGGCCCGCTCGGCTGCGGCTCTTCGGGTGGGGGCTCGAGCGCGGAAGCGGTGATCGCGGTCGATCCGGTCGATCTCGCCCCCGGACAGACCCTGGCGCGGCTCGCCTGGCCGGCTTCCGAGGGGCCGATCGAAAACTATCTCGTCTTCGAGTCGCGCAACGGCCGGGCCTATGAATTCAGCCAGGTCGTGACCGAGCCCACCGCGCAAGTGTCGGGCCAGCCCGGCGACAGCATCCAGATCACGGTCATCGGTGTCAGCCCGACCGGTGAGGTCAGCGAGTCGTCGCCGCCCTCTCCCCCTTTGATTTTCCACGCGGCCGAAGCCTCAGCCGTCGTCGCCCAGGCTGCTTCGAGCGGAGTGGCCCCGGTCGGCACCAACGTCTCGTCGCCCGCGCCTGCCGCGACCGACGAGACGACTGAAATCGCGGACGCTGCAAACGAGCTTCTGGACGAGACACAGGAGGCCCTCGAAGCGAACGATGTCGAGGGCATCGACGAGCAGACCAACTCGCCCATCACGCGGACGACCGGGGCGCTCTTGCTGGGTGCCGACGCCCGCCTGCCTGGACGGGGACTGAGTTCGCATGCCA
>SMVB01160826.1_pt1 | contig 26996 bp, 24 predicted proteins | sample 2456461 | NCBI WGS metagenome assembly SMVB01 (sample SAMN11095934, study PRJNA526329) | marine sediment metagenome | biome: Marine sediment; feature: Surficial sediment; material: Deep marine sediment; isolation source: Hadal surficial sediment | place: Pacific Ocean | collected 2014-05 | depth...
AAGCGCGTAGGCAGGTCGGTCCTTTGTCGTACTCACGTACTCACCCGTACGCTTTGCCCGCCAAACCTGCTCCGCCGAAGTGGCTCCGGAGGCCGGGAGTGGCTACGAAGACCGGGAGTGCCTGCGGCCTTGCTGAGCGCACCCACCGCCTCCACGAGGGCATGCTTTTTGAACATCCCCTGCTGTCCTTGATGGCTCATAATAAGATGAGGGCACAGGTGAACGGCATGAAGAAAATTTTTCAATTAATCAACAGGTTCTTGTAAGTAATGGGCATCTCTACAAACCAGGCATTTTTTGTGAGGGCAAGGAAGCCACGCGCGGAAAACCGGAGTGTATGGGCGAATACATGAGGATGTGAGCACGCGACTGACGCCGCCAGCACGGAAAAGGACGGTTTTTAGAGGTGCCCTAATGATTATGCAAGTGGATCCGGTTGTTATGTCTAAACCAACGTTTAAAAGAGCTGAGCGGGTTGCGGACCAACTTCGCATTGAAGTGGCGGATATTCTTGCCAAAAAATCAAAAGATCCTCGACTTCATTCAGTGACCGTAACTGATGTTGAAGTCACAAAGGACCTTCGAATTGCGCGTGTGTATGTGTCCATATTGGGTCCTCAGGATGGCAAACCAAGTATCTTAAAAGCCTTAGCCGGTGCTTCAGGGTTTGTTCGGTCGGAATTGGGACGTCGCCTGGAGTTGCGCTACACGCCTGAAGTGAAGTTCTGGGCTGACTCGAATGGGCCTCGTGCGGAACGAATCTTGGAAATCCTTGATACTTTGCCTCCCGCAGGCTTAGAAAGTGCCGCTGACTTAGGTGCTGATTACACGCCTCATTTGCCTGAGGGTCGATAGAAATGACGAACGAATCGGCGAGTGTTGTGATGTCTCCAGTCCTTGATGGGGTTGTGAATGTATCCAAACCGGCAGGGTGGACATCTCATGATGTTGTAGAAAAGTTGCGGCGGTCGCTTGGTATCCGCAAAGTGGGACATGCCGGAACCTTGGATCCCATGGCAACGGGTGTGCTTCCCATTTTGATAGGAAAGGGCACGAGGTTATCGGAATATTTAGTCGAGTGGGATAAAGAATATGAAGCGGTCATGCGCTTGGGGCAGGATACTGATACTCAAGACGCGACCGGCGTGGTCATTCAGGAACGGTCTTATGCCGGGATGACCGAAGAGTCGATCCGAACTGCAGCAGCGCAGTTTTTGGGAGCGCTGCAACAGGTGCCCCCGATGTATTCTGCGCTGAAGGTCGAGGGCCAGCCCTTGTACAAATTGGCCAGGGCTGGGAAAACGGTGGAGCGGGCACCTCGGCCTATTACAATTTATCAGTTGGAAGTGTTGAAGGTTGAGATTCCAGACGTGTCTTTTCGGGTGACCTGTTCAAAGGGGACCTATATCAGGACTCTGTGTACTGATATTGGGCAGACTCTGGGTGTGGGAGGGCATTTGCGTCAATTGTGTCGAACGCGAGTTGGGCCGTTTCATATCGAAGATGCTGTATCTCCGTTGGAAATCGACCAAGAATTTCTGTCGCATGGACATAATCAAGTCGTGCGGGGGCTTGATGCCGTGCTCAGCCACTTGCCGGAGGTCGTGATTGATTCTTCCATGGTCACGCGAGCCTTACATGGAGCGCCGATCCCTCAATCGGCAGTCTCCCAAGCGTTTGGGGAACCTTGCGAAGCTGGCTCTGCCCAAGAGATCCTGCGGGTCAAAGATCCTGCGGGGCAGTTGCTGGGGTTGGGAAAGTTTGCAAAGGAAACTTCCGATTCGTCAGAAATAGGCCTGCCCTTAGTATTTGTCAAAGTGTTTGGCAATCAAGCTAGTTTGTGATTTGCATATAAAGGCATTCAAATAATTTTCAGTAGGGAGGAGTGAGATATGGGGCTCGGAGGTGCAGTAAAAAGCGATATCGTCAAGCAGCATCAACATCACGATAAAGATACGGGTTCTTCGGAGGTGCAAATTGCGCTGTTGACTAACCGTATTAATTATTTAACGGAACATTTTCGGACCCATAAAAAGGACCATCATTCACGGCATGGATTGTTGAGAATGGTGAGTCGGCGGCGACGGCTATTGAGTTATCTGCATCGTGTGGATGCGGCGGGTTATCGATCGCTGTTGGGCACGTTAGGACTGAGAAAATAAAAGACTATAAGCTTGGTGGGTGAGGAAGGAGAGAATTTCATGGTGCATTCTGTTGAATTGGAAGTCGCCGGTCGTACATTGAGGCTCGAAACAGGTCATATGGCCAAGCAAGCGGATGGATCCATCCTTGCCACTTATGGTGACACGGTGGTGTTAGCTACCGCGGTAGCCTCAAGGAAGGCAAAACCCGACACGGATTTTCTCCCCTTAACTGTCAACTATCAGGAAAAAGCCTATTCCGCTGGAAAAATTCCAGGAGGATTTTTTAAGCGAGAGGGCGCACCGTCGGAAAAAGAAACTCTGACGAGTCGATTAATTGATCGTCCGATCCGTCCTCTGTTTCCTAAGGGATATTTTTATGAAACTCAGGTTGTTGTGTCCGTCTTATCCGTGGATCAAACAATGACCTCGGATACCATGGGCATTACCGCTGGATCTGCGGCGCTGGCGATTTCCGACATTCCATTTAATGGTCCACTTGCTGGAATACGAATTGGCCGGGTTGACGGGAACTTTGTAGTCAATCCCGATATACACATGCTGGCCAAGAGTGAATTGGACTTGGTCGTGGCTGGCACGGCGGAGGCCATCATGATGGTCGAGGCGGGAGCGGGTGGATTGTCCGAGGCCGTGATGCTTGAAGCCTTGGAACTCGCGCATGGGGAGATTAAAAAAATTGTCGCGAAGGTCAATGAACTGAGAGAAAAGGTGGGGCGTCAGAAACGAGTACTTGAAGTGGAAACGGTGAGTGAAGAACTTCGAGCCCAAGTGAAACAACTGGCCTCCGCTCCCATTCGAGAAGCCGTATTCATTCCGAACAAAGCCGAACGCCAAGAACGATTAGATGAGATTTTGCAAGAAGCGATCGAAAAGTTCGGTGGGGAAGATTCTACATGCCATCGGCACATTAAAGACGTGTACCATGACCTAGAATATGATGAAGTCCGGGATGTAATCTTGGAGAAAAAAGTCCGGGCCGATGGACGAGGGCCTACGGATATTCGCCCGATCACTTGTGAAACGGGGCTATTGCCACGCACCCATGGTTCTGCCCTGTTTACCCGAGGTGAGACCCAAGCTCTTGCGGTGGTGACCTTAGGCACCTCTGATGATGAGCAGCGTATTGATGCCCTCGAAGGGGAATATTTTCGAACATTTTTACTCCACTACAATTTTCCGCCTTTTTGTGTTGGGGAGGCCAGACCCATGCGAGGGCCAGGCCGTCGAGAAATCGGGCATGGAAAACTAGCCCTACGTGCACTCACATCCGTCATGCCAACCCGTGATGAGTTTCCGTATACCATCAGGCTGGTGTCGGATATTTTGGAATCGAATGGTTCATCCTCGATGGCCACGGTGTGTGGGGGATCCTTGGCCCTGATGGATGCCGGGGTGCCGATTAAAGAACCGGTTGCTGGAATTGCGATGGGTCTCATAAAGGAAGGAGACCGAGTCATCATTCTCTCGGATATCTTGGGGCTAGAAGACCATCTTGGCGATATGGACTTTAAGGTCACTGGCACCAAAAATGGCGTGACGGCTTTGCAAATGGATATTAAAATTGGAGGCATCAACACGGAGTTGATGCGGCAAGCACTAGAGCAGGCGCGTGCTGGACGGTTGCACATTCTAGAGCGAATGAATGAAGCCTTGGCAGCTCCACGGCCTGATCTTGCGGCTTATGCCCCAAGAATTTTCACCATTCAAATTAAGCAGGATAAGATCAGAGACATCATTGGCCCGGGTGGCAAGGTCATCAGAGGAATCATCGCTGAATGTGGCGTGAAAATGAATGTCGATGATTCTGGACTGGTGACTATTGCCGCTGTGGACGGAGATTCTGCCAAAAAGGCCATCCAAATGGTGGAACAGTTAACGGAGGAGGTTGAGATTGGGAAGCTCTACCTCGGGACGGTCAGAAAAATTGTCGATTTTGGTGCGTTTGTCGAAATTCTTCCCAATGTCGATGGCCTCGTGCATATTTCCCAGCTGGCCCACCATCGTGTGAATGCGGTGTCTGATGAGCTTTCCGAAGGAGAGAAAATCATGGTGAAGGTGATGGAAATTGACAGGCAAGGGAAGATTCGGTTGAGCCGGAAAGAGGCCTTAGCCGAATCCGAGGTCCCAACGGGCGAATCGTAAACTTTTTTTGAGTCGTTATTAGCGCAAAACGGGTAGCTTTTTCTTTAGGGCAACTCTACAAACCAGGTATTTTGGTGAGGGCAAGGAAACCGCGCGCGGAAAACCGGAGTGTATGGGCGAATACATGAGGATTTGAGCACGCGGCTGACGCCGCCATCACGGAAAAGGACGGTTTTTAAAGGTGCCCTTTAGTGTATTTTAAGCACCTGCCGCTCTTGAACAGGTTTTATTTCTTGCCCAATGGTTTTCCATCATCATGGAAAGCTGAGTTCAGAACAAACCAATTTGGTCATGGTTAAGGCAAGTCGTTCAGGTTCAGTTCTTAACGGCGAAGAGTTCATCTTTGTCCATGCGGGTACAATAGTGAGATCTTTTTGTAAAGGCAATAAACGTCATGCGTAAAGTAGTGCTGGATAATGGTGTTCGGGTGGTTTTGGAGCGGATGTCGTCGTTGAAGTCCGTGGCCATCGGGATATGGATTAACGTTGGCACTCGTGATGAAAGCAAGGGGCAGGAGGGTCTGTCTCACTTTTTAGAGCACATGATGTTTAAAGGAACTAGGCGAAGGTCGGCATCCAAAATTTCTCAAGAGATTGATAACCTGGGCGGGGAGATGAATGCGTTTACCACGCATGAGTCCACCGTGTTTTATGTCAAAGTTTTAGATCAGCAGATTGATCAGGCCGTCGATTTGTTAGCGGACTTGTTTCATCACTCCCGTTTTGCCCCCCCCGAAATTGAACGAGAAAAACAAGTCGTGCTTGAGGAAATCCGGACGGTGCGCGATGACCCTGAGGATTTTGTTCAAGAACTTCATGCCCACCACGTCATGCGAAGCCATCCCCTGGGCCGCTCCATTTTGGGTAATTCTTCCACGATGGAAGGCATAGGACGAAGGGACATCCTTGATTATGTGGATGAGCACTATCATCCCGAGAAGCTAGTCGTTTCCGTCGCAGGGAATTTCAACGAAAAAACGTTGCTGCCTCTCTTAAATCGCTCATTTGGAAAGTGGAGACCTTCTCGATCAAAACATTGCAGCCTTGATTCTCGAAAACCGCCCAAGCTGTACATCGGGACTTTTGTGCATCCCAAACGATTGGAACAAGTCCATGTCTGTTTAGGTTTGCCTGGTATTCCCGTGAACGATCCGACCCGGTATGCCGCTCATACTCTGAATGCGTTGTTTGGAGGGGGCGTGAGCTCTCGACTCTTCCAGGAGGTCAGGGAAAAACGGGGACTGGCCTATACCATTTATTCGCAACTTTCTAGTTATTCTGATGCGGGGACGCTGACTATCTATGCCGCAACCGGCTCGAAAGAAGCATCCGAATTGGTTGATGTCGTGCGACGGGAAGTCCGAAAGCTTCGAAATCGAGGACCGGCAGTGCAGGAATTAATCCGCACAAAAAATCAGTTAAAAGGGACACTCATGCTTGGCCTGGAAGGCACATACGGTCGAATGAATAAATTAGCCAAGGATGAAATTTGTCAAGGCCGATACGTGTCTTTAAAAGAAATGCTTTCTGAAATTGATAAAATCTCAAAAGATCAGATCCAAACTGTGGCTCAAAAGCTCCTAAATCTTGATGAAATGACCGTGACAGCCTTGGGCCCAGTGCCCAAGACCGAGTTTTCCGGTTAAATTCGGTATCCCTGGGCTGGAATATTCGGTGTAATTTGACAAAAAAGGCTCTTGACAACCCTGAGCCAGATGAGTAGCATGTGCCACTTGAAATTAAGTGTTAAAAAGAACGCCTCATAACTGACTATGTTTGAAGTTGTAGGGTGCCGTGAGTGGAAAGGAGGTGGGCTCCCTTAATTGTCAAAAAAAGGAAGTTAGACGTTGCAATTGGAAAAGGTGTTAGTTAAAAGTTAACTGTTGGTCTTTTCATTTTCATGATGTCATTCTAAGAAAAAGGGGGGGGAAATGAAGAAGTCATTATTCCGTGGAGGAGTTGTAGCGCTCTTTGCCATCGGTCTGATGTTTGGGTTCCTTGGCACGGTGGAGGCCAAAAAAAAGAGCATCTTTGGTCCCTGCTCGACCAGTAAGAAATGCCAGGACAAACCAACCGCCTTGGCTACCATTGGAGGTATGACCCTTGGCGGGAAAATAGCGACGAGTTTGAAGGGACGAGTTTTCAGTCATTGGGCCGACAATCCAAGTGGGGAAATCCTCTTTGGTATTCAATATTGGAATACCACTGAACCAGCTGAAACTGGTGATCCTCTTGGTCGGGCATCTGACGATCGCGATGTGGCCATTCCTGATCCGTTGTTTGTGTGTTGCTCATGGGGTTTCCAGGGTGGTGAAGAGAAAAATGGTCCGTATGCCGGATGGTATACCCCGCAAACGACTGTTCGTCTTCGCGTCAAGGATTCAGGATTGATGAAACAATTGACCAAGGCCTCACAAAAACTTGTGGCCATGGAAGTTCAACTTTCTGGTGGAAATACCATCACAAGTTTTAAGATTTTGGGTGATTAATCAGAAAACTAAAATTTATTAAGAAAAACACAAGTCTTTATCATTTACAGAGGAGGAGGGGATTATGAAAGTTCGTACAACCGGGTTGGCAGTGTTAGCTGCCATTGCCTTGGTAGGCGGAATGGCCTCCAGTGCTTTTGCCATTGAAGCATTCCAAGAAAGGTTTGAATGGGGCGATCTCAGCAAGCCAACCACGCTTCATGCTCGAGTTGCGGTCACCGATCCGTACGACAAAGCGGCGTGGATTAATGTGGCTGTGTTCGGCGGAAATTCGGAAAGTGGGTATTACTGGCAAACATATTTCCCTGGCAAAAACCTTAAAGTGTATGCTGGAAACGATGCCGTTTGGAGTAAATTACAATCACTCGGAAAAAGTTCTCACAGCCAAGCAGTGATGACCGGGACCCAAGCGTCAAAGTACACACTCGTGGAATTGACAATCCAAGAAACTGAACAAAATTATCGAGTGGTTTCGGCAATTAAAGTAATCCCAGAAGTTGCCGGTACTCCAGCAAACCCACGAAGCATTCATAGCCTTCGTTCCGTTAATGAAGCCGACGGAATCGAAAATGAGCATTGGGCAGGCAACATGCGGATGAGGTATGATGTGATGATTCCTGGGGTAGGCGGGATTATAGGGGTCATTCCCAACTCCGACCAAAGCGCGCACATGTCCAAGCGCACTCCGAAAGACAAAGACGACGGGTTTGGTCACGAATACCTCCAATAGATATAATAAGTAAGATAAACCACAAAGGTTTGTGATTATTCAAAAGGCGGGGCTCGAATCACCGAGTCCCGCCTTTTTTTATTCAGAATCCAGGCGACGTTGAAGGTCAGCTAAACGATTGAGGGCTTCCAGCGGGGTCATGGAAAACAGATCCATTTGTTTCATTTCTTCAATTATTGGGTGCGGGGATGGCAAGCTATCCTCTAATTCATTGTCGTTTCCTTTGGTATTGTGGTGAGACCCATCGGACTGTTCTAACTGAGATAACACTTCTTCCGCGCGTTTGAGGATTTGCAAGGGGATACCTGCAAGCTGTGCTACGTGAATCCCGTAACTTCGATCAGCCCTCCCTGGTATAATCTTTCTTAAGAAAACAATAGTGTCCTTTAATTCCTTCACGGCCATAGTGTAGTTTTTTATTCCACTGCGGTGATTCTCCAGATCTGTCATCTCGTGATAATGGGTCGCAAACAATGTTCGAGCTCCCAAGACCCCACGATCCTGAATGTATTCGGCTATAGACCATGCGAGACTCAGGCCATCATAGGTACTGGTTCCCCGTCCAATTTCATCCAGAAGAATTAAACTACGGTTTGTTGAGGCACTAAGAATTCTCGCGGTCTCAGTCATTTCCACCATAAAGGTGCTTTGGCCGCCAGCAAGATTATCTGATGCACCGACTCTTGTAAAAATACGATCGACAAGTCCTATTTTTGCCTCTGAAGCAGGAACGAAACATCCGATGTGGGCGAGTAACACAATGAGTCCCGTTTGGCGAAGAAAAGTACTTTTCCCAGCCATATTTGGTCCGGTGATGAGCAAGAGCCGGTTTTCCTCAAGGTCCAATAACGCGTCATTTGCAATAAAGCCATCGGGCAGGAGAAGTTGTTCGAGGACCGGGTGGCGTCCATCCTGTATATGAATCACCCCTCCCTCGTGAAGTTCCGGTCGGGAGTAACGTTGTTTAGATGAAATTTCAGCAAAATTAACAATGACATCGAGAATGCCCACACGTCTGGCGATTCGCTGAATTCTTACAGTTTCCTGCCCGATTTTCTGACGTATTGTTTGAAACAATTCCTGTTCCAAATTCCGTAATTGGAGACTGGCTCCGGTCATGTGTTCTTCCAGGTTTCGTAATGCATCGCTCGTGAACCGTTCAGCATTGGCCAAGGTTTGCTTTCGGGTGAAGTGGGCCGGTACACGAGGAAGATTTGGTTTGGTCACCTCAAAGTAGTAACCAAAGACCTGGTTAAATTTTATCTTGAGGGAATCAATTCCTGACTGGCGGCGCTCCTGCTGTTCAAGATCCGTTATCCATCGGCTTCCATCTCTGGTGATCCGTCGAAGTTCATCAATCTGTTCGTTGTAGGAATCTTGAATAATACCACCCTCTTTGATGGATAGGGGAGCATCGGGCGAGATTGCTTGTTCGATAAAAACACCGATGTCTTCGAGATTATCCCAGTCCTGAAGTAACCCTTTTAATAAGTGGCACTGAAAGGGAGTCAGAAGTTGGGAGATTTGAGCCAGCATCGAGAGTGCTTCTTGTAAATGAAGAAGATCTCGCGCGGTTGCCGATTCCATGGCTATCCGACTACTGATTCGTTCAAGATCGGGAATATTTTTTAAGGTTTGCCGTAACTCCAATCGAAGTTTGACTTCTTTTGTGATTTCCGTGACAGCATCCAGCCGTTCATTTATGGCGTGTACTTCTACGAGAGGGCGCACCAGCCATTGTCGCAGTAAGCGGCTTCCCATAGCCGTGACCGTGTGATCCAAAACCGAAAGAACCGTGGCATTTTTTTGATCGGGAGAAAGGGGGGTGAGAATTTCTAAATTTCGAAGGGTCATGGCATCCATGTGCATTTCGCGTGTTGCATGCCGGATTTGTGGTCGTTGAATGTGATGGTGCTGCAATAGTGGTTGGGTTCGATGCACATAGCGCAGAACCATGGCGGCTGCCTGGACAGACCCTATCGAACGATCGAGGCCTAAATCCTGTAGTCCTGAAACCTGAAATTGCTTGAGAAGAAGGTGTTGGGCTTCGTCGAAATCAGAGCCCGTTTGGTCATCCGCTTTGACACAAGGAATTTTCAGGGCGGCAATGGCTGTTTGAAGTTTTGGTAAAGAACCTTGGGACCGGGAAGAGCTGGATGGAAGAATTAATTCTTGTGGGGCCGTACGAATTAATTCATCAAGCAGGTCATCTTGGGCATGGGGACCACAAAACTCCGCAAGAAAAAATTCTCCAGTAGAAAGATCAACCGAGGCCAGACCAAATTGAAGAGCGGCCCCTTCCCCAGACATCTCGCAAGCTATGGCGGTCAAAAAGTTTGATTCTTTGGCATCGAGCAGGTCTGCATCAAATAAGGTTCCAGGTGTATAGACTCTGACCACTTCCCGTCGAACCAACCCCTTGGCCATTTTCGGATCTTCGACTTGTTCGCACAGCGCGACGGTTTTCCCGGATTTCAGAAGTTTTGAAATGTAATTGGAAGAAGCATGGTGGGGAATCCCGCACAGGGGCACAGGATTCGGACTATTTTTATCTCGTGAAGTGAGGGTAATATTGAGAATGCTGGAAGCCTCTTCCGCATCTTCAAAGAACATTTCATAGAAATCCCCCACGCGAAAAAATACGATGGCCTCCTGATGGGCATTTTTAATTTCTCGATATTGCCGCATCAAGGGTGTGAGTTCAGGATCGCTCATCTCGGACAGGCTCCTAGTTTTCCTGACTCACAAGGGCGTTCAATAATGCCTGGCTACTGGTGCCAAAGCCTTGGAGCATAACATGCCGTGAATAGCGGCTCCCGAATGTCAGATGAAGGGCGAGCCGGTCATCCGGAAGCTGAGCTTGGGAAAGCCGATCGGCCCATTCGATGACCACGACATGTTCGGTATCGAAATATGCAGAGAGTCCGATCTCGTCAATTTCAATTGACCCTTCCAGGCGATACAGATCGACATGGGCGATCGGAGGTTGGTTCTCATATTCCTGGATAATCGTAAACGTGGGGCTGGTGACGTCCTCTGTCGAAAGCCCCATGCCTTTGGCCAGGCCACGAACAACACAGGTTTTCCCAGCGCCTAATTCACCGGTCAAGGTGATGACCTCACCACCCCGCAATTCGTGTCCAATGGCCATGCCCAGTCGTTCGGTGTCTAATCGTGACCGCAAAAGGCATTTCCATTGATGTTGTCCCTTGTGAGAAAATCGAAGCTTTTGAAGTCGGAAATTTCCCACGCCCGTCTCTTGATTTTGAAATTCCTTGAAGGGCCTGTTGAATATTGCACTCCAACAGCCAATAAAAGCTCCAAATGAGCCACGCATCGTCAGTGGGAGGGAATGTTCAAAAAAGCATGCCCTGAGTCTTTCCGAAGGGTCTATCCAGCAAGGCCGTAGCCATTTTGACGCGCGGAGCGTACTCATAGTACGTGAGCACGGCAAAATGGCTACCTGCCTACGCGAAACCGCTTCGGCAGGCAGGGAACGCCGCTGGCTTGCCTGCCGTAGCCTTGGCGAAGGCTGGCGGCTTTTTTCAACATTCCCTTGAAAGAAACCGTGGGTCCTGAGCCCATCGGCAGGCTCAGGACAGGCCTGTCGAAGGGCCTATTCTGAGTGAAGAGAATACGTCTCTGCTAGGTCCCGTCATCATGTTGAGCCTTCAGGATGGCCTGAGGAATACAGGCGACCAGGTCTCCCGCAATAAGGCCGGCTTGTCCTATTTTCTGTGCGGCAATGTCTCCAGCAAGCCCATGAAGAAACACTCCCGCTCTGGCTGCTTGCCAGGGTGACAGTCCTTGGGCCAACAAGCCGGTGATCATACCCGTCAACACATCACCCATTCCTGCCGTGGCCATGCCAGGGTTTCCCGTAGGACAAATCGCCGCTTTCCCGTCTGGCCCTGCCACGATGGTTCGAGCACCTTTGAGCACGAGAACACAGGAATGGGATTGGGCAAAGTCTCGCGCAATGTTCAAACGATCAGCATTGATATCCCGCGTACTCCTGTGCCCCATGAGGCGCGCCATTTCTCCAGGATGTGGGGTAAGCACAGGCGTCGAACGACAAGTGTTGAGAAGGTCAGCATCTCCAGCGAGGGCGTTGAGTGCGTCGGCATCGATGACGCAAGGACGGTCTATCTCAGCGATCAATGCCTGAATCAATTCAACCGTTTCCGGTTGAGTGGTCAAACCAGGCCCGAGGCCAATCGCATCTCGCGTTTGGGCAAATTCGTGGAGCAACGGTAAAGATTTCAAAGATAAGGTGTGCTCGTGTGTCTCAGGCATCGGCGCGGTCATGGCTTCTAAGGTCTTGGCTTCGAGACAGACATTGGCACTTTCGGGTGTGGCGACGGTTACCAGACCAGTGCCAACGCGAAGCGCAGCTAGAGTCGCTAAGGCCGCGGCTCCGGTTTTTCCCGGTGAGCCGGCAATGATCCCGGCGTGGCCGAATGTCCCTTTGTGAGAAGAAGCCTTCCGGCAAGGCAGTACCTCTTGAATGAATGCCTGGGTGATGAGAGTTGTAGACACGTTCATGTCGTCGATGTAATTCGTGGGGATGCCGATATCGACGTAGTGAATATCGCCAACATGGTCAATCGCAGGCCCTAAAAACAACCCGAGTTTCGGGTAGCCGAACGTGGCAGTGAGCCGCGCCTGTACGGCTGTGCCCAAGATGGCTCCCGAGTCCGTGTGAATACCGGAGGGAATATCCACCGCGATGGCCGGAAGTCCGGAGTCAGAAATGGCCTCAATGGCTGTCCGATACTCGTCTTGAACGGGCGATGAAATACCAGTGCCCAGCAAGGCATCAACAACGAAATCGCTGTGGCCAAGCAATTGATGGATTTTGGCTTCTGAAGGGCTGGCCCATACTTTTGAGGTGCCGGCTAATTTGGCAAACCGTTGGTACATAGACTTGGCGTCGCCCTTGAGGTCTCGAGGGTTGGCCAAAAGGCAGACGTGGACCTTGCATTTTTTACCACGAAGTAGCCGGGCTACCACAAAGCCATCCCCACCGTTATTCCCCTTCCCGCAAAAGATGGTCACCGTTTTCCCGCGGGGCGAGCCGAAGGTCTGTTCCAAAGCCGCAACGACACCAATCCCCGCACGTTCCATCAAAACTTTACCGGGCACACCGGCCTCGTGGATCGTCCGTCGATCGAGTTCCTGCATTTGGCTGGCGGTCACGATGTGCATGGTTGTTTTACGTTCGATATACGAGATTCAAATGTATGCCACTTTGGGGGGCAACAAGTGGCCAGGGACTTGTGGTTTCATATGTGTCATACATTCGAAATGCGAAGGCTGTCCTGACGGTCTCCCAGTGTGCTGGTAATTTGGATGTGTTTCGGATTTCGATATTCGTTTTTCGAATTGGTTCAACCGGTAGGTTGTTACTTCGTACAATCAATTTTGAGATAACGGAGACGATACCAAGGCTTTCATTTCTCGGACGGCCCGCTCCAGACCTACCAGGACGGCTCGGGAAATGATGCTGTGGCCGATATTAAATTCAACAATTTCTCGGATCGCGGTGAGCGGCTGAATATTTTGGTAGGTCAGTCCATGCCCGGCGTTCACTTCCAACCCGAGTCTATGCGCCAATTGTGTTCCTTCAAGAATGGCATCAAATTCTTTATTGATTTCCTTGGTTTGCCGACTATTGGCATAGCGCCCGGTATGCAATTCAATGGCATCAGCCCCAACTTTTTGGGCAGCTCGTATTTGACGAGGATCGGGGTCAATGAACAGACTGACCGGAATTTGAGCATCATGAAAGGTATGGATTAAGGCCTTGATACGCTCGCGATGTTCGGTCACCGCTAGTCCGCCTTCCGTCGTGAGTTCTTGGCGTCGTTCCGGGACCAGCGTGACTTTATCGGGCCGGACTTGAAGTGCGATCTTGGTCACAGATTCCTCCACAGCCATTTCCAAATTTAACGAGTTGGGGACGGTCTCACGAAGAAGTTTGAGATCGCGATCTTGAATATGGCGGCGGTCCTCACGAAGATGGATCACAATGCCATCTGCCCCGCCCAGATCTGCCAAGACAGCAGCAGCAACGGGATCGGGTTCATGACCGCCCCGTGCCTGTCGCAGCGTCGCCACATGATCGACGTTGACGCCAAGCCTCACCATGCCAATCTTTCCTCCAGGAAATGCTCAATTATTCTTGTTTGAACGAGAGCGACATTATGGCAAATTGCCTAGGGGGTCGCAATCAATCCCTTGCTGTAACGCAAAATACGGATATGATAAAGGAGGTTGGGATTTTAGAAAATCACTGAGAAAACACAGACTATGATTGACTGGTTTTGAACCCTCTACTACAATACTTGGATTCTCTTAACTATGGGGCATAATTAGGCAAAAACCCTAAGAGCCAGTCCGAGATGAGGGATTGTCGTGAGGGGGTGCTGGGTTGAGTCAGATGTTTCGATCGTTTGAGGCGAATAGTGAGGCTATGTAACGAAAACGGGGAATGTTCAAAAAGGCTGTCCAGCAAGCCCGAGAACGCGGCTGGAGGCCTTTTTCAACATTCTCCGAAAAGGATCGGAAGATCTGATTAAGTCCAGCGCACTCGCAGTAGATCCCTCATCTCGGACGGGCTCACAGATTTTCAAGGAAGGTCTTACGCGTACGTATGGAAAGTTTCTTTCGCATTCAGCGGCTCCCGCCTTATGTGTTTGGTCAAGTTCAAGCACTGAAAATGGAAGCGCGTCACAAGGGCGAGGACATCATTGATCTGGGAATGGGAAATCCTGATCAAGCGACCCCGCCACATATTGTCGAGAAATTGATTGAAGCCGCACGAAAGGGGAAAAATCATCGCTATTCCGCCTCTCGTGGAATCACCAAGTTACGCCATGCGATTTGTGATTGGTACGGTCGGCAGTACGATGTGGACTTAGATCCCGAAACCGAAACCATTGTCACGCTTGGCGTGAAAGAAGGTCTATCGCATTTGTTGTTGGCGATGGTGGGACCAGGTGATGTGGTGTTGACGCCAACCCCGACGTATCCGATTCACATGTATGGAGTCATTATTGCCGGTGGTGAGGTTCGTGGCGTGTCCCTTGGCCCCCAAGAGGATTTTTTCGAAAACCTCACCCGTGCCTATCGACAGAGTCAACCACGTCCGCGCATTTTAATTATGAGTTTCCCTCATAATCCCACGACCAGTGTGGTAGATCTTGAGTTTTTCAAAAAGGTCGTGGACTTTGCTCGCGAGCATCATGTCTATGTGATTCATGATTTAGCCTACGCTGATATCGTGTTTGACGGGTATCGGGCTCCCAGTTTATTGCAGGTGCCAGAGGCCAAAGAAATTGGTGTTGAGTTTTATTCCTTGTCCAAGAGTTACAACATGCCCGGATGGCGAGTGGGTTTTTGCGTGGGCAATAAAGACATCATTGGCATCCTGACCAAAATCAAAAGCTACCTTGATTACGGCATGTTCCAACCCGTACAAATTGCGAGCATCATTGCGCTGAACGGCCCGCAGGATTGCGTGAAGTCCATCGTTGGCAGATACGAACGCCGACGGAATGTCTTGGTCTCGGGCCTGAATCGCGTGGGTTGGGCCGTGGATTATCCACGAGCCACCATGTTCGTGTGGGCACGAATCCCTCCGGCCTATGCGGGAATGGGCTCAATAGAGTTTTCAAAGTTTTTACTCCGTGAAGGAAAAGTGGCCGTCTCTCCGGGCATTGGCTTCGGAGATGGCGGGGATGATTACGTGCGGTTTGCCCTCGTGGAAAATGAACATCGCATTCAACAAGCCGTTCGGGGAATCAAAGCGGCGCTCAAAATTCAAACACCGTCATGAAATCATGCATCGACATTGGCTTGGTCGGATTAGGAACCGTGGGGACGGGGACGGCCAAAATTTTGCTCGAAAACCGAGACCTGATTGCTCGTCGGGTTGGCGTTCCCCTTGAACTCAAACGGATCGTGGATTTGGATGTGACCACGGATCGAGGCATTGCGCTTCCCGATGGCCTGCTCACTGCGGATCTCCCAGGCCTGCTCAATGATCCCACGATTGATATTGTCATTGAACTCATCGGCGGGTATGACACGGCGAAACGCATCATGCTCGATGCGATGGCCCAAGGTAAGCATGTCGTGACCGCGAACAAAGCGCTCCTTGCAGTTCATGGAGAAGATGTGTTTACCGCAGCGGCTCGCGCTGGTTTGGATGTTGGGTTTGAGGCGAGCGTGGGTGGCGGCATTCCAATCATCCGTGCACTGACCGAAGGGTTGGCCGCTAATCGATTGATGTCCATCGTGGGTATTCTCAATGGTACCGCGAATTATATCCTCACGAAGATGCTCAGGGAACAGCAGGAATTCGAAGAAGCTCTGGCTCAAGCGCAAGCCGCGGGTTATGCAGAGGCAGATCCCACGTTCGATATTCAAGGCATTGATTCTCTCCACAAATTAGCCATCATGGTGAATTTGGCTTATGGGACACCCGTGAATGTGAAGGACGTGTTTACGGAGGGCATTCAGCATGTCACGGCGTTGGACATTCAGTATGCGTCAGAATTGGGAATGGTCGTGAAATTATTGGGGATTGCCAAGCTTCATGACGGAGAAGTGGAGGCGCGTGTTCATCCAGCTCTTATTGACAAAGATTCGCCATTGGCTCAAGTCCATGGTGTGTATAACGCGATTCATATCGTCGGGGACGCGGTCGGGGACGTCATGTTGTATGGACAGGGGGCTGGAGCCCTGCCGACAGGGAGTGCCGTGGTCAGTGATGTGATTAGTATCGCACGGAACATTCAACGGCAGGCCTGTGGGCGTGTGCCGCCGACATCGTTTCCGCTAGACCAGCGAGTTCCGATTCGAATTCGACCGATGGAAGAATTGACCACGCGATATTATTTACGCTGCATGGTTCTGGATCGTCCTGGTGTGCTTTCGCAAATTGCGGGTGTGTTGGGCAATCATGGCATCAGCATTATGTCGGTGCTCCAGAAGGGTCGTCATGAAGCTCAAGCTGTTCCCTTAGTCATTATGACGCATCGGGCCTCTGAGCGATCCGTTCAGACTGCGCTAAAGGAGATCAATAAGATGTCCTTCGTCGTGTCTCAACCCACCACACTCATTCGCGTTGAAGATGAAGAACGATGAGGTGGTGTGACCATATGAACCGGAGTCAAGTGCTGGTCCTGATGAAGACATTTCAATTCTTTCTCAGTCATGGAGTGTGGCGATGATCCCGTGGCGCGGCGTCATTGAAGAATTTCGTAAATTTCTTCCTGTGTCGGAGCACACGCCTATCATCAGTTTGTGCGAAGGTAATACGCCCTTGCTTCGAGCGGATCGTTTGGCCAAGAAGGTGTGTCCACAGGTGGAGTTGTATTTGAAGATCGAGGGTGCGAATCCGACCGGATCATTTAAAGATCGTGGAATGACCCTTGCCGTTTCCAAGGCCATGGAAAAACAGGTGCGGGCGATCATGTGCGCCTCGACAGGGAATACGTCTGCCTCTGCCGCAGCGTACGGAGGCAAAGCCGGGTTGCCGGTTTATGTACTCGTTCCTGCGGGAAAAATTGCTCTCGGGAAGTTAGCCCAGGCCATGGTGCATGGGGCAATTGTGTTTCAAATTGAAGGAAATTTCGACCAAGCGTTGACGATTGTTCGTGAACTCTGTGTCGACGATGAGTTCGAACTCGTGAACTCCCTGAATCCGTTTCGATTGGAAGGCCAAAAGACTGCGGCAATGGAAGTGTGCCATCAACTTGGGAGAGCCCCGACGTTTCATTTTCTCCCGGTCGGCAATGCCGGAAATATCTCCGCCTATTGGAAAGGATATCGTGAATACCACAGGGCTGGACAAATTCATCAGCTGCCTAAGATGATGGGTTTTCAGGCTGAAGGGGCCGCCCCTATCGTTCGCGGCCATGTGATTGAAGATCCACAAACGGTGGCCACGGCGATTCGGATAGGAAACCCGGCGAGTTGGAAGCTTGCCCTCCAAGCGGTGGATGAATCTTCAGGAAAGATTGATATTGTCACCGATGAGGACATTTTGACTGCCTATCGCATTCTGGCAAAGGAAGAAGGGGTGTTTTGTGAACCTGCTTCAGCTGCTTCCGTGGCTGGGGTTACCAAGTATAGCCAAGCCGGGCTGTTGCCTGAAGGCACTACTGTGGTGTGTACATTAACCGGACATGGATTAAAGGATCCGGATATTGCCGTCGAAACCTCGCCCCGCCCCCGTACGGTCAAAGCAACACGGGAAGACGTGTTAGCATTGTTACGAGCCTAAAGGATCTAACCTTCGTTAACGATTCCGTTCCCCATAGCCTAACATCTGAGAACCCAACATGAAAACGATCATTCTTCAAGGCGATGGCATCGCCGATCTTCCCACCTCCGAGCTTGGTGATCGAACTCCATTGCAAGTTGCGTCCACCCCCTCACTTGATTTCTTGGCTTCACACGGTGAATTTGGGTCGCTGACGTTGCCGGGCACAGCACGGCCGCTCACCGGAGATGTGACGCACTTGGCCCTGTTGGGCTATGATCCGAAAAAGTATTATTCCGGTCCCGGTCCCTTGGCCGGTGCTGGTCTCGAAGTCGTGTTGGGCCAACAGGATGTCGCGTTTATCTGTAATATTGTCACCCTGGGAACGGCCCCTGGCCATGTGGAGGGGAATAAACTAGATGCCCACGTCGTGTTGGAAGATGACACAGCGGAAGACATTAGTACGGAGGATGCGCGTGAACTGATTGATATGGCCAATGAGCAACTTGGCTCGGAATCCATCCAATTTTATGCGGGCACAGGGTGCCGGCATTTGATGGTGTGGGTGGGGGGAGTCTCGCGGATGACCTGTCATGATCCGCATTTTGCCGTTGGTCAAGGCGTCAGCACGTTCCTCCCTCAAGGGGAGCAGGCTAATGTGCTCAAGGAATTAATGGAAGCGTCGCGGGTCATTCTGCGGAACCACCCCGTGAATCAGGAACGGGTTAAATTGGGTCTCAAACCAGGAAATGGTTTGTGGTTGTGGGGGCCGGGTAAGCCCATTGAATTGCCCTCATTCAAAGATCGATTTGGGATCTTAGGCGTGACGCTGTCGAATTCCGATTTACATCTTGGCATCAGCCGTTGTGCGGGAATGAAAGGTCTCAATGTGGATACGGAAGGCGATTCCTCCCGCAGTGTCTTTGAAGCGTATGCTGACGTCGCGGTGAAGCTGATCGATCAAGTTCCATTGGTCTACATTCATATTCAAGAACAACCGGACATCAGGGAAGGATATCCTAGGGAAAAGGTCACTCGGTTGGAGCAGTTCGATCAGGAATTAGTGGGACCACTGATGAAGCATGCGCAGCAAGCTGGAGATTGTCGAGTTTTGGTAGTCTGTAATCGGTGGGGAGGCGGTCGTGACGAACAGGCTGGAACGCCCTCGACCCCCTTTGTGTTGTATGAGAGTGGTACATCTCAGGAGAACAATACCCAGAGGCAATTCAATGAAGTGGAGGCTCAGAAATCGTCTGTTGGGACGAAAGATGCCACACGATTCATGAATGGGTTCTTTGCAAAGCCTCCACGATAATGGCGCTATTTGTCCAAAAATTTGGTGGGACCTCAGTTGGTGATCTCGAACGTATTCAGCGGGTCGCCGAACGGATTGAAGAAACCATACGAGCCGGTCATCAAGTCGTGGTTGTGCTTTCCGCGATGAGTGGAGAAACCGACCGGTTGATGCGACTGGCTCACGAAGTCACCTCGCATCCAGATGATCGGGAACTGGACGTCTTGCTCTCTTCTGGAGAGAGGGTCACGATTGCTCTCTTGGCCATGGTGCTTCGTGGGCGAGGGATCAATGCGCGTTCTTTTACCGGGCGTCAGGTGGGGATCGTCACGAACAGTTCTCATACCCGTGCCCGTATCGCAAAAGTCATGGCGTCTCCGGTTCGCCAAGCCCTAGCGGAAGGCGTGGTCCCAGTCGTCGCAGGGTTTCAGGGAGTGAATGAGCGTTCCGAGGTTACCACCTTAGGTCGCGGAGGATCTGACCTTACAGCGGTTGCCCTGGCGGCCTCGTTGAAAGCCGATCGATGTATGATTTTTACGGATGTGGCTGGCGTCTATACGGCTGACCCTAAGGTTGTGCCGTCAGCCAGAAAAATTCACAAGCTATCGTATGAAGAGATGCTGGAGTTAGCCAGTCTGGGGGCCAATGTTCTTCAATCCCGATCAGTTGAATTTGCGGCGAAATACGGTGTTCCGGTAGAAGTAAAATCAAGCTTCCAGGAGGGGGATGGTACACTTGTGACACATGAAGATGCAGATATGGAACGGGCCGTTGTTTCAGGCGTGGCCGGTGATCGCAACCAAGCCAAAATCACCGTTGTTGGAGTGCCTGACCGGCCTGGGATTGCCGCGGATCTCTTTAGCGCCGTGGCAGGTGCATCAATTTCCGTGGATATGATTATTCAGAACGTGAGTCTGGGGTCCTTAGCCGATATTTCGTTTACCGTGCCTCGTACGGATTTACCTCGGGCGTTGCCGATGATGGAGAAGGCCAAAATCGAACTTGGTGCGCAGACCATTGAAGTCAAGGATGAAATTGCCAAAGTGTCGATTGTCGGTGTGGGGATGCGATCGCATTCGGGCGTGGCCTCTCGTATGTTTCAGGCTCTCTCCAGAGAAGGGATCAATATCCTGATGATTAGCACCTCCGAAATAAAAATTTCCTGTGTGCTGGATGAACGAGATCTTGATTCTGCAATTAATGCCTTGCATCAAGAATTTGCTCTAAACGAGCCGGTCCAAGATTAGTGGCTGTGACAATATAACTTTGACAAAATCGCGCCCAGATTTGGGTCGGATTTGGACGGAACGATTGAGAAAAATCCGAAGCATAGCACGGCTATGTTGAGGGGTTTTCGATTGAGACCCGTTCAAAGATGGCCCGAAGATGGGATGCGAGATGTCAAAGTTATTTTGTCACAGGCACTTAGACTGATCTGCTGCGGGGGGCACTGGATTTGGCCAGATCTTCCGATCCTTTTCGTTGAATAGCCCAACTATTCGCCTCAAACGATCGAAACATCTGACTCAAACCAGCACCCCCTCGTGACGATCGCTAATCTTGGACAGGCTCTTTGATGTTGACGAATCACCTGAAACTTCGAAACAATAGAGGGCTGGACAGAATGTTTTCGTCCAAAGAGGGATACCATCGTGAGTAACGAATCGGTTCAATTAGAAATCTACGATACGACGCTTCGGGACGGCGCACAGGCAGAGGATGTGAGCTTTTCCGTGGATGATAAAATTCGCATCGCGCAAAAATTGGATGAATTGGGGATTCATTTCATCGAAGGGGGTTGGCCTGGTGCCAATCCGCGGGATATTGAATTTTTCCAGAGGGTCAAGGCCATTCCGCTGCAGCATGCCCAGATTGTGGCCTTTGGGTCCACACGAAAGGCGGGAAATGCGGTGGATGACGACCCAACTCTCAAGGCTCTCCTCGATGCCGACACGCGGCTTATTACCATTTTTGGCAAGAGTTGGACGTTGCATGTGACGGATGCCTTGAGTACCACGCTGGAGAGTAATTTAGAATTAATCCAAGACTCCGTTGCCTATCTTTGTTCACATGGAAAATCGGTGTTCTACGATGCCGAGCATTTTTTCGATGGGTTTAAAGCGAATCAGGAGTATGCGCTGGAGACCGTGCGGCGTGCTGTCAAGGGAGGAGCCGAACGCATAATATTATGCGATACCAATGGTGGGACCATGCCGTGGGAAATTGAAGACATCTGGCCGAAAGTCCAAGACATCTGCCAAGTCCCACTGGGTATCCATGCCCATAACGATGCGGACATGGCCGTGGCGAATACCCTTGTCGCCGTCCAAATGGGCGCGCGGCAAGTCCAAGGTACGATGAATGGCATTGGGGAGCGGTGCGGGAATGTTAATTTGTGCTCGGTTGTGGCCAATCTTGAATTGAAGATGAATAAGCCGGTCTTGGGTGAAGGCCGATTACAGCATCTTCGCAATGTCTCTCTCTATGTGTCGGAGATTGCGAATTTGTTGCCGAATAAGCGTCAGGCGTATATTGGGGATGCGGCCTTTGCTCATAAGGGCGGGATCCATATCCACGCGGTTCAAAAAAACCCGCTGACGTATGAGCATGTTCGACCAGAATTGGTCGGAAATCGGCAACGCATATTGGTATCCGAAAGCACGGGACGGAGTGGCGTGGCCCATAAGCTTGAGGAATATGGGGTGACCCTGTCGAGGGATCATCCCCAGGTGCAACAATTGTTGGCCCAACTCAAGGATCGTGAACGGGAGGGGTACCAATTCGAGGGCGCAGAGGGTTCCTTTGAACTCATGGTACGGGAAGCGTTGGGCACGCATCAGCCCGCCTTTGAATTACTCGGGCTGCGAGTCATTGTCGAAAAACGTGCCAATGAAGACCCGACCACGGAAGCCACCATTAAGGTCAAAGTGGGTCATGTCGTTGAGCATACGGCTGCCGTGGGGGATGGTCCGGTTAATGCCATTGACAACGCCCTCCGTAAAGCCTTGGAGAAGTTTTACCCAGAATTGCGAGAAGTTAAATTGCTTGATTATAAGGTCCGTGTCTTAGCCGGGAATCACGGGACAGAATCGAAAGTTCGAGTGCTCATTGAATCGGGCGATCATAAGTCGAAATGGGGAACCGTCGGAGTCTCGGAAAATATCATTGAAGCTAGTTGGCAGGCGTTGGCTGACAGCATTGAGTACAAGTTGCTCAATCGGGATCAGAAGCCTGAGGATTCCCATGGTGCTTGATTTTACACGTATTTTCCTTGACAATCCGGCTCTCTCTCGATACCGTGCTGGGAAAATTATGGCGTTTTACGCCAGAAGTGTCATCCCTAAGGATACGAACCCTTCGTGAGGAGCCCCGATGCGAAAAGCCGATATTGCCAACGAGATTTGCGAAAAGGTTGGGGTGTCGAAAGCCGAAGCCATGGAACTTGTTGAATATGTCCTGGATGCGATTAAGTCCGTGCTCAAAAATGGTGAACCTGTCAAGATCGCTGGTTTTGGGAACTTCATGGTTCGAAGCAAGGGCGAGCGCAAGGGACGAAATCCTCGGACCGGTGAGGAAATTGCCATTAGTCCCAGGCGGGTGGTGACGTTTCGGGCTAGCCAAATTTTTAAAAAATACGTGAATACCTAGTCACTCCTTAGGTTTGCTTCAATTTTGGCTCAGAACAAGGCGCAAGAAGCGCAGAACCGGAGCGTATTGGGAATACGTGAGGGCGCACGGTGCGAAGAGCACCATGTTTGTGCGCGCCGAAGGCTTGCGAACACCACAGCAACGCCGTCATGAGACAAAAGGGAAGTGACCTGAGGAGTGACGATTTCTATCGGAAACTCCTGCTGTGTCAGGGATTGACATGGAGGTCTTTGGGAATGAAAATTGAGCTCAAGTACGACGACAAGTCGTTTTTTAAAATTGGCGAGGTGAGTGCGCTCACGAAGTTGCCTGCCTCCGTCCTCAGGTTTTGGGAATCAGAGTTTAGTTTTCTGCGCCCTCGAAAAAGCCAGGGACGTCATCGTGTCTATGATCGCCAATCGATAGAAACGGTGTTGGAAATTAAGCGAATGCTCTACGAAGAAGGGTATACCATTATGGGGCTCAAACGGTATTGGCGACGGCGTCGAAGCCAGCCCCAAACAGAGGTTCCCTCAGACAAGGTCGAGCAGGTTCGACACGAACTTCAGGACATTTTAGGGATTTTAAATTCATATAGTGTGAAGTCAGGCGAAGTGAGCGTTTCCTAAGTAGGGACCTGTTGAAAAAGCCCGCCAGCGGCGTTCTCGGTCCTTTGTCGTGCTCACGTACTAAAGTGTACGCTCCGCGCGTCAAAGGCCCTGCGGCCTTGCTGGGCGGCCATTTTGAACAGGTCCCTGGTAGCGCAGATCTAAAGTCCTGGTCGAGACATAAATTGCTGGGCAGGCTATTCAAAAAGGTCTATCCAGCAAGGTCAGACCCATCTGCGCGAAGCCGTTACGGCGGAGGCAGGGAACGCACCCGCTGGTGGCCTTTATCAACAGCTTGCTATGGTGTCGGGGCGTAGCGCAACCCGGTAGCGCACTCGCTTGGGGTGCGAGAGGTCGGCCGTTCGAATCGGCTCGCCCCGACCACATATTACCCCACTTTTCGACCAAAATTTAGCTGCTGAATGCGTAAGTCGCGATTCGTCCCTATTTCTTCTTCTTTAAATAATCCAGGTATCTCGTCGTTTGTATTTCGTATCTCGTGAAAAAATGAAGTGGGAGATGTGAACGAGGCCTTTTGCGGTTTTACGAAATACGAATTACGCTTGCAGGTCATCCTCTTCTTCTATGACGTCTTCGCTTTCCGGCATGCCGTAGGCCACAAATTTGGCATAGGAAAGATAAATGCCACTGCTATCAGCCATGGCCTTGGTTCCAGCCGTCATTCGCTCCAGTTTCTTGACATCACTCTCTCCGCCCGATTGCAGAGAAACCAAGTACTCGTGTAAGACCTCATTGTAGCGTTGCATGGATTGCTCGACTTCCAAATAGGCCTGCATTAACTGTTCTTTCATTGGTAACACTCCTTATCAAAATCAGAAAATCACCATACACAAGGTCCCCATGCCGGTCAACTGAATGCGTTTCCAACATTCATTGGGGTTGCCATACAGAAAAAATGGGATGACTGGTGTACAGTGGATCATCTATAGCCATTTCAATAAACTTCCGGTCTTTCTGATGATGTGGGAAAAGCAATAGCGTAAATCCGAAGCTCGAATGTCGAAATCCGAAACAAATTACAATGACCAAATGGAAAAATTCGAATTTTGGATTTCGGATTTGTTTCGATATTCGTATTTCGAGTTTATGGAATTTATTTGGAATGACCATAATTGGGTGTGCAGCCGAATGAGGTGTTAATGCAATGGACTGGGCGCTTTTTCTCTGGGCGTGGTTGGTAACGACACCCCTAATGATGGGGCTATGGTTAGCATATCGCTGGTACCACCGGAATGCGGCTTTGGCCGATGTAGGATATTGTATGGGGTTTGGCCTTGTCGCCATTGGCTTAGGTCTGGTGACTGCGGGCGATGTAACGCATCGTATGGTGGTTGCGGTCATGGGCGCTGGATATGCCTTTCGGCTTGGTGGGTATATTTTTCGTGCTCGAATCATCAATGCGACAGAAGACCCTCGCTATCAATCGCTACGTGAAAAACTGGGAGGCCGAGCTGAATGGTGGTTTTTTGTGTATTTCATCGGCCAAGGGTTAGCCATTGCGGTATTGTCCGTACCTTTGCTGGTGCTGATGGCGAACCCCGAGGCCACGTGGAGTATTTGGGAAATGGGAGGCATTCTTATGTGGGCAATTGGTGTTGGTGGTGAAACGATAGCGGATGGTCAATTGAATCGCTTCCGACGACAATCTTCCAATCGAGGCAAAACCTGTCGGGAGGGCCTCTGGCGGTATTCCCGACACCCTAATTATTTTTTTGAAGGGGTCCATTGGTGCGCGTATGTGGTCATGAGTGTTGGGCTTTCTGATGGATGGCTGACCCTCGTTGGTCCCGTCCTCATGATTTGGGCTTTGCTCAAAGTGACCGGGATTCCATTTGCCGAAGCGCAAGCACTAAAGACTCGAGGCGATGATTACCGGGATTATCAACGAACCACCAATGCGTTTATCCCGTGGTTTCCCAAAGAGGCCAATCGTTGAGCGGTGAAGAAAAAGAGGACGCTACCCTTTAAATGTCACTAAGAATGATTGACCTGGTTAGCGGAAGGGAATGAACGATCAGTCCCTCTCTGTCATTTCGAGTGGAAGGAGAATCTGGATCATACGCAATATATGGTTCTCCCCCTACTCCCATCCCATTCTGGATACATGAAACTTCTTGTCCCTGCTTCTTCTTCAGAAGTGGTCCTACTTCGTTGGACAGGTTAGCGGCAAAGTTAAGCTACAACTGGTTGGCTGATGTTATGCCGCTTGTCTCTGGTTTTGTCCGTCCGGGTGAAGGACGTAGCCCGAGGCCGGAGGGACAAAATCATCTCTATAATAAACCTCATCCGGGGTTTGTCCATCATGTGTTGAATGAGGGCGCGTTTGATTGTAATGCTTGATCCATACGCCAATCTCCTTTCTGGCCTGAAGCCCGGTTTCAAAGGCATTCAAGTAAACGCACTCATATTTCAGGCTGCGCCAAAGCCGCTCGATAAAGACATTATCCATCCACCGCCCCTTACCATCCATTGAGATTTTGATCCCGCGTTCCTTCAGGATATTCGTAAAATCAAAGCTCGTAAACTGGCTGCCCTGATCCGTGTTGAAGATTTCCGGCGGGCCGTATAATTCAATGGCTTCCTCCAGAGCCTCAACACAAAATGCCGTATCCATTGTGTTGGAAAGCCGCCATGAGAGAACCTTTCGGCTGTGCCAGTCCATGATAGCCATCAGATATAAAAAGCCCCGCTTGATCGGAATATAGGTGATATCCGTGCACCAAACCTGATTAGCTTTTGTGACAGCCAGATTCCGTAATAAATACGGATAGATTTTGTGCGCGGGATGCGGATCACTGGTGCGAGGCTTTTGATAGATTGCCTCGATCCCCATCAGGCGCATCAGCCGTCGTACCCGGTGACGGCCAACACAATAGCCCGCCCTGCGCAAATGACGGGCCATCTGACGGCTGCCGTAATAAGGCGTGGACAGAAACTGCTCGTCGATCAGCCGCATCAGTTTTAAATTCAGCGGTGGTTCGCCTTTGTGATCGTAATACCAGCCAGACCGGCTGATGGAAAGCAAACGGCACTGTGCCTGAATGCTCAAATTATCATTGGATGGCTCTATCATTTCCTGGCGCCTCCTAACCCCAACCGGCTGGAGGCACCTTCCAAAAAATCCAGTTCCACGCTTTGTTGCCCGATTTTGGCATGTAGTTCTTTAATTTGAGCCTCGTGATCGTTTTTTTGAACCTCAAGCTTGCCGGAAAACCCGGCCTCCATCGAGGCCAGAGCCTCTTTCTTCCAACGGTGAATGACGGTCGCGTGTACGCCGTATTTTAATGCCAGCTCCGACATTGGCGCATCTTCCCGCAGCGCTGATAACGCGACCTTGGCCTTAAATGAGGCCGGGTGGTTCTTTCTCGTTCTACTCATATCAATGACCCTCCTTTGGTCATAAAAAGTAGCTTAACACCCTGTCCGAATTCTTGAGACCACCTCTGTCTAGGGATTAGAAGGATCCTGATAGGCCGGGTAAAAAAATGACAAAATCGAGTCCCGGCAACTCCTACCAACTTCCAATAAGCTAAAAATCAAATTCAGAAGATAATAGCGCTTTTGGTAAAAAAGGAAACTTTTTCTCGGAGGCCTCTCAACGGTATTGTCAACTTAAGTCGAATTGAGCCGATTTTCTACCTCGGGCCAGGA